>Ga0116231_10009730_pt1 | contig 15970 bp, 7 predicted proteins | sample S1TSphgellanicum_2_FD_89695 | JGI IMG/M metagenome (GOLD analysis project Ga0116231, IMG submission 89695) | Host-associated microbial communities from peat moss isolated from Minnesota, USA - S1T2_Fd - Sphagnum magellanicum MG | ecosystem: Host-associated > Plants > Peat moss > Unclassified...
CGAGAACGACAAAAAGCGCCGAACCGAGAACCGGCCCAAGCGCGGATAACGATGTCATGGATAGCCCCATCGGGCCGCCTGAGCGACGATCGTCGCCTCATGGATGAGCGGCCGGCCCGTCAAGTATGAAGGCCTATTGGCCTTTCAATGCTCAGCTGGACGCGCGTCGATCACATCATTGCGACTGCAGTTGGCGGCCTCATCGGTATCGCCCTTGACATGACAACCGGCGCCCCGTCTGACCTTTCGTCGAGCCCGCTGAATGTCGCCCTGGACGGCTCGTCGTTAAGGCCGATCGCGCGTCTTCGGCGCCTCCAACGGTCATCAGGCCGAAGCGCTAGGAACGCCCTCCTGAACGCTCGCGGAGCGCCTCGCGCACTTCCATGAGAATCCGGCCGGTCCAGTTCTGACCCGACCCGTCTCGACCAGCGCCCCAGAAGCTATCGTGCTTGGCGTCCTCGACGATCTCGGCGGCTCCGGTGGCGAGCAGCCTCCGGGCCAGGTCGGGGTTTTGAGTATACTTTGCGGTGTCGGCCCTACGCATGAGATCAAGCCGGACGTCTGCCCAATCTGGCCTCGGCTGTTTGCGGTGGGCGACGAACCAGGACCCCCGGTCCGCTGAGCCCGGCGCCGGGATCGACGCCAGACGTTTGACCGCGTTCGCCGTGTCGCAGGCGCGGATCGCCGCACGATGCCGTGGATCAAGCGATTTTTGCGATTGATAGAAATGCTCCACCGTCGGCCAATCAGTTCCGTCGATTACCATCGGGGATGGATGGAAGTGTGAAAGGAAACCGAACTCGGGTCGGTCTCGGCTGTAGAACAGGATACGGCCGTCTTCAGGAAGCGGCGGAAACCCCTCGGCCAGGTCCTGATGCGAGCTGTCGACCTCAGTTGGATCCTGACTCACCGGCGCCAGCCTTTTCGCCATGGGCCCCAGCCTACGCGATTTGGCAAGGTAGAATAAGAGGGCGGACCCGGACGGCGATGCATTGTCTGCGCCGGGTTTGGCGCAATTGCGCCCGAAGAGGCCGTCTTTCGGACGAGCCGGTCCGCGGCGCCGCCGTCCAGGCCTCCTTCGGCCGCGCTAGACAATCCCCTTGCCGATGGACTGGAAAAACGCGCAGCGGCCCAACGGCTTCAAGCGCTCGGAGGACCCCAGGCCGAGCGTTCACAGCAAAGTCTCGAGCGGAATTGGCTGGGGCGACGATCGATCGGCCGCGGCGTGGCGAGCCATAGCCAGGCTTTCCGCGACGACGGGTTCAGGGCTCAGCTGCAATCCCATACCGCTTAGCCCGCTCGAGTACTTTCGGCTGGATCGATACCGCGGCGGCTATGTCCGCCTCGCCATCGGCTTTCAGCCCTTTCCTGAGTTTTGCGAGGCCGCGACCATAGAGCGACCAGGCGATCTTGGGGTTCATGGTCAGCGCCGCGTTATAGTCGTCGATCGCCGCTTCGATTTGGTTCATGCGCAGGTGCACAAGGCCGCGGCTGTCCAGCACGTCCGCAGAGCGCGGGGCAAGGCGTAATGCGCGGCTGCAATCGCTAAGCGCTCCGGCGAGTTCGCGGTCGGCGAGGGCGCGCGTCCAGCAGCGCTGGGCGAGCACGTCGTGCATCTCGCTGTCTTCCGGATGCGCAGCCACCCAAAGGTCGTATTCTCGCAGCGCATCAGCAAAGTCGTCGAGAGCGAGATAGAGGCGGCCGAGGTTCGCTCTGAGGTCGGCCTGTTCGGGCGCCAGCCTGGATGCGGCGTCGAGATCGAGCGCGGCGTCCTTGGCGTCGCCAGCCCGCCAGCGGAGCTCAGCGCGGAGGGCCAGGGCCTGAAGGTTCTGTGGGTCTAGGCCAAGCGCTCGATCCAGGTCGGCCATCGCCGGCTCTGGCTTGCCCTGCTCTAGCCGAACTCTGGCGCGTTGCAGCAGATAGCGCGGTTCGCGCGGCTCCAGCTCGCACGCCTTGTCGAGATCGGCGATCGCACGGGTGTAGTCGTGGCGCGCTGCAAAGGCCGAGCCCCTCCGGCTGAAGCCGTCTGCATCCGCGGGCGGCTTCTCCTCTGAAGGCCCCTGAACCGGTGTTGGCGCGCCGGATGTTTGGGAAGTCTGGGGCGGGGCGTCGCCCCCGTTTGCGGCGACGCTCGCCGGTGCGACGAGCCTGAACACCGGACCGCCATTGTAGGTGAAGAAGATGCGCTTTTGGCTGTTGGCGATGTAGATCCGGTGCGACAGGAAGAAATCGGCGCCGATCAACATGTCGATATCGTTGAGGTCGGTTTCGGCGACGAAGAGGCGGGTGGATTTGATCTCTTCATCGCCGATCTTGAAGCTTGCGACGGGCGCGATCCAGGTCCGGATCGCCTTGGGACCTATGCCGCGGCTGGATTGGGATGCGATCACCTCGGGCGCATCCAGGCGAATCCCGACGCGTTCAGCGGCCCTGCGCGTCAGCATCGACTGCTCGGCGCCGCTATCGAACATCACGTGGATCCGGCGGCCGTTCACATAGGCGTCCGCCTCGGCGGCGGGTCGCGGACCCTCCTGATAGGAGAATTGAAGGATGTTCGCTGCAAGACCGGCCGACCAGTAGGCCAGCATCTTGCCGTTGCACCCATGCGGCTCGATCACCCGGATTACGCCATGGGCGAAGTCGTATTCTATGTCCCAGTTGGCGAGGAAGTTGCGGCCAAGCAGACCGGCGGAATCGTCACCGGCTGTACCCGGCGTCACCATGAACTCGATATGATGAAAGGGTGTATTGGCCAGGGTGAAGGCCTCGACCTTGGTCACGTTCACCGTCGCCGCGCCCCCGACGCCGAGCACATAAAGCCCCCAGGGGCCCGCCTCCACTGGCAGCTTGAGCTCGGCGGCCATTGAGGGGCTGATCGCACTGAAGAAGGCTCCGCTGTCGATCGTGAATTCGACGGCATGGCCATTGATCTTGGCGGGGATCATAGGCCGCATGCCGGCCATGGTCACCGGCGCCTCCACGGAGAGCATCTTGCAGTCCGCGCGTGCTGGGCCCGCTAAAGCCAGGGACGCAACGGCGCCGATTGCTGCGGCCCACCTACCCGCACCCATGCTGTCCCCCGAGCCCCGGCTCACTCAGCCACATTCCCCGCGCGCGGTCCACCGGCCACGGTTGGACCGACGGGCTTTGGCGACCGGCCATCGCGGCCGAAGCAACGAAAGCCATGGGCGTAGGATGGCCGGACGGCCCGCAACCTCGACATCAAAGGCGTAAACCTTGGCGTCGCACCCCTCTCTCAGAGCGGGTTTATCCAACGGTCCTTACGTAAGTTAAGCCAGCCCGACGGATTGGACTTCGGCAGGTTCAGGGACGTTGAGCGCATTTATGATCCCGGAGATCAAGCGTTGCGGATCGATGGGTTTGCCGACATGGCCGGTGAAGCCGGCTTGTTGGTATTGAAGGACATCGCGTTGGAGGACATTGGCGGATAGCGCGATGATCGGAAGCTCGGCGACCGCGCCGTCCAAACGCCGAATCGCCCGCGTCGCCGACACACCGTCAAGCACCGGCATTTGGATGTCCATGAGGATGAGATCAAAGCCTTGTGTCTGGACGATTTCCAGAGCCTGCGCGCCGTTCTCCACCGTCGTGATCTCCGCGCCGATCGGCGCCAAGAGCGCGCGGATCAACTCCTGATTGGCAGGATTGTCCTCAGCCAAAAGGATGCGGAGGGGATCGGCTGCATCGTAGGTCTCAAGGTGCTGGTGCGTGGGGCCTGCCTGGCGAGGTGCTTGGCTGATCGGCAATTCGACCGAGATGACGAACCTAGATCCAACGCCAAGTTCGCTCGTCGCTGAGAGCGTCCCGTTCATCAGTTCCATCAGCCGGTAGCTGATAGAAAGACCGAGCCCGGATCCCCCAAAACGCCGGGTGATCGATCCGTCGGCCTGGGTGAACCGCTCGAACAAGCTCTCGATCTTATCCTTTGCAATCCCGATCCCGTTGTCTTCCACCGACACTTCGATCTGAAGCATCCCCGGCGAGACGCAGGCGCCGCTGAGCGAGATATGAACCTCGCCGCTATCTGTGAATTTTACGGCGTTTGAGAGCAGGTTCAAAAGGACCTGGGTCAATCGAAGATCGTCGCCGAAAAGCCAGATCGGAACGCCGCTCTCGAAGTCTGATCGGACCTTGAGCTGTAGGTTTTTCTCCGCCGCCTTGGGCTGCAGAAGCTCGACAGCGTCACTGACGAGGCGCACCAGATCGAAGGGCGCCGGGTCGAGGTCAAGCGCCCCCTCCTCAAGCTTAGAGAGGTCCAAGACGTCGTTGACGACGCTGAGAAGCGTCCGACTGGCGCGGATGATATGGTCAAGCCGTCGCCGGTCAGCCGGAGCCAGGGGCTGTTCCTGGCCAACCAGGTTGGCGAAGCCGATGATGCTGGTTAACGGCGTCCTGAGCTCGTGGCTCATGTTGGCGAGGAATTCAGACTTTGCAGCCGTCGCTGCGTCTGCGTCCTCGAGGGCCTTGACCAAGGCGGCCTGGCTCAACTTTCGCTCGCTGACGTCCCTCAAGACGTCGACCCATTCGATGATCTCGCCAAAGGCGTTCTTCGCCGGTCGGGGATTGCCTTCGAGCCAAACGCCGGAGCCGTCTTGGCGACGGGTGTAGAAATCCTGCGGACCTTCAGGGCCCTCCTGCCGATTGCGGGCCTCCAGATTCGCGCGGGCGTTTGGATGTATTTCCTTGTCCAGCAAATCGAATATGGAGACCCCGATCAACTCCTCGGCCTCGAACCCCAGCACGACTTTCGAAGCGGGCGAAGCGAAGGTTATATATCCGTCCGGCGTGTAACGGACGATCAGGTCGCGCGAGTTTGACGCGATGAACTTGAAGCGCCGCACGTCTTCGAAGTCGATCTCCATTTCCCGAAGCTGAGCGGTCACATCGATGTTCACCCCGACGATTTCCGGACCGTTCGGCCCTTCGCGGCGCATGGCTTTGGAGAGGACGTGGCGCATCTCGCCATTGGGCCAGACAATCCTGTAGCGCGATACAGTCGGCCCACCCGTCTTGAAGGTTTCAGTTAGGCTCTTGGTGACGTGATTGCGGTCATCGGGATGATAGCGCGCCACGACGTCCGCTGAGCTGCAGCCCGGATCAAGTTGGAAGAGCGCATACATGGCGGGCGACCAGTCGAAACTGAAGTCGGCGTGAAAGGTCCAGCCCGCAACCCCTGCCAGGCCGAGAAGAAGCTCTTCCTCGCCGCGGAGCGCCGGTGGACATTGGAGCATTCGACAGTCCTCAGTTTTGCTGCAGTATCTCTCCGAGAGGTCCAATTTCCGTTAACGACCGGGTCCAGCTCAACCTCAGGAAACCGCAAGGCCCGCGTCATAGGAGCCGGCGAGACTCCATCACCACCAAAAGTGCGTCAGACCCCCTTTTTCAAAGCCGATTGATAGGAAAGGCGTGAGAGCACGCGCACGGGGGGAGGAAGAAGCCCTTGCGGCAGGCCATCCAGCGCATCGCTTCAGCCGAGAGGCCGCCGCCGGGGACGATGCACTGGATATTCGGGTGGTGTGTGAGCGCTGAACCCCACGTGTGAAGGACGGAATTGATCTTTCACCCATGGGGGGTACGGTCCTCATGCCGTCTGTTGGTATTGACCCCAATTTTGAGCGATGAAGAAGTCAACCTCGGGCCTTCTTCGCGGCGGCTCGCAATCTTGGCATCACGCCTTCGTCGATAGTGCGAATCAGGACGTGGCCATAATTAAGTACTGTGGAGAGCACAGTCGATGCTAAACATTAGCGTGTTGAGTCTGAAAGAAGTAATATTCAGAAGCTTGTTAATTGTAAGCATAAATTTGAAATATTTTGCCAATATAATTAGATTTACAATTCGACGGAATATCGCTGCGCTACTAGTATTATTATGTATCATCATTTTGATAAATTATTAATCTTTCATGGCTGGCTAATTTGATATAATAGAGCGGCCATTTATTCGACCATTTTACTGCGCAAAGAATAGCGAGCTGCATATGAGGGTTGACGCATCTATTACAATGGCGGCACTGGCGCTCTTCCTGTCGCCCGGTATGGCGGTTGGTGAAATTCCAAAACGGCACTACGAAATGACGTTGTCGGATTCAGAGCATGTCGCGTGGGCAATATTGCGTGCCGCCGGCTATGCATCCGCTGATGATGGCATTTGGCTTGACCATCCCAAGAGAGATCCCGTGCCGGGCTTTCAGACGATATTTGCCCAGGATGGAGCACAGATGATTTGGGCGATTTCTATCAATAGGGCTACCGGCCAGGCGTTTGATTTCTCCCGCTGTATCAAATTCGAGTTTCCAGAAATAGCGCAGGAGGAGTTGCGAATTGGCTTTGCGCGACGTCCAGACTTTGACCTTACCAAGAGTGAGAAAATTGATCTTGGCAGGGGTAAAGAATACTGCGAACTGTCCTTTCGCGTATATAAGCGACGTCGGGACTTGCGTGGCGAACATTGAGGATGATGCGTCTCTCTCTCGATGGTGATGTTGTGCTTGTTGAACGAATGCTGACCTTGACGTTCGTCGTTTGGTTTGCCGTCGCGAATTGCGCCTCGGCGCACCTCGGCAATGATGCCGATGGAAACTCTCGGCCGTCGAAAAGCGCCACCCAATGGTGGTGGAATCATCCCGGAATAACTGGCGGCATGATCGCGGAATGATATGGCGGCATCGTCGGAATCCGTAGCGACGCTCAGCCGAACGCCTAGCCTGCGTTTCTCAGCGGATGGATACTCAGGCAGTAGGCCCAGCAGGCGACCTCATGGCGTTTGCGCTACGCGGCCATCAGGTCGAGATCGACCGCCTGGTCGCCCGTCTCAAAGAAGATCGGCTCCCTGCGATTGCCGCGCTGGGTCACGTGGTGAGGGACCCCGGGGATGATCATGCGCGACAGTCTCGCCACGTCCGCCGCGCTCCTGCGATCTTGGCGTCCAGAGTAGCGCGGGCGGCTAGTTATGCAATTAATATGGCGCCACCGTAATTCCACATGTCGAGAGGAAATTCGCTCCGTTAGCAGCTAATTCCTTCTTCACAATTGTGAGGCCAAAACATCTTGGATAACCAGGTTACTTTGGCCCACACTGGCACCAAGCCATGACTCATCATCATAGCAACTAGCACATATCCATGTGGCGCGCCCAACTATATCTCTATAAGGTAAAGATGTACGCGGGACAATATCTATGCTGTATAGAACGTAGGCAAATTTGAAGGCGCTTATACAATAGCTCCGAAAATCTAAGATCGAGCCCATCGAAAAGCTCGCAGCGTCATATTGAAAATAATTCCCATCATCTCTCTGTATTATATTTTTCTGCAAATCTCCCTCATAGCTCAAGTCTCCCGGCTTCGCCACCGGGTCATGAAAGACGATGGACCAGTTTCTATCATATCGGAATGAAGTCACAATAAAATCTGCCAGGGCCGCATCGGCTTCCCCCTGGGAGGTCTTGCCGCCAATTTCAAATTGCGTCAGTTGTTCAGGAGAAATATTCTCTGTCGCCACAACCCAGCCGCCGCTCAGGGCCGGTGCGCTAACACCAAATGAGTCCATTAGATAATCCAGATATATTGCGGCGGCTGAACTCTGTATAATTTCCACTATGCTATGTATCCTGTCTTTGGCACGACAGTCCCGTCGGGGAAATATCTGTACCCTCCTCTAGCACCGCCGCCACGACCTGGCGAGTAATCATAGTGGGGACCTACCGGCGGAGGATGATCCACGTCTGGCCTCAAGCCTTCACCGGTCTTCGGGTTAAACCATGATCCTTTATCGGGCGGACCTTTCCATTGCCAACCAGGACCAGGTGGCATTTTCGGGTCTTTTGGATACGGCACCGATGGCTTCGGAAAAGGCGCACCACGCAGAGGGACATCAATACCGATTTCATCGGGATTAATTAGCTCGATTGGCGGCTCGGAAAGTAAGGGCATGCTCGGAGGCAGTTGAATTTGAGCAAGCTCCTGATCTTGGCGTTCTTGCGCGCGCTGCATTCCCTGCATGTCGCCCGCTAGATCGTCGGTGTCGCGACCATTCAAGCAGGTGCCGTCGGGGTTGCTAAGCATTGAGCCGTGCAGTTGCCGCTCGGATCAGTCCGATTCAGCGGCCCGTTGTGGGTATAGCTGAATGGCTTATTCAAATTTTGATTTCATCCGCTTAGCCGGTTCCACAGATTAGAGCGCGCGCGGCAAACGGACCACCCGACCTGAGGCTCCATCACATCAGGCGCCATCCGAGTGGCGTGGCAGGGGGTCGAGCATCGACGCCATCTGTCGGAACACACGCCGCCAGCGCACGCGACGAAACCCTGGACTATCCGCGCCGTGAATTGCCGGGATGACGTAGGACGCGATCGATCATTCCCGAAGCCATCGGCACGCAGAGCTCGAGCGAATAAGATTTCACGATCGTCGCCCGCGCCAGTCGCCTTATTTCAGCGCCCTCAGCGCTTCTGATGGCCCCAACGACTGTTGAGGCGAGGGCGTCTGGACTATCGAACGGAAACAAGAAGCCGTTCTCACCATCGATCAACACTTCCTTGGCGGGCGATGTAGCGGAAGCGACCATCAAACATCCAGCCGACATCGCCTCGAAGAACGACCAGGACAGCACCGTCGGCGTTGTCAGATAGACATGCGCCGCTGAGACCTGCAGGAGACTGACATATAGATCATAGGGCAAGCGGCCGAGGAACAGGACCCGGTCTGTCGGCAGCTGCGCCTCCCCCAGAAGTTTGGTCTTCCAAGACCCGCCGGCTTGCGGCGGCCGGTCGTAGTGCGGACGCTCGTCGCCGGCGATGACGATGGTTGCGGTCGGCGATCGCTTCAGGATTTCAGGGATCGCCCGCATGAACTGGGGAAAACCTCGCGTCGGCTCCAATGACCGGGCGGCAAAGGTGACCACTTGGTCCCCTGGCCGCAGGCGGCGGCCGTCCGGAAGTTCGAACTGGGCCTCCGGATCGGGCCGCAGGCGACCAGTGTCCACACCGTCGAAAATAACCTCGATCTTGTCTTGCAGAACCCTCGGGAAGAGCGACCTCTGCCACGCGGTGGGGCTCCAGCCGCGATCAGCCGCTTCTAGACTGAGCAAGAGATGGGCGCTCTGAGCGCGCCGGTCTAACCGCTGCTCGAGACCCAGCGGCCGGGGCGGATCGCCCTCGACATGAACGACATCGGGCCGCCAATAATACTCACAATAGTTGATAAGCGGGACGTCCGGGTAGAGATCCTTGAGAAACAAGAGCTCTCCCCAGCCTGGGTGTCCGACGATGACATCAGGCTTGAAGCCACGGGCCGCCAGCGCCTGGCACGCCCTCACGACGGCTTCTCCGTAGAGCGCCTGCTCGGCGAGCTTGCGGCCGAGCTGGAGAGAATCATCGCGCGCTGGCAGCTTCAGCGCGTAGCTGGCCCGAAGCACGCCTTCGAGGTCGACGTCATTGCGCCGCGTGACGAAGATCACCTCGTTTTGAGGCGAGCGCGCCAGATGCGTCGCCAGCCGGCCAAACTGGCCGGGCATGTTTTGGTGGACGAAAAGGATGCGCATCGGCCTCGCCCAGGGTTGCGATGCCTCGCACGTAACCCGAGCTCATGAGGTCGTCCACGCGATTTGGCGCCCGGCGCAACCCAAGATGTGATTATCGACAAATCGCTAAACTAACCCGGCGTTCTTCAGATTGAGTCCCTGTGGGTTTGAAAAAGCCTTTCGGGGAGTTCGGCGATGACCGCGATCGTAACCGGTATTGGCCTTGGGCTCGAGCGCAGCTCTGGCTCGCTTCTGGGAGCTGCCGGAACGCTTGGATCCGCGGCGCTGGGACAGGCCGCCGACGGGGTGTACGTCAACGCCGCCAACGGCAATCTCGTTGTCCAGGCGACTGACCAGTTCCTGATGGGGCTGGGCATCGACGACGTAATAGCGCGCACCTACAATAGCGAGGGTGTCCTTTCGGGCGCCAACGGTGCCTTGTGGTCCGACGCCGCGGCGCGCCAGGTCCTAACCTCTAGTCTCACCGGGACGGTCAATACTGCCGGCAGCACCATTGAACGCGTCGGCGCCGATGGCTCAGAGACGACCTACACCTACAACTCCGCGATCGGCGCCTATCAGGCCAACGAGGGCGGCGGCGCCTACGATACCCTGAGCTTCAACAGCACCACCGACCTATGGACCTGGACCGATGGCGCAAGCCAGGCGACAGAGGTCTATGACGGCGCCAACGGCGGGCGGATCATCAGCAGCACCGATGGCACGGGCCAAAACACTGAGACCTTCACCTACAATTCAGACGGTCTTCTGGAAACGGTCGCCACCGCTAACGGCGAAAGCACGACCCTCAATTACAACGATGCCAACGAGATAGAGTCGATCCAGACGACCTTGACGGGCGACGCGACGTCTACCCAGGTCTACTACACCTATGACAGCCTCGGCCGGCTGATCTCGACCACGATCGACCTGACGCCCGGCGACAACTCTATCAGCGACGGGAACGTCTACGTCACAGAATACGGCTATAACGGCGACACGAACCAGCTGACCTCGATCACCCAGTCGGACGGCTCCGAGCTCCAGATCACCTACAATACGGATGGCAAGGTCGCCTCGCTCGCGCAGACCACCGCCTCGGGCGCGACCACCACAACAAGCTTCGACTACGGAACGGGATCGACAACGGCCACAGACGCAAGCGGAAACCTCGCTACGCTCGGCTATGACTCATCGGGCCGACTGACATCGCTTGAGACCCCGACCGGCGAGACCTCGCTCTTCACTTACGACGCCATGGGCAATGTCCTCAGCGAGACGCAGCCAAGCGGCGATACGACCACCTACACCTACGACGCCAACGGAAACCGGACGAGCGCGGTGGACTCCCTCGGCGACACCACCATCTCAACCTACTCGTCGACGAATCAACTCCTCTGCACAACCCAGTATTTGGCGCCGAGCGTCGCGGGGACGCCCGCGAGCCAGCCGCTTACGACCAGCTATGTCTACAGCGACGACGGCGACAACGATCTTCTCTACATGATCAGCCCGAACGGCGAGATCACTCAGTATCTTTACGATGGCGCTCCGGGCGAGGTGACCAGCACCATCGAGTATCCGGCCTCAAGCTCCAGCCCACCGCTTGCGGGGAACCTGACGGCTATCCTCGCCGGATCCGGCTCGACGACGATCAGCCCGCCCTTGCTCGGAGGAGGGGCGACGGGCCTCAGCATAGTCGGCGACCCCAGCCACGGCTCGGTTACAATAGATGGCGACACCCTCATTTACACGCCGGACACAGGCTACACCGGTTCGGATAGCTTCGAATATACCGCGACCAACGCCGACGGGACCTCCGCGACAGCGACGGTGACGGTCACGCCCTCTTCGTCAAGCGCGGGTTCGACCTACACCCTTGCGCAGCTTCAGGCCTGGACCGGGGCAACCTGGGACAAGAGCGGTGCGGTCAGGGTTGACACGTCATACGACGACAGGGGTGATGTCAGCACCGTCACAAACTACGCGACAACCTCGAGCGACGGCGCCGGCGACACCGTCGCCTCCCAGATCACATATATTTTTGCCCCAAACGGACAGCTTCTGAGCGAGCAGACTGGCGGGTTCAATACATCGGTCCTGAACACCTATGACGGACTGGGTCGTCTCACCAGTTCGATAGACTCCAACGGAGCGGAGACAACCTACAGCTACACCTCCACGATGTCGGGTTCGACCACGACCGCGACCAATCTGGCGACCGGCGAGGTTGTCACCAGCAGCTACAACGACGCTGGTCAACTCACACAAACGACGGACAGCACCTATTCGGGAACCTCGACGACCTACGCCTTTAATAGCCTTGGCGAGCTCCGCATGGTGATCGACCCCAGTGGGGTCTCGACCTACTACATCTATGACGCCGATGGACGGAAGGTCGCAGACGTCGCGTCAGACGGTTCCATTACCACATACACATACAACGACGATGGGCAGATCAGCCAGACCACCCAGTACGCCAATAAACTTTCGGTGGATCAGCTGGCGCTGCTCGACGTCACAGGCACGCCGACGCCCGTGGCCCTTAGCGACGTGCTGCCCTCGGCTAGCAGCGGCGACCTGAGGAGCTACAGCATCTATGATGACGCCGACCGGCTCGCAGAAACCATTGATCCGTCAGGCGCGGCAACCGTCTACCAATACGACGGCGCCTCGCGGCTTGTTTCTACGACCGCCTACGCCAACCTGATCTCCGCGAGCGACCTTGAGGGGTTCGAGGCGTCACCCCCGACATCAGTGGTGCCACCTACGGCGGACGCCGGCGCTGACAAGATCACGACCTATACCTATGGTGGCGACGGCCAGCTCCTGCAGACTACGGTCGATCCGGACGGGCTCGACCTCGTCACCACCAACACCTACGACGCCTTTGGCAATCTGGTCGCCACGACCGATCCGGATGGGAATACCACCCGCTACGTCTACAACAACGCCAATCAGCAGATCTATACGATCTCCCCCACCGGCGACGTAACCCAGACCAGCTACAACGGCGAAGGCGCCGTGGCCACAACCCTCGCCTATGCGACGCCCCTGTCCGGGACGGTGCTGGATGCCTTGCCCTTGAACGTCTCCGCCGCTGCAATCGCCGACGATGTCGCATCGTCCTCCAGCGACCGGTTGACGTCTTATACTTACGACGCGGATGGCCGGCTGACCCAGGCCGTGATCGATCCCGACGGCGCGGATATTTCGACCACCCAGACCTACGATGCGGCTGGCCAGCTTATCGCCGTCACCAACGGCGGTGGCGGTGTAATCCGGTACGCCTATAACGACGCCGGCCAGCAGATCTATGCGATCAACGCCGATGGCGCGGTAACCCAGACGCTCTACGCCGCGAACGGAAATGTCTCCTCGAAGCTCGCCTACGCCAGTCTGATATCGGCGTCTGATCTTTCCGCCCTGACCCCGACGGTGATGGCCGCGCTGACGCCGACGGAACTTGCCGCCGATATCGCGGCTGACATCACCGCCTCTGGCGCCGACCAAGCCAACGAAAGCATCTATAACAGCAACGGCCAACTCGCCTATTCGATCAACGGTCTCGGTGAGGTCACCGAATATGACTACGACAGCTCCGGCCGTGTTGTGCAGACCATCCTCTATGGCCAGCCCATCTCTCCCGACGCCTATACTTACGCGGCGGTGCAATCTGCGCTTGCCAGCCAGGCGGGCAGCGATCAGAACAGCGTTAGCCGAAGCGTCTACAACGCCGCCGGCGAAGTCGCCTTCACCATCGACCCCGACGGGGCCGTGACGCGGTTCGCCTATGACGCCTTCGGCGATGTCATCCAGTCGGATGAGTTCGCCGTCACCTATACGGATGCTGGAACGCCGACGCTGTCGGACATGCAGACCTGGGCAGCGGCAAACGCCAGCTCAAGCGACCGCATCAGCCGCTCTGTCTATGATGCTGCGGCTCGAGAAATCTACGCTGTAGACCCGGACGGGAACGTAACAGCCACGACCTACGATGCAGATGGGCGCGTCGTCGCAACCGATGCCTATGCGACACCCCTGACCAGCGCCGATCTGGCGAGCCTGCCTGACGTAGCCACCGCTGCCGATATAAGCGCCTTGATCAGCTCGTCCTCTGAAGACCGGATAAGCCGATCAGCCTACAATAGCGACGGAACCCTCGCCTACACGATCGACCCAGACGGTGATGTCAAAGGCTACACTTATGACGCCTTCGGCGACCTGATCTCGACCACGGCCTACGCGAAGCCCCTCTCGTCTGAAACGCTCGCCGGCCTGGCGCTGAGCGTCTCGGCGTCGAGTATCGCTGCGGCCATCTCCGCCTCGACTGCGGATGAGACGTCCGAAGACGTCTACGATAATGCCGGCCAGCTGGCGTATTCGATCAATGCCCTCGGCCTGATCACCGAATACGACTATGACACGGCGGGCAGGTTGGTGCAGACCATCCGCTATATTCCGATCACCCTCTCGAGCTACACCTACGCTGCAGTCCACAGCGCCCTTGCAGGTAATGCCTACGACGTCGGCAACCGGATCAGCCGTACTGTCTACGACGCAGCGGGCCAGATCGCCTACAGCATCGATGCGGATGGAGACGTTACCAGCTACGCCTACGACGCCTCCGGCAATGTGGTCCAGAAGGATCAGGTCGCCACGGTTTACACCAGCTCAGGCATACCAACGCTGGCTACAATGCAAACCTGGGCGTCGGAGAACGCGTCGGCGACGGACCGGATCAGCCGTTATGCCTACGATCAGGCCGGCCAGGAAGTCTACGCGATCGATCCGGACGGGGATGTGGTGCAAACCGTCTATAACGACAAGGGCGATGTTGTCGCCACCTTAGCTTACGCCACCGCGCTCGGCACCGACGAACTTGCCGACCTACCGCTCATCCCGACGCCAGCGGATATCGAAACCCTGGTCACCGCGTCCGACGATGATGAGATCACCCGCTTCGCCTATGACGCAGACGGCCGGCTGATCTACGAGGTCGATGCGCTCGGCGATGTGACGAAAACTGTCTACAACAGCTTTGGCCAGGTCGTCGCGACCACCGCTTACGCCACACCTCTGACGTCGGACGCGCTCGCCGCCCTCCCCCTTAACGCTACGCCCGACGACGTAGCGGCGGACTTAGTCGCTTCCGCTTCTGACGAGACCACCCGCTTCGTCTACGACAGCGATGGCCGGCTGAGCTTTACCGTCGACGCCCTCGGCAATGTCACGGCGGAAAGCTACGATGCGTTTGGAGACCTTGTCTCCACCGAGGCCTACGCGACCCCGCTTTCGTCATCGGTGCTGGAGTCCCTTCCCTTGGCGGCCACGGCCGCGGAGATCGAGGCGGGGATCGCAACTGCAGCGCTAGATGAGGCCATAGGCAACACATACGACAACGACGGCCGTCTCCTAACCACAACGGACGCCACCGGCGCTGTAACCACCGACCAGTACGACGCCTTCGGCAATGTGGTGAAGATCACCGATCCAAGGGGCGAAGTCGGATACTTCTACTACGATGCGCTAAACCGGCAGGTCATGCAGATCGACCCGGACGGCTATGCGACGGTCACCGCCTATTCTATCGGTAACCAGGTCGTCGAGGTCGAGCGCTATCAGACCGTCGCCACCGGCATCGGTTCGGTCAGCCTGATGCCGACGGTGAACCCCTCGGACGGGGTCGAGATCACCCTGATCGGCCGAGACCATCTCGATCGGGTCACCTCCGAGACCGACGCCGATGACTACACCGAGAGCTACACCCTGGACGCCTTCGGCGACCGGATCTCGACCACTAATCAGCTCGGCGGCGTCACCACCGCGACCTATGACGGCCGCGGTCTCATGACCTCGGAGACGCTGCCCATCAATTCGCAGCAGGCGGGCGGCACAGTAACCGATCCTAGCATCGTCACCGAAGCCACCAGCGTCACCAACGTTTATGACTACGACGCCTTCGGAAATAAGCTCGAGGAGATCGACGCGGCAGGGCTCAGCGAGCAGAAGATCACCCAATACACCTATGATGCGCTGAACCGGCAGGTCAGCCAGAGCGGCGACGCAGTGGTCGCAACCACGGTGAATACGAGCGCCGGAACCATCACAACTGCGACCGTCACGCCGACCGAGACGACCACCTACGACGCCTTCGGCAACGTCACCTCGACGACGAACGCCAATGGCGACCAGACTTTTTACTACTATGACGCTCTCAATCGCAAAGTGGCGGAGGTCGACCCGGACGGGACCCTCAGCACCTGGACATATGATGCGTTCAACAATGTCTTGACCGCCCGCGTCTATGGCGATGTGGTGGACTTGCCGACCGCCACTGGGGGAAGTCCGCCGGCGCCGGGCGACTCGGACAACTATCGCGAGACCGATTACAGCTACGACAAGGACGACCGCCAGACCCAGGCCTC
>Ga0116231_10009731_pt1 | contig 15969 bp, 9 predicted proteins | sample S1TSphgellanicum_2_FD_89695 | JGI IMG/M metagenome (GOLD analysis project Ga0116231, IMG submission 89695) | Host-associated microbial communities from peat moss isolated from Minnesota, USA - S1T2_Fd - Sphagnum magellanicum MG | ecosystem: Host-associated > Plants > Peat moss > Unclassified...
ATAATAACTGTAACAGAAAACAAAACCCAACAAAAAAAAAAAAACAAAAAACAAAGGTCCGGGCAATTTAACTGACACAGAAAACAAAACCCATCAAAAAATAAATAAAAATCCGGGCAGTGCCTGGAAACTACTCGGACAGACAGACAGACAAACAAACATGTAGCTTTAATATATAAAATAGTAAATTAATAATAATATAACTTATTATTGATATATAATTATTTATTAATAACTATTTATTATTGATATATAACTATAATTTATAATTAAATCAAATAAAATTAGTTACTAAATTTATTAATTACTAAAACTTAATATTATCCAATAATTTAAATATTTGTGCTACTATTTGTTAGTTAGTCAAGAAATTACTTATTAGATTTATAATTTACAAACTTGAAAAAAAAGACAAAAGATATGGGATAAAATTTTTAATTGCAATTAAATTACAACTAAAATTTTTATCTCATATGCTTTGTCTTCCATTTCCATCTTGTAAAAGTATATAAAGAAAGTGTTTTTCTTTACATTTTTATATTTTAAAAATGTGTAATTTGAGATGAACCAATGAAAGAGACTTAATCATGAAGGCTAAACCTAAAATCAAATTAGAATATTTACATATCTACTTTTTAGTCTACCTACCCACCTACTTACCTAGTCCTACCTACTTACTTTCCTACCAATTTACTTACCTACATACATACCTACTTAAGTATCAATTTAAATGTATTTTGGCCAAAATTCAATTAACATGCCATGTGGCAAAAAATTTATTGTGCCACGTGACATGATATAACACCATTCAAAATGGATGATGAAAATCCAATATGTAATTTAAAGACATAAATTTTAAAAATTATCATGTTGCCACATGGCACTTTGTAATGGGTTATAACATAATTGCAAATAATGGTGAGTAGTTGCAAACTTTATACAAATGGTCAAAGGATGAAGGTGTATATATTGACCGTATACATCATCCATGTGGAATGTGATGACATCATGTTAAGTCATCATTTGTGACTAGATGTTACATGCGACTTCGCTTATGCAAGTAATGGAATTTTAATTGTACAAGTTAGTTATAACTTATTTTTAGTTACAAATTTTAATCACAAAATTGAGGCTTTTCTTTTAATGTATGTTTTAACCTAACTAGAAATCATTATTTTATACATTTGTGCACAAATTCAAGATAAAATGCATTATTTTCATGATGACATTGACTATAAGAAATGCATTAATTTTAAAACATTAAAAACTACACAATTAAAGTTTTTTTTTTTTAATCCTTAAAAGGACTTCATTTTCTTAATTGTGGTAATCTTAACTTTGAGTTTGTGACCAAAGCTATGGCAAAAAGAAAAAAAATAGGTTGGGGGCAAGTTTGGAAGGTTTGAAGTTTTGACCAAGGTTCAAGCTTCTTCAATTTCAAGTTGAACATTGTGTTTCAAACATGCATGTTTTTTTGCGAATTTGAAATATTTGTGGTTAAATATATTTTGCATTTTTTGGGGAATTTTTTAATTTTTCGTCTTTTTTTTGGGTTTCTTAGATTTATTTTAAAAATTAAATTGATGATTATTGTTTTAAATGATTTATTTGAATTAATTTTTTCCCCATAATGTGAAGAAGAATATTGTGTAGAAGTAATTTAAACTATTGTGTCATAGTGCAACAAATAAACCATGAAAGTAATGCAAAACATTATAGTTATAAAAAAAAAATTCACCCCATGTGCTTGTTATATTTATTGTTGATGATAATAATTCTAATGCATTTCATTATGGCAAAAGACATTTGTTAGGCCAAGCAAATATAGGTTCACATGCTTGTAATAATTATGCAAACATGTGAACAATAAACAAATTCATTGGCTAACAATGCCCAATAACCCATTTTTTTATACATGAGCATGGGGTAATTGAAAATGATCTCACATTTTTCATTTCAATTTGTTAATTAAAAATTATGGCGAAAAGAAAGGTTGGAAGTCAAATTATCAATTTGGATTTTGATTATTAAAACTCAAGAAATAAAGGTCAAATGACCTCCAATGGAAACATCCTTTGACATGTACAATTTTGGAATTAGATTTGTTTCAATTGAAATTCATATGAAGAAATTATGAACTTGCAAAATCTTTGGATTCATATTTTGAAAAATTCAAGATTCCCAGTTAGGAGTCTTGAAAAAAAATTAAAATCAATGTAATTCTTGTGAAAATATCCATAATTTATTGTAGAAAGGAAGGTGGTGGCCTCTTCCCAAATTTAAATTGCATGAGTGTAATGAGTTCAAAGCAAATCCATGACCCAAAATTTGTTCCATTTTCATTAATTACTTACATTCGTTTAATTTATGCACGTGACTTGCTCATGAGGCAACAAAGCTACCACATGAGCATGAGTTGTGAATGTGAGCATGTGAGATTAATTATTGTGGGCACAAATGAATCTTTTTTGAATATTTTTGCCACGTGTACATAATGTTCTTGCCACATATACAAAAAACTTCTATCTATGTGGCATTCCATCTACAATGATGGAATACTCCAATTGCAGAAACAATATTGTCCTAACATTGTTTAAGGGTAAAAATAAAAGGACGTGATTAAGCCACTTGATACAGTGTTGTGCAATATTAATCAATATTTAATTGTTGTCAATATTCAATTATTTAAAACAATGAAAAATGAAAGTTGTTTTACTCATGTGGAAATCATATCAATATATTTGAGATATCATTTAGAACAAATGGAAAACAAACACAAGAAATAATTACCTTTCGGATAAAATCTTTAATGGTCAACAAATCAAAAACCCTAAACAACAATTTATCTTCAAATAGATATTTATTTTGTGAAAAAAATTGAAATATTTTAATAGTGTATTAAATTATTTGGGGCATGTCAAAATAATAAGCCATATGGTGTGTTAAGATTATTATTTTTTTACATAAAACTTTAGAAGTTCAAAATAATAAAAAGGATGACTTTTTCCCTGTAAAAAACTATAGATTTTAAATGATAATCTAGATGAATTATTCTGCAAAAAATGTCAGAAAAGATTAATGTATTTGACCCTTACCACAAAGATTAACTCCCCAAATTAAATTAACTACTTCAAATGTAGGAGCCTAAAAATCAAAATCCTTATGGTATACGAGACATATCTTATCATTTCTTTTACATTTGTGATGTTTTTAATGGATTTTTGAGGCGTATTGATAGGTTTTTAGAAGCATGGGAAATATCTAAGAACTTTAATTTTCAATTTTGTTATTTGCCCAAGCTACAAAACCAAAGATCATTACAAGGGTCAATTCATTAATCGTGTGTAAAACATGGCAAAGGCTGAAAATAATCTTTAATAGTGGTTAGTTTTCTACAAAATAATTGTTGATATTTATGATTTATGGTAAAGTTATGATATTAATGATTTTATATTGATTAAACTATAAGTACAACCCAACTCTATTAATTTAAATTTGTAAAATTTGGATTAACCATATTTTCAAAGACTAATCAATTAATTATTGTATTATTGGTAAATGGGAACTTTAATGTCATAACTAAACTTGGGAATTTCATGTGAATTTTTAATACGAAATTTGTGATGTCAAGGACTAAATTTAATTTAAAAGTATTATTTTTGAAATTGAAAGCATCCATGAAAATGATGTTACGTGTTGAGAAAATGGATTATTTTTATGCTTGATAATTAGTCATGAGAACTGATTTTATTAACAATCTAAAGTTGAATTATTCAAATCCCATTATTAATAATATAAAGTCATATTAATTTGACCCCATTTACACACTAAATAAAAAACATGTATAATTTTTAAATGTTAATTCCTTTTTTATTCTAAAAAATTGTAAATATAAATTTTGATTTAGTCCATGGCAACATAGTTTTTCTAAAATCACATTATTAGAGAAATAACCCATTTTCATTTCATCTACACTAATATTAATTGTAGACATTTTATAACATGTAATTTTTTTATAAATTACATCTCTATCTCCATATCCTAACTACCATAAAAAATAACCATTAACATTGAGGATGACAAATCCGTCACACCATATATACTTATCCACATATAAACTCTCATTTTAATCAAACGTTGAGGATGTTGGCAATATTGAAAGTGGTTGAAACCTATTCTTGTTGACATTGAGATTTTGTTGTTTCCAAATGTAAACATTGAATGAAAAAGACACCCAAGCTTGATGACAAATGAGAAGATGAAGACACAATTGGATGACACCCAAACAACGTGAAAAGATGGCCTTGATATGAAACATTGTTAAGTGCATTGCAAAGGCGACGAACTCAAATTTTGAGCGAAGTGCATCTCTCAAAACTATTAAGGTACCATTATTCCATATTCTTCAACATGAATTACTATTACAACGAACATCCAAAGAAACCAAAAATATATATTATATTTTAATTTTGAAATTTAGATATTTTTAAAGAATTGTCTATTGATATAGAATTATCAACATAAGACAAAAAAACATTGGTGAAAAAAAACCACCTACAAGGTAAACATTTTAATGGACATGGAATGTAATAAGGTTTATCAAAAAAGGTTATCAAATAAGTAATCAGGGTTTCAAATAAACTTTTTGGTGGTGGAAAACTTATAAATTCTTCTTGTTATCATTATTCTTTTTATTTTCTTATCACACTTTTTCCTCCTCCTACTTACATTATCCTTCCCTCTTTTTCAAGATACTTTCTCATTTTAACTCCATTCTTGTTTGTTGGAAAAAGAAAACACATTAAGAGCTATGAGTTGCAATTTGGAATGACTCAACTCGGGCTTCAAGAAGCAAGACATTATAAGTTTTTTCTAACTTTTTTTTTTTGTTTCTTGTTTTGTTATTTTTACATGTTTTTCTTTGATTTTATGTTTTGTATTTTGTTTTGTTTCATGTTTCTTGTGAGGAGTTGAGCTACTTTCAAACTTGGAAGTGCCGAAAGTAGATTGGTTGGTCCACACAAACACATTTGTTTCTACGTTTATAAAAACAACTTTTGTTTATGGATTTGTGCTTTTTGGGTGCTCATTGATTGCTTTTTTTCTTGTATAGGCCTTAAGATCTCCTCTTTGTGCCTCGAAAATTTGTAGCTTTCAAATCCTCTTTTGAATGGATTTTTCCTAGAGGTATGCCAATTGTGTTACACACCCAAAAAAAATTTCATTCATCAATTGATGCCCAAGTTGTTTAAAGCTTTTTGTGGATTCTTTCTTTCATATTTTTGTTGAGATAATGCATTCCATGGAGATTGATGTGCACCCTTTGATAAAACCATCCCCATACCTCCACCAAGTTCAACGTTTTGGAAGTGTTGGAAAAATACAAAAAAATTCCAAAGATGAAAGCACGGATGCACATAGAGTTCTTTCGCATGGTCCCAATATCGATTGGTCATTTGACATTGAAGATTGTTATCCTCAAAATTGAACAAACGTTTCAAATGGGATATCACAAAGGTGATAAAAAGTTTTATGTTTTTCACACAATCTAATAGGGGGTGAAAAAAAACATTGATTCCCATGAGGTGGATTGGGACAAACATTGGCGAAGCCAAAATGATAGGTTCGAAGCAATCTTGTTGGGGGATGCTAACTTCAAAAGATTCTCAAAATGGATGTTCTTTTATGTGGGATGAAAGCCACAAGGTCTAGGCATGAATGCCTTTATCAATTGTGTCTATGTTGATGAGCCTTCATGGTATATTTTTGTGGATTCAATCCTTTTGGATACCTCCCATGGCTTGGTGGAGCTCCTCGCCATAATAATTGACTTCAATAAGTGAGTCATGTTTTTCTTTTTCAATGATTTCAATTTTGTTTCACTTTCCTCTTCCATTTATTCATTTTGACCCCCATATTTTGGATTTTGCAGGGGTGTGGAGCTCGACCATGTGAAGCCAAATCTGGTTCACAAGTTTTTCCACATCTAAAACATATGCACCATTCCATTGAAACAATTCAAAAATGTTCTTTCGGATGTTGTGTACAAAAAATGTGAGGATAAATTAAAGAATATTTAACATTCTTTCATTATCAATTTTTTTTTTGAATACATGTACAAGGTGCAACACAAACCTTTTTTCCTATTTTATCGATCTTCTTCTCATTTCCTTTTTCCTTCCTACAATTTCATTCTTTTTGTGAATTTCAAACTAGTTGAATACAAAGACCTTAAACCCTTTCCATGGTAGCCACCTTGATAGTGAGGTTTTATTACGAAGAAATTTCGCAAAGTTGTGATCACTTTATTGCATGGATGTAAGACTTCAGAAAAAAGGCTATGGAACAAGTTTGAAAAGGCCATTATTTTTCCTTTTTAAAACATTTGCCGGTTTGTGATCCTACTCTTGGATTAGAGTTCTTGTAGGAGATATAAGTGCATTATGGTACCAATGCAGATTTGGAAATGTTCATTAAAAAGCTCCAAATGCTGGTATAGTCTTGTGTGAGTTGGGAGCAAAAGGTTGTTTGGTTAAAATAATGGAACTAGTTTGGATTTATGTGGGAAGTTCAAAAGTTTCCCAGACCAAAATATTTCGACATATAGTTTGACAAGTGGTTACATAAAACCATGTTTTGGCAATGTTCACAATTTTCCATTTCATTTTCCTTTATTTCATTTCATAATCTTAAAATTTCATAACATCCAATTTTATTTTATTTTTTGATGCAACTTGAATTGGAGGCCATCAAACTTTTTGATTTGATTGTAGCCGATTTCCACTTATCATTGAAAGACATTAAAGGTGTGAATTCTCTATATGATTACATCCATGAATGGAGATTTGCCATATGGGAGGTCAACATTTTCAAGGAATTCAAACTAAGGGATGAATCATCTAAACATTTTTTTGTGATTGCTTTAAGATTGTTTATTCCAATAATATTTTGTGAAAAAAATTTATTTTTTAATATTAAAAAAATTCTTTATATTATTTTGTTAAGTGTTAACTTTTTTTCATTTTGGAAGTTTCCCAAGTCCATTATCAAACAAACATTACATGTTTAGTGAATGATTTTGTTAATTTTTTATTCATTATATTAACTTCAAATTAATTCACATGTTCTAATGATATATTAAAAATACAACTATATAAATAAATCTTACAAATTCAACATCATATTAAATTATAGTTTTAAAACATGAAAAACTAAACAAGTGTTACATTTATTGTGATTCTATTTGTGTGACTGCACTTGGATGGCATTTGTTAAAGCAAGTCCTTTGAACAACAACTTGGTGGGAAAAAGGCTCTTAAAAGAGTTTTGTATAGGTATAGATTTTGAACAAAATCTCTAAAAGGTCCACCCAATTTACACTTGCTACCGAAAGTAGGGAAAAGAATGGTTTTTCATTTTCCACACAAGGAGTCCTTTATTCAATGTCCTCTCACAACATTTTTGTTTACAAGTATTTCCACAACATTCTATTGCCAAAGGGGGTGATTGATCAAATGTCAAATCTCTTCAAGGTTTGGCAAGATTTGATGATTAATAGTACAATATTTCACAAGGAATTATTCAAAGATTGGCTAACTCCCCATTTACTAGATTGTGGGTGGTATTTAGAGTGCCCAAAAAACTCCATGCCTGCATTTGATGTGGTTTTATAAGAAAGTGTCGAACCTAGTTTCCATGAAAAACTAACAAGAGTTGGAGGATCAGATGTGGATGTGACGAAAGGAAAAGGCCATATTAATTCCAAAGGTAACAGAAAACAAGTGGAATTCAAGGAATTTGATGGGAGAGACAAGGAACAAGATGCATTGCTTGTGGATGTGCACATGCAATCAAACATTTTGTATCATGGTGATGATGAGGACACTAGGATTTTCAATGTTCTTAGAAAAATTCAGAAAAGGCTCGGGCCTTCTTAATCTTCTAAAGGTCGTCCATTTCACATCAATACACCTCCACTTATCTTGATTCCTTCAACAATGAGGACTAAGGGCCTTCATCATAAGGCTTTCAATTATTATTGGCCTTCCATTGTATTGGCCCAAATTGTAATTAGAGAATGTTTTATTGGGTATAAACTCATCACATAGTTCTTGTAGGTAATAATATTTTTATTCTTCTTATTGAAATTCTATGAAAGTTATTTCTTTAGTCAAGTTCCCCTTCATAAACCACTTCAATTTTTTCTACACAAGTGAATCCTAAAAATGTGGACCTTATATTGGGAGACTTTCTTTCTAACCTTCTAGTTCCATTCGCCTCCATTCCCACCTCCAAGATTCCCTCATGGAATAGACAAATGGAAAACTACATCACATGATTTTCATTATTGTTGACAAATTCCTTGCAAATGATGGGGCTATATTATTATTTCGCCTTGATGATCTTCATGTTCTCAAAAATGTTTGGTCTTAATTTGATAGCTAGTGTGTTCAAGATTCAGATGAAGTGGGTTGCAATTAAAATTTTTCCCCTTGTCAACAACAAGGAATCCATTATCTAAGTATGATATTTATTCCATTTCTTATGCATTTCAATGATGAGTCCTTTTGTTCTTTCTTAATATCCTTTTCCCATTATGCAAATTTTTTTCAATAAAATTACCTTTTTTATGAACTGTTGGATGAATTTCTGATAAATAAGTTCAATATTCGAAAAGAAGATGTCCTTTACAACTAAACAGACAAAAGCTAGATGACCAAATCCTAAAGTGGTAGGGCTTTCAAAGGGGTTAGGGAAATGCATGTTTTGGCTCTTTAAGCCTTGATTGAAGTATGTTCCAAAGCCAAGTCTTTTGTGGTTGATTTGTCTACCTCAACATGTTTGTCAAATTATCATATTTATCATTATTTCCCTTTTACATTTCTATTTTTTCTATTGGAATAATTGGTGGACATTTTGATGCAACGAACAATAATGTCAAAGTTTACCAAACATTCAACTAGCATGTTATGGCACTTCAAATTGACCTTGATGTCTATGGCAAGTTTTTCTTCTCCTTTTTGGTTCCTAAAGTTTCCCCATCTAAAACTATTGTCAAAGACAATTTCAATACTAATTCCCCTCCAATTAAATGCCCAAGGAATATTCTCAATTGTGAATAAATTTTTCATTTTCAAAATTTTCATTTCTTACACTCTTCATTTTCTAATCAACCATTTTAATTAATTATTGGTCTTTTGCTTGTAAAGGGTTGTTTTTACTCAAGCTCAAGAGTATTCCATTTTTTTTATCAATAAAGACTTTTTTCTTAGTTTGTCTATTAACCTGCACTTGCCCCAACATTTAGAAGCTCAAGCTCTTGAACTTTGGCATCGATTCCATTTTCATCTCCTTCTAATTTTCCTATTATGATAGAACAATTTTAGCTTACATTGATTATGTGGCATTGGATTGATTTAGGCATTTGTGTTTCAATTGTGAACATTGTTGTTCAAAGTTCGGGGGAAGATCATTGTGTGTTTGATCTTGAGGTTGGGAGGAAAACTCATTTGTAATTTGGATTTGTTTTTTTGACATGGAGTGACTAAGTCATGTTTTTTTCATGGTGCTTTTTCCACATTGTTTCAAACCTTTTTGCACATTTATTTGTTGTCAATCCATTCGAATTGAAATAACACAAAGGACATTCAATTAAACAATTTAAAACATAAATTATAATGAAACATTGGTTACAATAGATAACATACATTAGAAGAAAAAAGAAAAAATGCAACCCACATATTTATGATTATATGCAATTATATGTTATTTGTAACTAGTTTTGGTTGTTTTTGCAACTATTTACTAATTTTGGTCATACATGTAACTATGTTGCAACTATTTTTTTTCGTCCTGCCATATGGACAACATCTAAGAACATTTTTATTCAAGAACCTTATATGACCCATTAGTTGTAATAGTGACCAAAACTAGTTGCACCATTGTGGGGTGGGCCTAAGCCCTAGGGGTATAAAGGATATATGATTACCAAAAACATGTGGTTAGACCACTATGCAAACCACTCATTTTGCAGTGATACCATTATAGTGGGTTCCATTCAGCTTAATGGTTTAGGGTAATGGTTGGTCCCTAATGGGATAAGGAAACCATTGAATAGGTGAATAGGTGGTTTGGTTCAATTTTTTTGGGTGATTTTTTTAAGGTACTTCGGCATCAGGTGTATAATTAATGGTTATGTTGGTGGTTTCGTGCGGTGGTCATTAGGGCAATTAATCAAACCTTAATCGATTTATCAAACATGGTTTTGATTGGTCAAATGCCATGTGGCATTAAGACATTGGCCACCAAGTTAGGCCATGTGGCATTTAGACATTGGCCACCAAGCTAAGCCGTGTGGCACTTATACATTGGCCACCCAAGTTATGCCACTTAGCATTTAGACATTGACCACCCAAATCAAAGCATGTGGCATTTAAACATTGGCCACTTAGGTTAGGTGACATGGCATTTAAACATTAACCACTTAGGTTATGCCATGTGGTTAAAATCTAAATGACTTAAGTTAGACCTAAAATAGGCCTAAAATTACATACCTAAGTTTAGGAACCTAAAGTTTAAACCTAGGCACCTAAGTCTAGTTTTAGGAACCTAAAACCTAAAGCTTAAGCAACTAGGTTTAAGTGCTTAAATTAAGTAGGCTTAGGCAACCTAGGCCTACCTTAAGAACCTACATTGTATCCTTTCTTAAATTGTAGCTAAAGTTAGGCCACTAGACTAGGCCTAGATATAGGCCACCTGGGTAGGTAGGTGTAGGTAAGTAGGATTCTATTTATTTTTTGGTGACAAGCCTTTTTTATTTTTCATCACAAATAATATTTGCACTTTGAATATATTTAGTGCATGTTTTGTGTGTAGATTAATTCTTTTTTATTTACTTATATAGTTCACAAAGTTCAACTTGTTGACAAACGATATGAAATAAATTTACAACATTATTTCACCTATCCTTTGTGCCATCCAAAACTATCCAATTTTGACCATTATTATCTTTTTGATGCTTTGTCCAAAACATCTACACATCTATAAAAATTTTAAACCAAAATATCAAGTAATTTGATTGAAGATGCATTTGAATTTTCATTATTTCATACATTTGAACAACAATGATATCATGAAATTTTTTTTTGTTCATAAAATAATTTGTAAATAAACATATTTAAAATCAACATGGTTTTTTTGGTGTTATATATATATATATATATATATATAATATTTCCCCACCTTTTAAATATATAACAAATCAATAAAAATTGTATAAATGTTGTGTTATATTTATTTTTAACCATAAAAAATTTATAAATAAAAAATGTTATCTATGAATTATATAATATTAATTTAAAAAAATTAAAAATTATAAAAGTGTTCAAATTATTTATATTTCATAATTATTAATTTATACATATATTTTTAATTTAATAAATTTTATCAAATTTTACTGTGAATAGTAAATTTTAATCTTATTTTTAATGTTCTTTTCAGTTCATTAAAATTGACTTAATATAAATTATTAAAAAAATCCAAGTTGAATGACCAAATAATTTGATAAAAAATAAAAATCAAATTATATATTTTTTGTTACCATTCACATGGAAACATGAAAAACATTGCCATTTTTGGGGCCTGTGGATTTCTTTTGAAATTATTTGGATATCATTAATAAGAATATATTTCATTATTTAATGTCAAAAAATTCAAAGAAAAAAATTCATTTAATAAACCTTTGAATAAGAGTCCGAATTTGAATGTTTTAATTATATTATAATCATCAAAATTTTATTTAATTTTATAGTTTCAAAAACTTTGGTAATTTATTTTCATTTTTTGGGAATTTTTCCACAAAAAAAATTTTCTACAAATTTTTTTCTAGCCATTATCCAAAAATTCACATTAAATAATTAGTGATTGTAAGGTAAAAGTTTTAGAAATTATAAGATATTAGTTATTTATTTGTGCATTAATTATGTGTTTGGTAATCTATAAGCTTATAATCTGTTTATTAAGTATGCACATATGTTTATCTTCTAATTTATTTTCCCTTTTAATTCATAAGTTTTTAATGTTTCAAATTATATATTATTAACTAATTATATGGTGCCCATGAAAAAAAAATTTAATCACATAATCCTATTCATGAATTTTAAACCATGTAATCATATCCATGGTTACAAAAATATCACTAGGCACAAAAACATATTATATATGGTTATATGACTAGAAAATGGTCATTAATTATATTTGTCATAATTATAAATGTCAAGTTCTTGCGTAATAATATATGTAAGGTATAAGCAAGGTAGTGCAAGTTATTTATGTGATGTAATTTATATGTAATGCTATGTTTGGAAAATAGAATGAAAAAATTTCAATCATGCCCGAAGGCATTTTGGGTAAAAAATTTGTAAACCATTATTGCCTCCCCTTACATGACCACTTTGATGAGTTTTTAGTGGGATTTGCCCATTCAACAAAATCATGGATGATTTGTGTCATGTGAAGACCACCCAAATCAAATTGGATGGTTGACTATAATGTTTTGTCCACACATTTTTTAGTAGTGTATATATTAAAAAAATACAAAGGTATGCATATGGGTGTATATGGTTGTATTTATTTTAATATCTTTTAATTATTATTTTTAATAATAAATATTTCATTATTAATTTATTATTTATTAGTGAATTTTCATTTCACCAATGTTTAACTAAATTTTATTTTTTCAAGGTTTAGCCAAGCTTTAATTTAACCAATGTTTAACAAAGGTTTGGATGAAATGTAGTTAAATTTTAATAAAAAATTTGTCAAAATTTTACCAAATTTTAATTTAACAAAAGTTTAACCAACTGTTAATTTTATCAACTCATATTTTAATCAACTTTTAATTTTGCAAATGCTTAAACAAGGTTTAACTAAATTTTAATTTTGCTAATATAATTAAAGTTTGGCCAAAATTTAACTAAAATTTTTAGTTCAACCAAAGTTTAGCCAAGTTTTGCATTAAGCAAATTTTAGCCAAGGTTTAACCAACAAATTAAAAAAAAAAACCAAATTTTAATAAATGTTTAACCATGATTTTGCCAAGTTTTAATATGACTAATATTTTAAAAAATTTGAGTTTATTTAATATTTATTTTAGCCAAGGTTTGGCCAAATACGAGTTTAACCAAAATTTGAGTTTTGCCAAATTTAGATTTATTCAAATTTTGGGTTTTGATAATGTTTTGTCAAATTTGAATTTATTCACTATTTAATCAAATATGAATTTAGCCAAGGTTTTGTTAAACATGAATTAAACCAAAATTTGGGTTTTGCCAAGGTTTTGTCAAATTTGAATTTAAGCAATATTTAATCAAAATATCAAATAATTAATTGTTAAAATAATTATTTTAATTCAAATAAAACTCAGTAATTACCTACCCAAATTTAAAGAATTATTATTTAAATCACTTGAGTTAAGTAATCAGACTTAAATAGTTAGTTAATGAATTTAAATAATTAATTATTAAATTATTTAAGATATTACTTAATTATCTGAAATAAATAATAAAATTAAATTTATGAATAGTTTATTGTCTAGTTTAATTTATTAATTCTTAGCAACGAAATGTATTATATATTAATTACTAATTAATAAGCTATTAATAAAATATCAAGTAATAAACATGAATAAAATACTGATAAAAGAGATATATAGATATATATACAGCCTTATTGAATGTTTAATGTAAAATACACGATTTTTTTGGAATTTCAATTCAATAATAGACTTTCACCTTTCACGAAACAACAATCACATTTGGCGAAGTTATTTGGCGAAACTTCGTTGCAAAATACCTAATACGACGTTGCTGCTGCTACTACTACGGTAGTATAGTACCGTAGTCGTCGTCGTCGTAGTAGTCCGTAGTCGACGGAGTTCACGCGAGCGCGAGCGACACGGAGGAGAGTGCGCAAGAGAAGAACGAAGGAAACAAAGGAAGAAAGAAGAAAAAGAGTGTGTATCACTCCCTTCCCTGCTTGCCTGCCGGAGGAGATGATGCTCGCACTAGGTCTGTGCACAACAAATGTATCCGCGGCATAAGAGAATGCAAGAAAAAGCTCGTATTTTGGTCGGAGAATAGTCTAGTAGCAGCAAGGCGGTCATCGTCATCACAGCAGACGACGACATGTTTACCATGCGGTTTTGTGTGAACAAAGGAGGAGGACTAGGGATGTCCCTGAAGAAGGTTACTATGCCTCTGTCACATCAAGAGAGTGGTTCCTCCTCCCTGGACGCAGCAGCAGGTTCTTCCAGAAGTATGAAACAACTGCTGACAATCACTCAACCAGATGACTGGCATCTTCACCTTCGTGATAATGATGGTCTCGCTGCTGTTGCTCCTCACAGGTTTTATAACAACGAGCTCTTCCTTTGTATGTTGTTCGTCCATAGACTTGCATTTCATTTGATGATACTCTTTACTAACAAGCTATTGCTGCTGCTGCTGCTGCTGCTGTTGCAAATGGCTCATGAGTGTAGATTTGCAAATGGCTGATGATAATCTTTACTGACACATTAAGCTGCTGCTGCTGTAAATGGGTCATGAGTGGCGACAATGAAATGATTTGCTCTCTAACAGGCGAAATCTACGTATGTATGTATGTTTGTGTGTGGGGGGATATGGTGGCGGCAACAACAGTGCAGCAGTATTCAAACGTGCAATTATCATGCCCAATTTGAAGCCTCCAGTGACAACAGTGGCTGCAGCTGTGTCATACCGGGAGCGTATATTGAAAGTGTTGCCTTCTGACAGTGACTTTGAGCCTCTGATGACTTTGTACCTCACTGATGCCACCACCAAAGATGAAATTCAACGTGCGAGTGAGTGTTTCTGGCACCAAAAGCACCATAAAAACCTGTAAGTTTAAAGACCACATTTTAGGGTTTAGGGTTTTAGAGGATGATGATGATTTCTCTCTCTCTCTCTCTCTCTCTCTCTCTATATATATATATATATATATATATATATATGATGGCCTAAACTGGAAAGTGTGTCATGTGGGGGGAGAGAGATCACAGGAAAGAGTGGGTTGGTGAAGGCAGTCAAGTTGTATCCAGCAGGGGCCACAACAAATTCACAAGCAGGAGTCACAGACCTTTTCGGAAAGTGCATGCCTGTGCTCGAGGAGATGGTGAAACAAGGACTGCCATTACTGGTGAAATTTCTCTTTTGGACTGTGTTCTGTGTATGGGACAATCTTTCCTGATCAGCGGAAAAGAAAAGCAAGTCTTGGTATTAGTGTTAATCAGTGGGCATGTAGTAGTGTCTCATGTGAAGACTCAATTCTCATGAGAGGAGATTTATATTCATGTGATAGTTTTTGAAAGGATCTGACATTTCAAGTTCCAGATGCTGGTGGAGTGTGTGTGTATTTGTTGAATACCATCATCACTTGTGCACAAGTCCTTCTGGACTACACATATGTGTATCATTCTGGAGATGGATGCTTTGTTGTCACTCTGCAGGTTCATGGGGAGGTTGCTGATTCTTCAGTGGATATTTTTGATCGGGAAAGAGTGTTCATTGAAACTGTGCTTGAGCCTCTTGTGAGAAAGCTCCCTCAGCTCCGAATTGTGATGGAGCACATCACCACCAAAGATGCAGTTGATTTTATTTCATCAGTTCCAGAAGGTACTAAATCGTCTGAACCCTTAGACCCTTGAACCCAAAGTTTGAAATAGAAAATTCATAGGCCCTCTTTTCAAGAGCACTTGTATATATCTTTTTCCAAATTTTGGAGATCATGGCTCTTTGCAATTCTTGATGCTTGCTTGATAGAGAGAGTTGCGCAGTAGTGACTTTACTGGTCCTTGGTCTGGTTTGCAGGAACAGTTGCTGCTACAGTGACTCCCCAACATCTTTTGCTGAACAGAAATGCTATTTTCCAAGGGGGACTTCAACCTCACAACTA
>Ga0116231_10009732_pt1 | contig 15968 bp, 9 predicted proteins | sample S1TSphgellanicum_2_FD_89695 | JGI IMG/M metagenome (GOLD analysis project Ga0116231, IMG submission 89695) | Host-associated microbial communities from peat moss isolated from Minnesota, USA - S1T2_Fd - Sphagnum magellanicum MG | ecosystem: Host-associated > Plants > Peat moss > Unclassified...
AATTAAATTATTTTTTAAAAAATAAAAATAAAAAAAATAAGAATAATTTACTTTGAATTGCCAACCTTCAAAAAAAAAAAAAAAAAAAAAGGTACAATATCAATCTTTTTGTTTAATCACTTTTCAAAACACAAAAACCTTGGAACTTTTATTCTATTCAAGTTTTTTAAATAAATTTTCCTTTTTTTTATTGAATTTTGCTACCTATACTTATTAACTATTAATTTTACAAATAGGCAACTACCACCTTTGGTAGTATTCACACATAAGAATAGTTCTATCAATAACATCACTATAAACTATAATTATTCACAATATGTAAATTTCTTGCCAAAATGACATGGCACATTATCTCAAGCACTAATGTATGTGGTAACACTTGCAATTAAGTTCCTAAATCTTTTTTGGAAATCTATAAATTTTGTAAATTTCTACCACTATCAATTAGCCCTCAAATCACATTATGTAAACTATCAATCTTTTCATCTAGCTCCTATTTCCTCACACTCCTTTTCTTCTATCTCTAGTTCATACCAATCTTTTCATTCAACTCTTATTTTTTATATTCCTTTTTTTTTACTTCTAACTCCAATTTTGTCCTCTTGAAGTTTTTCAAGTGTTTGGATGTGAGTGAATGTTTTTGTTTTTTTGACACAAACCTTAAACATGCATCATGAACATCTACATTGTTTGTAGCTTTGTGACCATTTATTTACAAGTGCACAATGTGCTTGGCTCTTGGGTTCTCAACATCATTCAAATTTCTAATTGTTGTCTACCTCCCAAGTTTGTTGCAACATCATCATATGCAATCACAACAATACTACATCACACACATTAGCTTGTAAAGGATGTGATACATTCGATAGGAAAACAAAGGAAAAAAAAAAAATGTAGATTGAGTAATGGCAAGGCAACTCTTCAATAACATGAAAATCTCAATCATTATGAAATTTTGGCATTCATCAAACATAACAAATATCATCTCAAAGTGCACACACATGGATCCAACTAAAATAATTGACAGTACATAATAAACTCTAGAATATTATTAATCAATGCATGCATGACATGAAATGGTAACATTTGTAATGATAGTTGGAATGGTTTAAAATTTGACCCCAAACAAATAAAATATCATCACAAGGAGACTAACTATAACAATTATTTTTTGGAATTGACAATTAATGAACACACCATGCAACATTTGTTAAAACAATTCCATTAATTTTCACTATTAAAAATTAGGTAAATTATATTAGTATAAATAGTATGTTAGTCATAATGTATTACTTATTTACTACAATAAATTATTTAATATAATCCAAAAATAAAGTAAAATACACAACAAAAATTTATTTTGATTGTATATAATTGGAATATGTAAATTGAATATTACCAATTTTTAAAAAATGAACTAAGGATATTTTTAATAAAATATCTTAAATGGTTTTTAATATTCAAATAATAATTAAATTATATAATTATAAATAATATACTATTTGATAATTTAAAAATTTTTACAAAATTATTAATAGTATTTTAATTAATTAATAATAAAATTAAATAAATAACATTTTCCTTATTTATTTAAAATTTTATTGTAGTTCGTTTGGTTTCAAAATAATGGATATGTTGATTAATTTTAAATTAATCTACATATTGTATTACATTATATTACTGAATTATATTATTCATAATATACTATATTATATACTGATATATTGGATTTATATATTAATGCATATGATTATGATTGGATTTTGATCTTTTTATTTCTTAAATATGTTTTTACATTGTAAGAAATGAAGGCCCAAATTAATATATGGCAATTAAATTCAAAATTGTATGTAAAATAAATTACTAAATGTATCCTAAGTTCATTTAAATCACCTTTTAATTTGTCAAATTGTAACTATTTGATGAAATAAAAGGTTATGATAAATAATCTTATATTTTATGAATTAATTATGTTAAATAATGACTATTATAATATTTATATAACATTGAAATTCCATGGTGAAATTCCAAGTGAAGAATTTGACTAAAAGTGGGTGATAATTGTTTAGCAATAAATAACTCCACCTAAAGTGAGGCAATGATTATTACGACAAAAATCACTTCACTTTAAGTGGGCCAAAGTGATTTCATGATGATTATGCAATAGGCATGGTGGAATGGGGAAAGGGTGTGGTCAAATTAGTTCACAAAATAAGTATCATAATGATTTAAGCCAGTGAAATATGATGGATTATGTAATAGTGTTTTCTCCTAGGTTTTGCTTTTCTTATTCAAAATTTCCCTTCTATTGTTTGCCATATGGCTTCCAACTCTCCACATAGACCTTATTGAGGTGACTCCAATGCATTGTGGGCGTGTTTCCAAGCGTGTTAATTATTGGTAAATTTAGATTGTCAGATTTGTCATGTGCCCAATTCAATAATTCAAGTTTACATGAGGCATTTATTTCCCAATTTGATTTTGTTTCACATCATTAGTCAATTTTGTTTGTTGTTTTCTTTTGTAAAAAAGTTACAATTCCATAATCCCAATAAATTGCAATAATAATGATGATAACAAAGATGGGTGATGTTGGGACATCACCTTTTCATTGTCACAGAACATGGAATGGACATGGAATGGACAGTTTCATAATGATGATGCAGAGGTGGAACTACAAGTGCCCATTTTAGTGGAGATGGAAAGAAATGATGGTGCAACAACTATGAATGCAGAACACATATTTGCGATATGTGTTGTTGTCAAGCGGCAAATATGTGGATGACAATGAGATAGTTCTAAGTTTGAAAAAAATGGATAGACTTAAAATGGTTTGTCATTCTAGAAGGTTGGGCATCCTTAACAAATGTGTATCAAAACTAATGAAGGCACTAGTACAAATCAACCAAAATGTAACCACTTCATTTATGACTACATGCGACTTGCAGTCGTTTGTGACTAGATTTGAAAATATTTACAGCTACAAAATCAACTTTCAACTATTTTGGTGATTTTCACAACTATGATGCAACTATTAGAAAAAAATTCATCCTATTGGTTGCGTCATTTTACATTTATTTTCATCCATTAATAAATTAATATGTCGCATTAGTTGCAATAATCACCAAATTAGTTACATCTTAAAGGTCTTCTACAATGACATAGGAATGTATTTGAATGTATCTACTAAAATTATATATATAAATAATATGCCTACATATGTATATTGTTCATATAATGAATCTCAAAATTAATATTTGAATTAAATGTTTTTTAATTCAAATTTGAAAATTGTTATCTCAATTGTTTAAAACATTATTTGAATTTGACAATTTTGATTTGGATAATTCAAAAAGACTTATTTGATCTAAAAATTGATTTTGAATTCTAAATTAATATTTTCGAATCCAAAAATTAGTATTTAAATTCAGAAAATAATTAATTGATCATAAAAATGGACATTTTAATTTTGAGTATTTTTATATAATATGAAAATTATATTTCAGATCTGAAATTTTTTAATTTAAATTTTAAATAATCATTTGATCGAACCTGAAATTTAAATTCCAAATTATTATTTTGGATTCGAAAATATAATACTTCAAGTCTGAAAATTAGTAATTGAGTCTAAACATGGACATTTCAATTTTGAATATTGTTATTTGAATATGAAAATTGACATTTCAGCTCTGAAAATTATTATTTAAATTCAAAAAACTTATTTGATCTAAAAATTGATATTTGAATTCTAAATTATGATTTTCCAATCTAAAAATTATTATTTCAATTTAAGAAACTTTATTGAGTTTAAAAATTGGCAACTTGATTTTAAATATTTTTATTTGAACTTGAAATTTGATATTTGAATTCTGAAGTTTTTAATTTAAATTTTAAGAAATTATTTGACTTGAAAGTTGAAATTTGAATTCCAAATTATTATTTTGGATTCTCAAAATTAATATTTCAATTCAGAAAATTATCAATTAAGTCTTAAAATGGACATTTTAATTTTGAATATTATTATTTCAATCTGAAAATTGACATTTCAATTCTGAAATTTGTTATTTAACTTCAAAAAACCTATTTGATCTAAATTTTGACATTTGAATCCTGAATTACTATTTTGGAATCTTAAATATATTTTTTAATTCAAAAAATTATTGAATTTCAAGGTTTTTTTCTACTAGTGTTATCCATAATAAATCACTTTTATAAATTATTATAAATTATTATGTTTATTAAATCTAAGTGACACTAAATATTATTATTATAACATAGATTTGTATATTATATAATTTATATTCTTATATTAGAAGAAATTATCTAATTAAATTAATGTGACATTACTTTAAAATCATTGTAATTACTTCAGATATGAATTAATTAGTATGTGAAGAATTATTTTCTAATTGAACATAATTATTCACACTCTTTAATTTATAATTTCAAACCTGAATTGAAATTTTGGAAAAAATTATAGTGTAGTTAAAATAATTATTTTACTGGTTTTAATTTCAAGAATTATTATATAATAATATTATTTTTAAAAATTCTATGATTAATCATGTATGATAAATGTTTTATAGTAATTATGAGAATCAATGTGATGTTTAACAAATTATTGTATTTATAGTTAATAATTACCAAGAGGAAAAATTACTTGACTTATAATAATTTTTACAACAATAAATGTAATTATATAGTAACTAATGTAATTAGTTGAATAATAATTTTTAAAAAATTCGTGTAAGAATTTACTTTCTGATAACATTGTTAATTCATTACTTATAATTTTAAAATAAATATTTAATTTATCTAATTTTAAATTATATTCATTAAATTAGTTTGACATTAATTATATTAGATATAATTGGATCAGATTCTAGAAAGTAATAAATTATTTTTAAATATTTTATTTATTTAATTATTTATGAATTATGTATTATAAATTATGAGTAACTAGATAGCTAATTTGTTAAATATTAAAAATTATTGCTTATTTAAATAATTGATAATAAATACTGAATATTTGTAGTGAATAATTTATAATTTAAATATATGTAAATTTAATTATTGTTAATTAAATGATGATCTAATTATCTAGTACTTGAATTGTTTTAAAATCTAAAAATTTAGAAAGTAAAACATGGAGAAAATTTTAGAATATAACTTAGTTTGTAAAGAAGTTGTAACTTAAAAACTTATCCCATATTGTTTGTTCTTCATTCCTATTTTGAACACTATATAAACAAGGGGGGTGTGGCCATTTAATTTCACATTAAAAAATTTGTGCACATGGGTTGAACTAATCAAAAAGCTCAACAAAAAAACAAATAATGCACAATTCTAAAGTACTTACCTCTCCAGCTTACTTATCTACTTAACTAGGTTGGTACCTAGTTTGACCTACCCATCTGGGTCGGCCTATGTACCTCCCTATATGAGTAGGTATTTAACCTAGGAAGGTAGAACTCACCTACTTATTTTTTTACCTAAGTAGGTAGATAGGTAGGTAGATAAGGATTATAGGCACCTATTTATGTACCTACCAACCTAATATTAATATTTTTATAAAATTAATTTGTTTAATGCCATGTGGCATATTTACATTGGGCCACATGTCATAATATAAGATCATCCAAGTATTTGAATTGAACGTCCGAGATTATTTCAAAATAATAATATTATTACTATTATTTTTTTTTTAATCAAATATTAAGACATGTGGCAACACATGATTTACCTTCAATTGTGACCAAAATAGTTGCATTTTAGTCGCATGTGACAATATGTATACAATGGAGTCAAAGTATGAAATGTTTATGATGACTTTTTTTTTCATGCAATACCCTTTGTCATTTGCGACTAGTTTATCACATGTGACTTGTTTTAGGCGACTAAAAGGATTTTAATTGCAAAATGTCTCTTATGATTGAAATTTAGACGTAAAGAATAGTCGAAAATACATGTTTTTCTTCTAGTGAGAGCACATTTGTTTATGTGATTGGTGCATTAATCACCATTAATTAGGCTATTGCAAGGTAGTTTATTATTAAATTAGTGTATGTTGTTTCCTCATTCCACCTTTTGGTAATATTTTTGGTCTATACATATGTATTTTTGGAATGGCAATATGAGGTTAGTGGTATTTGAAGGTATTGGTATTTAATTTATATGAATCATGCATTTTCCTTCATAAAATTAAAAGGTTTTACAAATATGTACCATTGCATATATAATAACTAATATAGGGGTGAAATCACGATCAAAGGAGTTAGGGTGCTAGGTAAAAGTCCTTTTCCAAGGACTGCACATGACTTGTGTCTTGCATTGGTTTATAACTTAAAATTTTGTATTTCAAATACCCCATTTGACATTGCATTTTAGATACAAATACATTTTGATTACAAATTGATTTGATATCATGTATATTATGCATTCATGCCCTTTATCACACATATATGAGTAACTTTTATTAAAATCACATTTTCAAAATCCATAATTTTTAAATTAAAAACATTTTTGAACCAATTTTGCTCAAATGGGTTATAAAAATAATTTTCATCAATTCAAGCCCTTTTGCCTTTCTAATCATTAATGTTAAAATCCTTTCCAAATTTGAAAAGGAATGGTACACATTTGGTAGAAAAGAAAACATTTGAAAAAAACAAAACATGTCCACTTATGATATTTGAATGTTTTAAACATGCAAAATTTTATTTGGTTTGTGTCAAACTTTGAGCATGTAAACTTTGTAATTAATAGAAAATATTCCAAAAAAATTATGACAATCCAAACTATTATGTTTCCCTTGTGACCTTTCAAACATACAAAAATTTAGTTTTAAAAAATGTCCATACACTTGGGTGGCTCCTTTGATTATGATTTCATCCACATGAATTCATAAGCATGTCATTAATTAAATGTGAGCTTCAAATTGATGAGGGGTAGCTCATGCTTGAGATATTATGCACATGACTAGACACATGTTACATTAGAAGAACTTTAGTTGGTGTGGTTATAACCTATTATAATTTAATGTGTGTGTTGGGATTCAAGTTTTGGCTGAAACTTTTAACTTTAAATGTTTTCTTGGATTTCTTTCCAGTAATCAACTTAAAATCAACTTAATAGTATGAATCAATCACAAGTCACAATCAAGGAAAAACAATTATTTGTTGCACACTAACAATTATGAAGGTATTGAACAATTGTAGAATATTACCATTCTTGAAACCATGAAAGTTCAATTTATCTTCTTTCCTTCTTGCTTTGAGTAGAAATATTGTTTTATGTAAGTGGATTTGAAACCAAACATTAACCATTTACATCAATTCTAAATATTTCTTGACAATTGTATTCGAGTCTTGGAAGTTTTTTTCAAGTTGGTCACCATCATACTTTAAAATGATGTTGATCAAAATGGAACTTAGTAGTGAAGACATATGGAATTTGGAATTTTGGATTTTGGAATTTTGGGATTTTACACTGAATAATGGGAATTTTTTGGCCAATGGTGAATCGATGGGATTATGTGGTTTGAATTATTAATATTTTTGTAATTATTTTATACATTGTTTGTTTTGTCAAATTATAAAAATTGAAGCCATTTCATATTTTTGTGAATAAATGGTATGCTTAGAATTATAGGCAATTTTCTATTAATATAAATATAAATTAAATAATATTAATATATATCACAAAACTTTAATATCATAAAACCTAACTGTTGACATTACCATTGAAAAAATAATTATATTGTTCATTTTTTAGTATAACCCAAATTTAAACTTAAAAGGTAAATTTTAATTCAAAACTTCAATTCGAATTAACAATTCTATATTTACCTTAAAATATTATGAACCACAAGTTAAAAACATTCTAGGTCACAAAAAATATTTTTATTTATAATAAGTACAAAGTTTTTATCAATAATTAAATATAAAAAATAATTATAAATTATTTTTTGATTGACAAAAATTCATAGTCAATAATTATATATATATAATATAAAAATTGATAGTATAAAAGTATAAGTTGAAATTATAAAATTATAATTACATTAACTCTACAAATAGTTGAAAATTGCAAAACGTATTATGTGATTGTAATTCATTATAATCACATAAATGCTTCAATATTGCAACTATACATTATTACACATGTATAAAAACATTTATGCACATAAACACAAACACATATAAATAAATCACACAATAATGTATGTATTCATAATGCACATGTACAACACCTTATTTATTAACAAGGCCAACATGTTTGTGACACCTTGTTTAATTTCTTGGTTTCAACCTTCTCATCTTGGTTTTTTAAAGTTGAGTGGGTGGTTTTGAGCGGTTTCCCATTTTCTTTTTCTTTTGGGGTTTTTTGTTGGCCCCTGGGTTTATTTGCCCCTTGGGGCAATGTATTTCTAGCTTTGCTTAGGTCTATGGTCCAAAATACAAAAAGAGCCATATTGGTTTTAACCTTAATACTGGACCAAAGTGGCCAACCTGAGGCCAAGATGCCAAAAAAATGCCAAACCCAAGCCAAAGTGTTCAATAATATTTTAACCCTAGGTAAAAAAATTCAAGAATATTTTATCATTAAGCCAAAATGCCCAAGCCAAAACATGATTTGGCTTGTGTTCAAACTTTGTGGCTTAGGGTTTAACATTATGCCAAAACTCATTTATTTTGAACCCATGTTTTTGGGTCTATGGCTTAAGGTGACTTCATAGTAGGCTTAAAGACATTTGTCTTTGTGTTTTTACAAGATTTGGCTTAAGGTGTTCATGGGATCATGCTCGTGTGAATAACTTATAGATGTTGTAACATTGAATAGAATAGTTGAAGTTGTGAAAAGCTTTGTGAAGAACCTTGAGTATTAGCTAGTGAATTTCATGATGGTTGTGGTTGGTGGTGGTAGAGAATGCATCGTTGAATGTTTAGAGAATTGGAGATAATGGGTAGTTGTAAATTCCATGCAACCATCATTATTGTTTTTTCATTGGTCGTCGTTCTTTGTTGCATCGCCTCTTTCCTTCTCCTAGTAATAGAAGTTGGAATAGTTCATCAAGCACCACAACGTCATCTATTGCAATAGCCAAACATGATTGTCGTTACATGTAATGCAACGTTATACCCAAAAGCTTGCAACAATATTTTGTATTTTGACTCATGTACCTTGGGTGCAATGACACAAAAACTAATAGTGATTGTCACAAGTATTGCATTAGAAAGAGCTTTCGACGCAATGGCAGATGAACAGGCGTTACATCTTAGGTCATGCATGGAGTTGTAAGGAATGCAAGCTTGATCTCCATTTCACACTATGTTCCAAGGTCTTGGATCTCATGGTTTTCCATCTTTAGAACACAAAAGAAACCTACACTATTGGACAACATGCATTTTAGCTTCCAAACATTCAAGCATGGCTCAGTGTAACTTTGAGATACCACAAAGATTGTTATTCACCACTATGTTCTTCATTTCCTAGGCCTTACCATCTTAGGATTGGAAAAGCATAAAGGCCTAGGCCTTGAATTTGTTTCGTCTTAGGCCCTCAAACCTTATGGTCTTAAGTTCTTAAAGACATTTTGTTTTAGGACACCAAGTCCTAAGGCGTGGAGGCCAATGTCCCAAGGACTAGGTCTTGGCCTTTTGATAGGACAAAATAATTTATTTATCTTAGGGTTTAACCCTAGGACACATGAATTACTCTAGAACAAATAAGACTAGAATGGTTATTTTTGTATTCCGTATTATGGCTTGTGTTGTTTTCGTTTTTCTTTTGAACCCAAAATGGGATTTCAACTCAAGGTAACCTTGTTTAGGACATTAGGAACAAGTTTTGGGTTCAAACTCATTAGCCTGTAAGTGAAAGCCATGTTTCATGACCACAATGAACCGACACCCCCCACAAGTGCACCATCCACTAAATGCCCGTTATTACTCAATTATTGAAGAACCTCAACTAAGATTGATGTTTGGTTTCACTTTAGTAACCAATTATGTAGGAAACATGTTTCATATATAGGTAGATATGTAGGAAAAGAGGTAACTACTAGGTATGTAGATGGTTTATACATAGTGGGTAAAGGTTGTTTTTACTACCTTCCTATTAACAAACATGTTTCTTAATAGGTAGGTAGAGAAAAAACTATTGAGCTAATCACCATGGTTAACTAGGGAACTAAAACCCAACAAAAAACTACATCATGTCTACTACTTATCATTCATCCTTCATGGCGAGCTACTGGGTACTGGTTCATTGTGGCCATGTTGAACCTCTGCCATTAAACTTGATTTGGGGGTTGAAACCAATGTTGTGTGTGTAAATGGTTTGGGACTTACATTCTAAGTAAGTGTAAGTCCCATAATGAAATTTATATATACTTCGTGCAAGTGTAAGTGTATAATATTCATTTACATTCATGTAAATGTAAAAAATACATACACTTTATAGTATTATGTGGTCCGATAAAAGAATGTAAATGTAAATATATATATCTATATGATTTTACATGGTTATGTAAAATAATGTAAATATAAAACAATGTTAAAAATGTGATTTTTACTTGAGGAGGGGATATTTCATAATATATTTGATGATAAACTAGCTAAATGGCCCGTTGTAAAAAAAAAAAAACCATCAAAATATACACCCGCAACTAATTCATACGATTTTGTAAAGTCTAGTTATTAAAGATATATATAATATAATTATCTATAAAGTAAAGAAAACAACACAAGAACCTTGAGTTTGATCATAAATAAGGTGAAATTCAAAAAAAAAGAAGCATTAGCATTCAATGGTGGGGGGACCTTCGTTTTTTGGAAAACATTATACGTGCCAAAGGAAATGAATGCAATAAGTACAAAAGCATTGTTGTTATTTTTTCCCTTAGTCTACCCATTTGCCCATCCACATTTTTTCAAATGATACCTAAGCATGTTTTGCACATTTAACCTCATATAATATAACATGTTTTGCACTTGTAACCTCACATAACATGCCAAGTAATATGTTACATACCCCTTTATACCCCTAGTGTGTTCATAACATGCATAACATGGATTCAAAACATGCTTGGGCATGATACGGTGGAAATAATCCGGGCAAATGGGTAGATTGGAGGAAAAAGTCACAGCAATAGTTTTGTATTAATTGCATTCATTTCCTTTGGCCTATTTAATATTTTCTTTTTTAGTGGTGAACTAAGTTTCACCCTATCTTTCCTTTTTCTTTAACGCCTCCATTATTGCTCCTACTTGTGAAGGTAGTATAATTAATCCTGACCTTTGTGCATTAAATGTTAATTTTCAACATTTCATTCTTAGATCTAATAAATATTCCTTACTTTATGGATACCCTTAAAAGAAGGGTTTGGGAAAAAAGGAGGCCCAAAGATAGGGTGATTTTACAAATAATTTTATTGGTTCTACCCATAAGGAAGAGACTACACCTCTATGTAAGATTCAGACTTGAGGATAAAATTTTGGTTCATTCATTGGCCAATGTGGAGATGACAAATGTTCACAAAATGAAAATTTTCACATGGATGTAATTTTTCATGTTTGGGTGGATGTAACCTTAAGTACATTAGATTTTGAAGTAGTTGAATGTCGTAAGTTTTGATAACCATCATAGAAACTGAAAGGATTCTCTTCTTCAACCAAGCTCTTTGTAATGGCGATTTTCAATAGTCATGTTAACAACTTTCACAACTTCAGGTGGTGTGATGATGTGGAAATTGGGTTGATTGACATTTTGCTTATCAACAGTGGTGGAGCAAGATGCATTAATGTGATAAGAGATGGCGACTATGGAAGAGGCTAACTACCTTGCATGCATTGTTGTGTTGTTGGGCATTAAAGCCCTTTTAGATTTATTCTTGGTGGGATTGTCTGTCTTTTTGTACTAGCACATGCTTTGCGGAGTTTTTTATCATGGTTGAAAAATCAACAATGAAAGTAAGGTGCATATCTTGAGGGTTTTTTTCTTGTTGCAATGTGTAAGTTGATAACCAGGTAATGTTAAATGATGCGTTTTATGGCTAATAAGATATTGATAGTTTTGAAATAAAGTCAATGAGGTTCAGACTATTCATAAGTTGACTCATTTCAAGGGTCCATATGATAGTGTCATCTATCATCATACTTGACATTTTGTTGGCAACCTGCTACACTTTTGTGGTATGTCATGCCCATTGTCTTGTAATATATTTTGCACCTTCTATGGTTGTGTCCTTGTTTGTTTGAAATTGAGCATATTGTAAAAATACATTATGTAGAAGCTAATGTTAGCCTTTGAATCTGATGTTTAAAGCCAAAAAAAGTATGGGTGTGAAGGATAAACTAAGCAAATTAGGAGGAGATGAAGGTAATGGTGTGGTAGCTAGGGGCGAGGGTAGTGATGTTGAAGGTGTGGGAGAAGGAAAACGAAAAGAAAATGGTGGTGAGGGTAGGGGTGGAAATATTAAGGTTACTGGTGGTGAGGAAGTTGGAGGTTGGAGTACTTTGTGACCAAGGACATGAGGAGGAGGAGAAGGAGGGAGAGTCTTAGGGGGTGGTGGAGAATGAACTAAAGGAGGAGGAGGAGGAGGAGGAAGAGGTGATAGTGGTGGAGAAACATTGATTACCTTTAGGGGTGGAGCTTTTGAAGATTTGCTAGCTTGCAATACATTGACTTTCAACATCATATCAACACATCTTCTAACCTATTTCTTAGCACAGAAAAGGAAGGTGAAGCAATTTTATTGGGTCATTTGGGCATTTTTTAAATATGACCATTGGTGATTTCTTTGTGCATACCAAGTTCACATGCATCAACAAACATAAACGTTTGGTTTTTATTATTCCACTTATTGCCAAATGGAATAATTGTTCTAGCATGGCAACACAACTTGAATTAATCCTTTGTTGATATTTTTGCTTCTTAAAATGACGATCTCAAGTAAATATTAAGTGTTAAACAAATCAAAAGTTTGTTAGATTATGTCTTCCCCAAGACAATTTAAATGTTAATATGACGTTTTTTCTTTTGGCGAATTACCTAAATTTAGTGATCCCATTTGAAAGACATTGTTTTGAACTATGATGAAATGTTCAAGGCACCCATTCTGAAGTAAATTTTGCCCAAATATAATTGATCCCCAGTGAGATTCCCACTTAAGTAAAGTGATCCAAGTTTTGGAACTTAAAATTGATAACTAACAGTTATTTGGAAACAAACTAAAAGGCATCCTAGTGTTGATCAACATGAACCAAAAAAATGTTAAGAGATTAGCTTCCTTCTACATAACTAAAAACTCATCTAGAGCTTCCATCTATCTAACCATTTACTTGTTCATAACTAAAAAAGAAGCAATTTCCACCACAACCTATTTTTGTTTCACCACTCCTTCAAAGACATTGTGTGTTCTCCTTACAAATACCACCTCACATTTGTGAAAAATTATTCATTTTACCAAGGAAACCTAAAGATTGTTAAAACTATATTTCAACAGGTTGGTTGGATGGAAGATTGTGTTTCAACCTACATATAAGGATGGGGCCAGAGTGAACAAGCACCCACCAGTGCACCATGCAGAATGGATGGTGTGTGGACAAGAAAAAATAAGTTTTCATTGTATTCCTGACCCATGTAGTAACCATTTATTAAAAGATAAAAGATGAATGTGATTTATGAGGACACTTGATATCATATGATAGAATGTAAGCCAATGGACATAGAAAAATGCCTAAAATGGTTAACTATTTTTCAATGTTGGTCTATTTCTATCATGTGCATAGATATTATTACATGGAAGCAATGCGTGTTTAAGTTTTGGTAAAAGAGGGAATGTGAAGGCAACCATGGGGTTAGCTACATTTGACACCTTTCATGCATGGTTGGCTTGTTATACATCTCATGTTGAGGCCTTTTCTCTCCCACATTCTAAAGGTTGTGTATTATTTGGTTTTTGATTATGTCCTTGTAGGAGGTGCTAATGGTGTTGGAATATAAGGGTGTCTCCATTAGGAAAAGTGTAGGTTGCCCTTGTACCATACTATTTATTGGAGTAAGATGGTCTACATAGTTATGGAATAAAGAGATGTTAGAGATGCAAAAAAAGTTGGAACAATTCTCATACAATTGCAAAGGGAAATGGAGGGTGACTAGGAAGAAGAGAAGGGAGTAGTCTTATGTGCAGTTGTTAGTGCAACAAAAATCGAACTAAAGAAGGTCCAAAAAGGCTAAGGCTCCAACAAAACCTTGTAGGGAAGCCCTAAGACAATTGACTTGCACATCAATCTGGGAGTTTAGCTTAGATATTAGTGTTGTCATTGCCATCATCATCATCATTTAGTAAAACCAAAACTTGTTTTGAACTTCCCATAATCTATTACCTAATGCTGATATTTTCCCTATGACCACATTACTAAATTTTTTTTATGCCACTAAATTCACTATGTTTGAATTTGTTTATCACATTCTTGGGAATAAATCTATAAAAGTAGACAATTAACATCTTTTGATTCTAAATGTGGAGCTTCGAGACCCAATTGTTCTCAAAGTTTTTTGTTCACAAAAAAATTTCTGTTGTGATTTCATTCCCTTCCTTCTTTGTGTCAGTTAGTATCATGGCTGAGGTTTCATGTATTAGGTGTTTGACATTAACCTATATATGCTAGTGAAGTCAATGATAGTTATCTATCGTACTTGATATTAATATGGATATTTCCCATGAATGAAGGATTACATTGTTTATTTTTGTTGCAAGCTTAAAAACATAGGTTTATATCACATAATATCTAAGGGCCAGCTAAATGCTTATATTTCCAAATCCATGGCAATTAAAAGGATTGGTATTGGTAATGATGAAGGAATTTGCATACTAGATGGTGTTAATTTGGTAGGCCTTGTAACTTTAGATGACATTACTATAAAAGTGGGGTGCAGTTCATTAGCTGAAATCATTATGGGATTTAAAAAGAGAAATAAGTTCATTGCATTTGAGTGATTTCACACTGGTTAAAGTTATTTCATTATAATATCACTATGTAAACATTGTGTTTCACCACTAGTTGACATAAATCACTATTATAATTTATTGTAGTAAATAGGTTTATTTATGTGTTGTTTTAAATATCTTATATATGTTAATTTATGATGTACCATATATTATTTTAGGTTATTTTAATTATTTTAACTTATAGCCTACGTTATTATAAGTTATTATAAGGTATTATAAATTATTATACCGTAATGTTATTCTACCTTATAGTATGCTAGTTAATTTGTTATAGGCTTTTAAGTTATTTTAAATTAAATTAAATTAATCTTAGACTATACCTTAAATTATTTTATGTTAAGTTAATATATGTTGTTTCCAATTACACTTTAGGTTATTCAAGGTCAGTCTACCTTATGTTATTATAAATTATTTTATCCTAAGTATAATAACTTAAAATAATTTTAAAAAATGCACTAAGGTAAAATAATTTAGAATAGTCAATAATAACCAATGAAAAATAATTTAAAATAGGCTACAATAGAATAACTACCAATAGCCTATGGTAATATATCCAATAATAACTTATAATAAAATAGTCACTAATAGTCATAATATAACATAGAATAACCAATAATAATTTATAATACAATAACCATTAATAGAATAATCACTAATAACCATTAATAAGATAGCCACCACTACCATCAATAGCCACCAATAAAATAACCACCAATGGTTTACAATAAAATAACCACTAATAGTAGCAATGGCCTATGGTAATTTAATCACAATAACCATTAATAGAGTAACCACCAATAACCACAATAACCTATGGTAATTTAGTCACTAATAACCATTAATATAATAATCACAATAACCATTAATAGAGTAACCACCAATAACCACAATAACCTATGGTAATTTAGTCATTAATAACCATTAATATAATAATCACAATAACCATTAATAG
>Ga0116231_10009733_pt1 | contig 15965 bp, 12 predicted proteins | sample S1TSphgellanicum_2_FD_89695 | JGI IMG/M metagenome (GOLD analysis project Ga0116231, IMG submission 89695) | Host-associated microbial communities from peat moss isolated from Minnesota, USA - S1T2_Fd - Sphagnum magellanicum MG | ecosystem: Host-associated > Plants > Peat moss > Unclassified...
AGGCCATTTGCCTTTGAAACATTCACCTTCCCCCAAATGCCTTAGAAATTTTGTAATCAACCCTAGGAGTTTACTTTGATACCATTTATTGCACCTAGTTTCACCTTGGTGCCCTTACGCCTTGATTCCATTATGTTCCTCCTCCTTGTTAAACACTTATGTTACTTACACATGACAAACCATGCACTAGTAAGCTCTAGCATTCAAACTTTGTCTCGTAACCTAAGGCTAACCCTAACCTTTAAACAAATGAGATTAAAACATGTTACGGACTTCCCAAGTTGTCCAGGGCCTTGTCACCCAAGATTACCATCTACCATCTTTTGGTTTAATCACATGCTTGTTTAGTTCAAAAACTTAGCACGTTGAGGTCATATCTTTGGACCGTCTTCCTCAACCCTCATTTTGTTGGCATTTATGTGGTTTGTGAATTTAATCAAACCTAGAGTCAAACCCAACCCGACACTTTAACTTGCAACCCAAGCCAATGCAAGGGCCACCCCACGATGGTCCAAACTTGGGCCCCAACTAGACAAATCTTTTCACTTGAAGGTCCACCTAAGAGGGCATGTCAATCCTCCCCTTGGCTCCCCTTGGGACTTACATGCATGCTTCACCATGCTAGTAGTAGTTATTTATTGGTTCTATCTTATACAAGCATTGTGGAAACACCTTTTGAGTGGGTATAGGGGTCGGAGGCTTTTCCTTTTTTTTCAGAATGGTTGTTGTTCTAGTGAAAGAAATTAAATTAGTTGTTGTAATGGATGATTTGGATTTCAGAATTAAAGATGTTGCATTTGGGGCAAAGGTGTTCAATAGGTATGGCACCTTTGATCGAATTACAATAGGAGCACAGAAGATCTAGGTTGTGCATATTTGCATTGTGATTTGTTGGATAGGGTAGCTTTGACCACAATCACTTTGAAGGTGAAATTTCATTATTTAAAAATGCATGAACAACATTTGTAGAAAGGCATATTGTGAAGGTGGAAAATTTTGGAATTGAATCTAAGTCTAAAAGAGGTTTTGAGAAAGATGACATGCATGTTGTTATCACAATTGAATCGACAACCATTGTGTTGTCAATTCCTGCATTCCAACCTGAATTAATTCTAATGTTTTTTCACATGGATTCCATTAGAGAATTCAGAAGTTCTATTCAAAGTTGGAGGTTTATTACCATTGGTTTCATTATCATTGGTGTTAGGGAAGTATGGGATAACGAAGGTGAAAAATAATTATTCATTGTAGATGGAGAAGGTGAATTTGACCAAGATGTTTTTGCTCTTGGTAAGAATTTTAGAATAGAATATGAAAAACTTTTTGAGGTGTACAATGGAAGCCATTGTGGAATGGTTTTAATCAAGAATATGACAACAATAACAAAAGGAGATTGATATTTGAATGCACAACACTACACAATTTTAACAAAGGTTGTGGACAAAGCTACTTGAGCTTGTCTTCTATAATTACACAACAAATTATCAAATGTTCAATCTGCATTCAAAAAGGTAAAATTCCTATCATTTATGATGCATCATTTTTTTTTTCCAAATTTACACATAAAACATCAAACAAAACCTAATGTTCATCGTCATTGGTGTAAGGGAAGTATGGGATAACAAAGGTGAAAAATAATTATTCATTATAGATGGAGAAGGTGAATTTGATCGAGACGTTTTTGCTCTTGGTAACAATTTCAAAATAAAATATGAAAAGTTTTTTGAGGCGTACAATGGAAGCCATTGCGGAATGGTTTTAATCAAGAATATGACAACAACAACAAAAGGAGATTGATATTTGAATGCACAACACTACACAATTTTAACAAAGGTTATGGACAAAGCTACTTGAGCTCATTTTCTATAATTACACAACAAATTATCAAATGTTCAATCTGCATTCAAAAAGGTAAAATTCCTATCATTTCCTTTGCATCATTTTTCTTTTCAAATTTACACATAAAACATCAAACAAAACCTAATGTTCATCTCACAATCAACTATAAAAACTATTTAATTTTTATTTTTTTTTACATTAAATTTAGTTTCCTCTTTAAAAATAAAAAAAATCTCTTGAAGAAGAAGAGAATTGGGTTGGGCACCTGAATCTCCTTACTTAAGTAGGAAAGAAAAACAGTGTTCCAACCTAGATTGGAGGGATGACCTAGTGGCCACCAAGTTTTTTTTAAATTTTTTTTTCCCCACTTAGAGACCTAGTGGCCACCAAATTGTTCGACGTTGGATTACAAGGGATGATTTGGTGGCCACTTGATCTTTAAGCAAGAAAAAAAAATGATGTCTCTTATTCAACTTGGATTACGAAGGACGATTTGGTGCCCACTAGATTTTTTTTAATTTATTTTTTATTTTTTATTTTTTTTGCTTGGAGACATGGTGGCCACCTAATCATTCAACGATGGATTGTGAGGGACGACTTAGTGGCCACCAAATCTCCAAGCGAGGAAAAAAAATTGATGTCCTTTATTTGACCTAAATTGCAAAGGACGATTTGGTGGCCACCACTTTTTTTTTTCTGCTTGCCAATTCGGTGGCCATTAAGTCATTTCATGTTCAATTATGAGGGATGATTTGGTGGCCACCATATCAATTTTTTTCTGCTTGGAAACTTGGTGGTCACCAAGTTGTTACACACTAAATTGTAAGGGATGATTTAGTGGCCACCATATCGTTTTTTTTTAAAAACAAATTCCAACTTGGAGACTTAGTGCCACCAAATCGTTCCATGCTAAACTGTGAGGGATGACCTGGCGGCCACCAAGTTGTTCCATGTAAACAATTTGGTGGCCACCAAATTGTCCTTTGCAGTTTAACAAGGGATGACTTGGTGGCCACCAGGTATTTAAGTAGGGGAAAAAAAATGATTTGGTGGCCACTAAGTTGATTTTTTATCTTCTTCTTTGTCTTTTCTTTAGGTATTAATTCTTTAAATTATTATGTTTCCATAACATCTTTTATTATGCATTTCATTCTTTTTGTTTCCATATTATGTGTATGTGTGTGCATCGTTTTTAAAAAATAAAATTGATCTACCTTTTTTTCACATTTCCCTATGTCTATGTTCATCTTCATTTACCTTTTCATTTGAACATATTGTTTTTTTTTCCCAGGTGACCGAAGTGTTGTCCACAACTAGCCCTATTGTGTCTCCATTTCAAAATTTATGTGGAAATTATCATGTAACAGATGTCACCATTTCTCTAACAAGTGGTGTTTATTATAATGCTTGTTGAAAATCAATGGTTCAAAATTTAAGCTTTTTTCGTGGTTCCATTGTAACTAATGATGAACCTATGTTATGGACTATTAAGGGCAAATGCCTTGAAACAATTGTGCATATGAAAGAATTTGAATTCTTGAATTTGCCTCGTCCAAAACAAGTTCAACTTCTCATTTCAATTTGCATTCATGGTAAATTTTGCTTGTCGACTACATTTACCCTTGTTGGCTTTCAAGAAAACATCCAACAATTTAGCCCATAAGTAGAAACCAGTTTGAAGGGCGAAGCTTTTGTTGCTCCTTCAACAATTATTCCTAATAATGGCCAATGGAGTGTGAAATGTAAGCTTGATTTTGTTGAATCAAAATCCATTTCTAAACAAAAACCCTTTTAGACATTAAGGTTGTTGATAATTTTTATGTGACCTTCTATAGTTACCTTTAGTATATGAATAATCTATATATGTGGAAACTTTTTACATCAAAATTTTGGTTTAAATAGCCCGTAGTATATAATCATTTTCATAGTTTTCTTTTAGAGGAAAAGGAAGGTTCTCATACATTAATTTTCTTCAAGTGCCAAAAATAATTTTAAATGCAACATTTTGTATGTGAAGCAATTTTCCAATGAAAGTAGTTTTTCGATGGAAGCAATTTTTTCAATGAAAATAATTTTTCAATGCAAGCAATTTTTCAATGTAATTTTTATTTCATTGTAAGAAGTTTTTTCAATGCAAACAATTTTTTAATGCAAGGATTTTTTCTAATGAAAGTAATTATTAAATGCAAGTAATTTTCAATGCAACCAATTTTTTCAATGGAAGCAATTTTTCAATGGAATCAATTTATAATTTTCAATGTAAGTAAATTTTTAATGAATTTTTTTTTCAACACATGAAAATGTTTAATACAAATATTTTTTGATTTAATTTTTTTCAATGCTATCAATTTTTCAATTCAAACAAGTTTTCCATTTAAATGATTTTCCAATATAAAAAGTCTTTTAATGCAAGTAATTTTCCCCAAAAAAATATAATTAAATAGTCTTGAATGAATCATCAATTTTATCTTTTTTGAATGTGTTTATGTGGGAACCATGCTGTTGTTTATATATATATCCATTAAATTAAAGATAATAATAATGGAACCACCTTCATTAAATCTTGTTGATTCATCATTTGAACATTTATTTCATTCATATGACGTTCATTTACTTTCAACATACAAATATGAAATAGGCTATTATTTTTTTGATTCTATATCTTATTTATTAGATAATCATTTATCATATTTTGAATTGATGCAAAATAACATGACACATTTAAATCAATGTTTATTATTGAATATAGAACAAGCTCAACAATATTGTATTCGAAAATTAAATCCAAGTTTTTGGTTTGATTTGCATCAAAACATGGTCACAAATGAACATCAATATGTGACAAAAATGACATTAAGTGCTAGCATGGGAGGTTTATGGGGAGATTTCATTATAATATTTTGGATAGTTAAATATCTATAAAGACCAATTTACATTTGGAATAAAGTATCAAAACACATTATGTCTCGATGTGACATGGATGTTTTATCTATCCCTTTACCTATAGTGTATAATTTTCAATATTTTAAACCAATTCAATATGTTAATGGTTTATCCAGGTCTTCGCCTACTTTTAAGATTAATGATTCCAAAGTTAGCATAGATTTAGATGATTTTCCATCACTTTTGAAATTAGTAATCCAACAACCTGCTATTCAATTATCACGACTAACAACATGTTTTTATTATAATAAAAAATTTGATTATGCATTAATGGATATTTTGAAAAAAAATTGGGATCCACCACTGGAGTATGTTGTTTCATTGTTCAACACTTCTTGCAATAAAAATATTATTAAAAAAATAGAAATCATATTCAATACTTATAATTTTTTGAAAAACAACACAAAAGGTCATGTCAATAAGATTTTGTTTAATCCTTTCACTTTAGTTCCCCTTATCAAAGTAAAAAAAAATCCCAAAATTCAAATGGAACATTCCCATGTAATTTTTGAGCCTAATGTAACACATAAATAAAAAAAATAAAAATTGATTGGGTACTTTATGACAACAATATTTCTAAATTATTGGAGGTTTGTCCAAATTTAACCTATTATACAAAAACATCTAAATTCATCAACATGTTTTCAAATACTAAAAGAACAAGATCACATATTAGGAATCACATGAAATACATAACTAAAAAAAATCACAAGAATATCTCATAAATGATAAAGTGCAATCGTCATATGTTTAATGCATTTAAAAAAAAATTAAAAAACCAATCTTCACACAACCACTTCTTGTAAAACATGATGTTCAATCAAATAAAATAGAACATAATGTTAATATAAAGGAAAATACACATAATTCAATATACATTGACATTTATGATAAACAAATCTAAGATGTTCCCATAATTCCATGTTTTTATTGTGAAAGGTTATGTTTTTAAAACAATTTAAATGTTTTTCAAATTAATTGTCAAAACAACTTTCTATATATTTTCAAATTCAAATAGAACTTAGTTCAACATCATACATATGTACAAGTTGTTTACATAATATTAGTGAAAATAAACCACCCTTATATCAAGTACTAAATAAAATTTTGAAAAACAAAATTATTCCATTAGTCCAAAAATTAACACAATTAGAATAACATTTTATTTCACCATGTTTTTCTTTTGCTCAAATTTATAAACTCCAAGGGTATGGGAAATATAAGATACATGGTGGTGTTATTAATGTTTTTGAAATGTGGATCAAACTCAATCAATGTTATCATGTTTATCACATGATGGTGCAACAATAAGTGTGTTTTCTTAAACGACATTTTGAATACAGATCACCTTATATGTCAAAAAATGTTCGTCCAAATATGGTAGTGGTCACTTTACGAAATTTAATTGAAACATTATTATACAAATATTTGAATGTTAACATTCATCATCAATGGGCAAGTTTGTTTATTTTGCATATGAATTCAAAAGTTTCAAATTCTTATTTCTAATAATGCATCATTTGATAACTCTGATTTTCACAATGAAAAAATACATTGTACACCAATAGATTCAATGATACATAATTTTTTAGATGTTCCAAAAATAATGGATTATGAAAATACTATATAATTTATTGCCCCAAGTCAAAACTTTCACCCTTTAGATTTATTTAAAAATAAACATTTAGAAGAACTAAAATTTTCAACATTGTTCTTTGGGCAACTTCATTCTTTTTGGAAGGTTTTCATATGAACAAATAATTCAATGGGAATTACTTCATAAATCTGGGGATTTTTCAACAAATATTTCCAACCTTTTTTTAAAGTTGCTAAAGTTTCCATCCAAAAAGTCATAGGTTCTAATTGGGTGTGAATACCAAAAAAAAAAAAACTATGTGGTAAAACTTTAAAAGCTTCTCAAGTATGAGATAAACCAAATTTAGATAACATATTCAAATCATATTTAGGTTATCATGATTTGAAAGGTTTGTGTAATTCACCTGATTATTTTGAAAGGTTGTGAAAAAAATTATTTGCAATGATTCGACAATTTAGTCCTCCAACATTTTTTGTCATTTTTATATTTGTTAAAAGATTGTGGGATCCTTTCATTAAAATTTTACACACATTACATGCTTCAAGATTAAATCTCCCAAATAAAATAGAAGACCTCCAATCTATTCGTATAACAAAATTAATATGAATTGACCTTGTCACATGTGCAAGATATTATGATCATAGAACATCTTGTTTTTTCAAACTTATCACAAAAGACCATTATTTTTTTGGGTATATTTTTGATTTTTTTCGTCATTGAATTCCCAAATTGTGGAAATGAACATAACCATGAACTTTTATGGATAAAAAATGCACCTATGTCTGGAATGCACATAAATGAAAAAATTGAAAAGTTTGTAGACGTGTATATTTCTTGTGATGTATCACTATTACCAAACCCATTACAAAATGCACAACAACATTAACATAGATGTACATGTAAGAAAAGAAACAATGTGGTTTGTAGATTTCATTACCCATTGCCTCCTATGTGTGAAATAAAAATTTTAGAACCTCTTCAAATAAATTGAAATTATCCATTTTCGAAATAGTACTTATAAACACAAGTAAATAAAATATTTCAATCTTTAAAATATTTAAAAGAATCATTTTTTGTATATCTAAAATTTTAAAACCTTGATGAAAATACATATATATTAAGTTTAAGAAGCAAATTAACAAAGCCGCATATTTTTTAAAACAAATTTTTTAAAACATAAAAACTAAGGGATTTAGTATACGTGTTGCTCATTTTTGGTTTGCAAATATTTAATTTATTTTGGACCCATATGCAGCTGCAACATATTGCACATCATATATGACAAAACTAAATAAATCAATAACATCAAAACTATATTTTATCATAAAAAAATGCATTGTAAATAATATAGATGCAAATACAAGAATTTAAAAATTAAGCAATGTTTTTCTTAATGCCCAACAAATGGTTGTTCAATTTGTTGATTACCTTGTGTTTTTTTTCAATTGTTACATCATCCATTTTGAACATTTCAATTCATAAATATTTTTCCTTTTGAAGAACGTGTTTTTGTGTTAAAATCACAAGTTGCATTAAATGAATTGAAACCAAATTCAACTGATATAATAATGTGTTCATCAATTAAAAACAAATATATTAATCATCCTAATCAATATGAATTTTTGTCATCATCAAAGTTTAGTTCTTTTTATAACATTAAAAAAATGATTTCAAAACATTGCAAACCCAAAATTATTAGGTTTGTAAATTATAATAAATATAAAAATGCTGAAAATTGGTTGAGAAAACAACTTTTATTGTATTCACCATTTCGAAATTCAAAAAATTCCCAACTTGAAACTAATGTAACCTAACATGATGCATATTGTCAACAGCATGATCACATTTTAAAGATTAATTTTATTTTCAACTACAAAATGCCATATCCAAATATAAAAGAAATGGATGATTCAATAGATTCAAAATCAAACCATTATGTTCAACTAACATTTGGACTAATGATATAGATAATGAAATAAATGATCCATGTCCTACAATTCCTATAACAAACACAATCAATATTGAACACTATGATTAATGATTTGACTTTGTTATTCAAAGTATGTAATTGATCAAACAAAAAATCACAATTTTTAGAAAATAAAAATTTTCACAAAATATCATATTGCATAATGATGGAAAATTTTGAATATTGTAGTTTACTTAGACAATGAAATGAAGAACAAAAATTAATATTTGATGATGTTATGCATAAAAAACAACTATACCTTTATACATTGATATGTTTATTTTTGATAAGGGGTGTTGAAACTAATTTTTTTAAAACTTTGAAATTCATAATTCAAGGATTATTACAATTATACAATAGAGACATATCTTTTGACTTAACAAAAAACAAGGCTTTACTTATGGCATCAATAGGTAAAGTTATCTTCAATATTGATGGTTTAACAATGCATTAAACATTAAACATACATGTTCAGTAATCCTTATTTAGTTTACCAAAATTATCATTAAATTCCTTAAATAAGTCTTTACAACTTGTTGTGATAGACGAAACATCACTTGTTGGTGCTAGAATGTTTAATGTTATAGATAATAGGTTAAAATCCATAAAACACATTCAAAATAAAATTTTTGGTGGTGTTGATGTTATCATGACAAGTGATTGCTATCAAGCACCCCCTGTGAAAGATAGTTGGATCTTTCAAAATATAAAAGATAATGTTAATGCATTAGCACTAAAATTTTGGCAAACATATGTCCAATGTTATGAATCAAATATAGTTGTGTGACAATTTGATATAATCTTTATACAAATTTTGAACAAATTTCGTACTATAATAGAAAATACAAAAGATATTGAATTTATAAATTCAATTTGTAATCAACAACCACCCAACAATTTTACTATTCCATATTTATTTTATACAAATAAACTTGTGTAAAAACAGAATGAAAATGTGTTCATTAACAAATTAGGTCCCATTTTTATTTTCAAAGTAATGGACATCAACTATCAATCATGCCCACCATCTTACAAACTTTCAAATGATTTGAGCAAAACTACGGGTTTGCATTCTACAATTAATATTAAAAAAATATGTTGGTTGAATTATGTGATGATAACTATGCAACATTTGATGGTCTTGTTAATGGAATTGATGGCATTTTTAAAGCATCAACAACATATGGTGAAAAAACCATTATATGGATAATGTTTCAAAATTTTAAAATTAGAACACTAATAAGAGAAAAATATAATCATTATTGTGACAACAACATTGAATCAAAATGGACACCAATTGAACCCATCATCAAAGATATAAAAGTTGGTAAATCTCAATCATTTATCATAACAAAGATTCAATTTCCAATTCAACTTACAACATCAAGAACCATTTATCGTTATCAGGGATTATCACTAAATGAATTGGTTTTTGATCCTACTAACGTTCAAAAACATGGGTTAACATATATAACATTATCTCGCATTCAAACAAAAGAAAAATTAATTTTGTTAGCTCCTTTCCAACATGAATTTTTTTATGTGGATCTAAGAGTACATGTAGAAATGAATAGACTGAAAACAATTGCAACTTGGATACCATTAATTTTCCAATTTAAAAACTTACATAATTCTCATGTAATCATCCAACCCTTGAATACAACTTTTTTACGCAAACATTTTGAAGACATCAATCATGATCATAACCTTCAAATGTCTCATATCTTATGTTTTATAAAAACAAAAATACACCATGCATCAACAAATGTGTAAAAATATATAAATTCATTGAAATATTCATATATTTCAATCCATGATGGTCACGGGTTAATGATGATGTACAACATGCACATGCACTTAGATTCCTTCAATGCAATAATTAGCAATGGTTCAAAATATATAATAACAAATTTTAATATTAATACATGAATTGTTTTTTTGTTTGTGTGTATAGAACTCATTCATGTTCAATTTCTACATTCCTAAACAATCTTCAATTATAATTCAACAATTTTTTGAACATTGTCCAATCATCATTATGGGAGATTTTAATGTTGACATTCTAAAAACAATAAACAACCAAAAAAAAACAAGAACTATTATATTTCATGGATAAATTCCAATTAAAATCACAATTTAGTGAAAGCATCACAAAATTTGGATCTCAATTAAACCATATATGGGCAAATGTCCCTAGAAATGAATACAAATTTGGTGTAATAGAAACATATTGGTAAAATTTTCACAAATCGAATTTCTATTGCATTCAAATTACCAAACACACTTTTAATGTATAACAAAAAGCCATTAATGTCTCCATTTATTTAAAATGTAGCATTTGTGAAAATATGCATGTAGATGTTGCATTTTCCACCTAATTAATTACTCCCAAAATGTTGGCACCTCGTGGCTTGAATTTGCATTTTTACATTTTTTTTCATGGACCATGTGCACAAAAAATCGTAAATATCAATACCAAGACAAAGAAAAATTGAATGATTGTTTTATCCACACATAGACTCATCAAACATCATAACAACACACCTTTCATGGAAAACCAAAACCCAAAATGCGACAAAAAAAAATAAAAATGCCAAATTGTCAAACTTCAAAATGAAAATGAGAGCAAAAATAAAAATCTTTCCATGTAAATTATATCCCTTCAATATTCATGTTTATTTTAAACATCAAAATACCTCATGCACATTGCTAAAAATTGTCTACATTATCCAAGTTTGAAAAACTTAGATTTTTTTAAACAATATAATTAATCACAACTTTATATTCATTTGAATGATTAAAGAAAAGACAATGGAACTATGGTTTCAATTTCTAAACATGTACAATGAAAGCTTTATTTTAGTACAAATGTGAAAAAAATAATTTAATGATCTTTCATAAAACCAACAAACTTTCATCCAATATAACTTGAGTTCATAGTAGAACATTAAATGTCCTACCTTATTTTCAGGACAGAGCATCTCATGGCAGAGTCGCTTGTTACATGTGTTTTATCTAGTTGTGCTCACAGTCACCTCACGTCTTTATAGCTCAAGCATGGACCAAATACAGAGGCCACGAGTCGCTTGTTACATGTGTTTTATCTAGTTGTGCTCACAGTCACCTCACATCTCTATAGCCCAAGCATGGACCAAATACAGAGTTGTGTGAGTTGTCAGTCCACCTATGAATCATCACATGTTAACACTTTTCATCCTTTTTTGGGGATCATATGTACCTGTCACATGAAATGTTCCCCATGTTCTGACAATATTACGAACAGCTTTTCAAACCAATTGCAACTCTTAACTGGAAAGTGCTTGTCCAAGAAACAAGGCTCCATTTCAGTGGCTTTCGATGGAGGGGGCTGAATCAGCAATGGGTCCTTATTGCAGCAGACAGTACAAAAGTACTGTCTGTTTTTTTCCTTGGCTGTCCAGGTGCCCAACCTAGATGTGTCCGGTGACGACTAGACACATCTTGTGCTGCCCAGAAAAAAAATTGTGTCTTATTTGTGCAAGCATTGGGTGTGTAATGGCCACTAGTAAGAGGCATATTATGCCTCCTATTTTCTATTAAACACTCAAAGCATCCATAACAGGACCCAACTTTTGTGTATGGGTATAGTCCATCTTTTTTCCGATGGATTAGTCAAGGGCATACAAGAAGAGAAAGAAGCCAAAGTACTGTCTTCAATAAGAACTCATTGCTGATTTCCATCCTTGTCAAAAGACAGGAACCATCAGCTACACTCACACCATGGTAAAAACCTAAACAATTTTGTTTGAGTTTTTTCCAAACACTATAAATATTCTGTCCTTAGGCTAATTAATCATGGTCACTGAGTCCAAATTTAACTTGTTTGGGGTTCAATATATCACCACTAAGAGGCCTCACTCAAGAAACTGAAGGTACCAGTTTAGGTGCTGGTTAACCCTGCCTGGAACTGTCTTCACAACACTCAAAAAGTAAAAATCAAAAGAACATGGTGGTGACTTGTTAAATGCCACCAGATGGGCCAATCATTGAGACAGGCTAAAGAAGTCAATCACATTTAACCACTGGACCTTTTGGAGAGCACTATATATTGTGCACATTTACAGGTTCAAAGTTCAAACTCAAATTCAGGGTATGGTAACACCCTTGACATTGGGTCTTACTTTATATGTCACCCAATTCTGATAATGCCCATGGTTGAGGTCTTTATATTACATAAAAAATAATATATATTTCTTTTTCTCCACTTTTTTTTCCTGTCATACGCAGCATGATATTAGAGATATCCGTAAAGTCAGGAAAAGACAGCAACAGTACCCTGAGTTTGGTCATACACAGGGTGAGATTCAAAAAAACCTGCAAAAAAGTACAGTAGCATTCAAGGGGGGGGGTGGGACTCAGTTTCCTGAGTTTCACCCCGTCTTTCTTTTTTTCCTGAGCGCCTCCATTGCTGTTACATAGATTTTCACTCCTCCTACTTGTATAGCTACTATAATTCCTTTCGAACCTTGTGCATTAAATGCTGAGATTCAGCATTTCGTACTGAGTTTCAGCATTTCGTACTGAGTTTCAGCATTTCATACTGAGGTTTAATAAAACTTCCTTACTTTGCGGATACCACTAAAAGAGGGGTAAGGGGGTGAAAGGAGGCCCAAAGACAAGGTGAAGGTGAACGCAGGGTGACTTTACAGATGTCTGTATTGTGTGGATTTTACTAAAAAATTAATGTGTGTTTGCATTTACACTCTGAAAGAGCACCTCCAAATACACTACAAAATTTGTGGGAGGTTTTTACAACTGATTAAAGCTCAAACATGATCCAAATTATACGTTATGGGCCATGTCACTGTATAGTCACTGTATAGTCACCTAATGGAACATCTCTAATCGAAATCAGTTCAGTTTGCTTCTGCTTCAAATCTCTTACAAAACTGGGGTTAGCAGAGCGAGCCTTTCGAGACTTCCTGAACCTTGGGAAGGAGTAAAAGACTATGAGGGCGGACATGCTTACCGCCTGCCTTACTCATTAGGCATGGCTCCCTGATGCTATTGAACTTCCCCATAAAAATTATTAGTCAAAGTGTCAGACTGTTTTTCAGCTCAAAAAACATTTCGTGTAGAACATGAAAGCTTCAAAGTGTCTGCTCCTGTAACTTGACAGTGCACCGATCTTGACAAGATGGGCCTCTAACTTGGCGTGCAGTGTTTTATGTGTTGCAGTCTGTGGCTTGACTAGGAAGCTGTACATTTCAGTCCTACATTCAGTCCCACCCATGGAAGCATTTCAGTCCTACATTCAGTCCGCCTATTTTGTCCTACAGTTGATGCGTCAAATATAAGCAACATGGACGGACTGAATGTAAGACAGAAATGTAGGTCTTCAAGGTGAATTGCTAACTGCAGGTATTGATAATGGGTGGGTTCCAATTTTTGGAACATTTTGATATTGATACCCTGTGTAGTGCGCCCTAAAGAAACAACATCATCAAGGCCCTGCCCAGTGCCCCCCATTGGGCATTAAAAAGCAAGAACTGACCAACACTGGTCCTAAGGTTCCAAACAAGCCAATTCCAAGGAGATCATAAACATGGCCCCGTCAATGAGTATCATCAGCTGCTGCTAAGGATCGGGAATTTAGACCATCATACATTTCCCATCTTTCATGAATCTTCTTGAGAGTCTTAATCAACAAAATCCAGAAAGCTGGTACTTGGACTTGAGCTCAGTAGCACTTCAAAATCTAAAACCAAAACCCAAGTATGTTGGGTCGTGATAGATGTACTCCAACAGTATCTATCCACGATCAATCAGAGCAAAAATGAGCATCTGAAGACAATGGTTGTCTGGAAAGAGCCCAGACCTCTTCCTGTTACTGTCCTCAGTTTATTTTTTTTACCCTGATGAAGAGTTTTTCACAAACAAAAATAGTGGCTCAAACAATGCCCTAGTCCTCTGTATTATTAAATTAACCAACCAACGATCATTGTGTACATGTAGTCCGTCGGTGTGATAAACAGTAAACACTACTTGAGAGCAGAAAAAAACACCTCCTGGGCAGACTCTTGTGTTAGCTTCCAAGGCGACAGATAGAAGACCAAACATTATCGATCCTATTGTACTTAGGCCGCCACAAAAGGTCATAGCAAGCAAATCATTTCAGTGGACTACTCAAATCGAAAAGGATGAAATAGACCAGTGTTAAGCAGTTATCAGAAACAGGGACAGATAGTACTGTAGGCCGGCTACAGCCTTGACAGGCTGCTAATGAACACCTAATCTACCATAGTAGTGTGTAATGCAAAGGAAGTTGGGCTTGGTGTTCACACAAGACATCTATCTCTGGAAAAAATTATGTAGAAGATTGACCTAATTTGGAAGGAACATGCTCAGAGGAACCTTCCAGATTTGTACTACAGTACCTTTCAGCTTGCTTGCAAGTTATGTTGTCAATGGAGGTAGGACCTGCAAATACAAAGACAATAATATTAGGTCAATGTGTTGTGTAGTGTATAGCCTCCAGTGCTAAAGTAAAGGAACACACGTCCCCCCAAGTACAGGATGAGATCACCGGATTTCCCAACTAGAAAACAAAAGCTCATCAGAAACTTAAAGCATAGGTAGGTATATAGGCTAGTGGGTACATAAAGCACACACTTGCACCTGCCATCTTTCAGGATGCTAAACCAGCCTTCACCATGGTGAATAAGTCAGCATGTGTTTTCAGTTTGGGGAAGCCAGAGAAGAGAAAGGATAGGCCAGAGTGAACCAAAAGCCACCATCCATCATGGGAAGCCCCTTTGTGCCTCAGCTGTATGTGTGTGAACTCCAACTGAGCTAACCCTGGGTTTCACCTTGGTAACCTATCTTATCACCCATAAATAATAGGTCCTTTGAGTAGGCAGGCTGGTAGGATAATAGGTGGGTACTTGGTAAGTGGATATGCATGCAGATATTTTAGTACCTAAGTAAGGGCTAGTTGTTTGATAGTAGGTAGGTATTAAAATGGGGAACTGAGCTAACCATTGTGGTTAACTATGGAACTGGAACCCAATGGACAAGTGTTTGCTGTTCACTTACTATCCCCATTCATCATGGTGCACTGGTGGCTGTTGGTTCATCCTGGCCTATAGGATGAAGTAAGAAACCGTTGCATGATGAGGTATTATATACTTGGTCTTCGCACTTCAGACTCACCAGGCAAAGTCTTCACTCTGCCTAAAACATCATAAGGCACATGATTGTTGGGATGATGTTTTAGGCCATGCATAAAGGACCGTCTAAAACATCATCCCACCATTCAACGCAGTTCCAGGCCCTAACTGCATTCTGTTGAGAATCTCTGTTGGAGAGGACTGGGGACAAGGAAAGTCGAATAGCCCATATAAGGTTTATAACTTATGACCAATGTTAAAGAACCTCTGGTTCCAGTTTTGAAAAAAAAATAATTGGGAATTGTCTCCGTTCTGTTTCAGATTCTTAAATGTGAATTAGAACGGTTCTGGTTCCAGTTTTCAGAACCAGTCCTGGTTCAAAACCAGTTCTTACTAACCGTTACTGAAACCAAGGGGTAACTTGCAGTTCCAGCCCCTGTTTTTTTTTTTTTTTTAAAAAAATTTCCAG
>Ga0116231_10009734_pt1 | contig 15962 bp, 17 predicted proteins | sample S1TSphgellanicum_2_FD_89695 | JGI IMG/M metagenome (GOLD analysis project Ga0116231, IMG submission 89695) | Host-associated microbial communities from peat moss isolated from Minnesota, USA - S1T2_Fd - Sphagnum magellanicum MG | ecosystem: Host-associated > Plants > Peat moss > Unclassified...
CTTCCCTTTTACAAAAATATTACAAAAAAATTTTTCTTTTTTTTACTCCCTTCAATATTTATTCCAAAACATTTTTTTTTATTTAAAAAAAAAAAAAAAAAAAATCTTCTGCGTAGCATCTTCATTGCCAATGTCCACAAAATCTTGAATAGTTGCACCATTTGGTGCAACTTAACTCTCATTATTGTATGTTCCATGGGCTATCTAGCCTTAGTTATGCTCACAAAAATGTTAAGGATTTTCTCAAACCAAACCTCAATAAACTTATAGATCCCCAAATATTGTTTTCAAAAACTTGTTTTTCTTGTTGTCAACCATTTCTATTTAAAAAGTTCAAAAGGGTGAATGACACATGCATCCTTCCATTTTCTCTTATAAGTAGATGGGCAGATGATCTTTAAACTTTCAAAAGCAATGATTTGAAAAGGAATTAAATGTGTGGCCATGAACATTTGGGTAAAAAATCCAAACTCTTGGTTCTTTTTAATAAGATCTATGATGAAGTTTTCCCAATTGGCTTGCATAGTGTAAAATTGTGCATCAATTTGTTTTGAGATTTTTTTGTTATTGCAAATTTTTTTAACATGGTGATTGTGAAGATTTTTTTTGGAACTACAAGCTATCATAAAGAAAATAATAATCGCATAAAACGTTTTGAATTTTCTAGTTAAAATTGGGGTTTTAAAAGTTTATTTAATTTTTAGGTTATTCAAGATATATCTTGAATAAGCAATGACAAAATAATGACCATGAAGTGGAACTTAGTATGGAATGGGTAAGTGTAGAAGAACCAAAGACTTGCAAAGCACCATCACCACTAACAATGAAATATAATTTTGAATTTTCACATTTTGTTATTTAAGTTGGCTTGCAAAACATTTGTTGTTGTGTTTTTTATGAAAGTCAAATCACATGCCATCATATGTGTGGGGAAACATACATGGAGGGCATGTGCACATGAATGTTGTACAACCATGAACACTAATTGCAACAACTACATAATAGGGTCTTGTTAAAATGTAGAAATGCAACTCACCATGCACTAATAACTTGAAGTTGTCACTCAACCTTAGGCATATTGGAAAAACCCCCCAAAAATCCCCTTCTTCAAAAACCAAGGACATTCTATTAGTGAACAGGTTTAAGATTCATTCTTTTGCTTACCTTCATTTAAATTCATTTTAAAATTAAAAAAACACAAATTGTGGCATATGTCACATCATTTTGAAATGCACAAACATGAAACATGTCTCATTTACCAAGATTTTCATGGATTTCTCACTTACATCAAACAATGGGCCATGGTCCCACATATGCATGTTAATGTTGTGTCATGTATGTTTCAAAAAGGTTACCAACAAGGGTTGAGATTAAAGTGAGGATATTACAATTAACTTCTTGTTATAATGTTTTTTTAAAAAGTCATTGAATATTGAAAAAGGCCTAGGCTACCTCAAATAGGTCCATTGGTAAGAACATTGTGCCTAAGTTAATTAAAAATTTCAACAAAATCCAAGGAGAAATTTTCACACCCAAGTGAAAAAAAAGTGCAATTTCAAGAAGAAATATTGTAAAAAATAAAAATCATTAAAAGTGCACTAAATTAGAGTGGTGTGAATAGATCACATAAATCAAAAAAATTATAGGCATTACAAAAATGATTTATCAAAAGGGAAAGACATAGGAACATTAATACATACATTTTTACGAAGTTGTAAAAGATGTTGATCATAACACCAAGGCCAAGTGTAAAGAGATACCATCACAAATTAGTGGACACACCATCTTCTCCCATTTGCATAAAATTAATGTTTGTCAATGGAACACATACAAATGCATCCCTTTTTATTCCTCACAAATGTGCTCTTCATTAAAAAAACATTGATGGTAAACATGTGTCAAATAAATGTCATATGAACTTTAAAGTGTGAATAGTCTTGTTGTAACATTAACAAACTTTGTAAAATCTTTTAACAAGCTTGAAATTCTTGACCTTCAAACTTGGAATCAGGTTGTTGAATGAATATAACGAAACTTGTGGAATTCTTTTGTAATTCATTATTATTATTATTAAAAACCAATAAATATCCAAATAGAATAATAATATATATGCATGCATGTGTTTTAAATATTTTACAAATTATATGTGTTATCCTTCAAGTTTGATATGAAATAAAATCAAACTTTTATTTTAAAATAAATATAATGACCATGATACAAAAAATGCATTATGTATTCATTTCACTAGGACTCCTTTGTTGCATCATGGTTGTTTGTAAACAATAATTCATTAACCACAAAAGCGCTTATCAATAAATTTCACTTTTTATGAACATCACACCCCAAAAGCTTTAACATGTTCATTAATTAATGTGTTAATGACAAGTGAAAGCACATTATAATGACCCTCTTTGGGGCACTTTTGGGTCTAGTATTATAGCACATATATAATATATGTATATGCAATATAATTGTTCCAAAAGCATGGTGCGTTTAACTTTCAATACCAATTTTGGTTTTTGGGCCCTACAATTATTATTTTTACAAAATTAATGTTATGATTTTTTAAAAATAATAATAAATTTCATTATCTATATTGAAAGATCCATGAATATATTTATAGTATACATTGGTATAATAAGGCCATGTCTTGTTTTGATTGCATTAACTTTAAGGCTTCATTTGTCATTAACATAATCAATTTTAATGGAATTAAAAAAAAAATGGCCCATCTAACTACGCATGTCATTTTCCATGTGAATGTGATTACTTGTGAAAATTTCTCCACATATTAATCACATCTGAAAAAACTCAAATTTTTTTTAGATGAAAATTTTCAAATTAGTGGCATGGTATCCAAACAGGGTTCAAACTATGTGAAATGATATGGTTCAATATGCTTTCAACTTTCATAAAGACTAAAAATTATTCAAATTATTTTTGGAGTATATTTGTGTTTTTGAATACACATGTACACTACATTCGTTTTCACAAATATATTCTAATCTCCCAATTTATAAATTGAAACTAAATAATTTATTTTTTAATATCTTGCCTAGGTTATATTCTAACACAATATACAAAAATATTGCAAAATTCTTTCAAAAGTTTGAAGTGGGATACAATCAAACATGCACACCCCCAGAAAGTAGTACAATGTGACACCCCAACGGGGGTCACCATAGTGTGCTTTCACCTTGACATCATTTTTTGTTGTAAGCAAAATGACATTTTGCCATGAAAGACCACCAATACATTTTCTTGATGAACATCATGCATCACTAACTTTAAAATGTAAATAATAATTAACAATACTTGTGAAGAACACAACATGCCATGATGGTTTTATCACCTTGATCAATTTTGTTATTAAATTTTTTAAAATATGAATATTTAATTTTAAATATTCTAAAAAATTCTATATTTAAAAATTCTTTAAATATGTTTGTGATATTTAAAATAGATTAAAGTTTTTAATTTTTTGTGACAAGGATTGTAATTGATCAATTATTGGAATGTAAATATTTTATATTTACCTAGAAAATAATTTTAAAAATAATTCCATTAATTGATCAATTACAATCCTTGTCACAAAAAAATTAATTGCAATTTATTATATAAACTACTTAATTTGAAATGAAGCACTATCAACAACTCCTTGAGGTCTCCATGATGAAAATTCAAAAACATTTATCACAACTAGATGTGTCTTAAAGAACAATACTATGATTTTGTTTTCTTTTTGACATTGATGCAATGATTATTTTAATCAAAATTTCAAACAAAGGAATGTGAATTTAAACAATCAAATCCATGACGTTATAAAAACTTAGTGATATATGTAAATCGATATGTGATTAAATGCAACCTATTTGTGCTTGGAACATGAATATAAATGATAAATAACTTGTCATGATTGGTGAATATTTCAAATGAGAAGATAAAAACAAAAAGGAAAGCACGTAATGAAATATATATTCTTTTTTGTACACCTTTTTAAAGAAGCACTCTTCTACTATCATAATTGTATATATTCTCAAACTATTGATGTTCCTACATTGTACAAATTTAGGGTATTCATTTAATAGGAATTTTATGTGTTAATTTATACCAAAGTACTAAAAACCTTAACTTGTCTAAGGGCACAAAAAATCTTCTCTAGTAGGAGCATGGCATATTTGTCTAAACAAGTCTGTTTATTCACTAAATTAGTAATCCCCACACATGCCACACTCAATTTAATTGTCAAAGATATCTTTTCTAGTTGACATCACTATTGCTAAAGTATATTCACCTTTAAACAAGGTATTCCCTTTACAATGGATGGGAGCAAGGTGAGACAATAACCATGAAGGAAGAAACAAAAGTGAAGGGGGGGAAGCATCATAACCAGTTGCAAAGTTGCCTGCTGTGACCAAAATCATTAGCGCAACTTGTAAGTGACAAGTCATGCTCCTCCGACATCCACTAAGTAATGGGTCTTAGAACAGAAGGTGAGAATATGACATTTCCAAGTAGCCTGAAATCCTACCAAATTTTGCCTCACATGTGAGATCTCAAATCCATCTTCTCGAGCTTAATTATATCTTCATGCAAGGTAGCCACTGGAGTCCCAATTACAACCCACCCAGTGCTTTGTCTAAAGGGTTGCCAAAATCTTCATGTTTCAATTGGGAGATCCAAGATGATGCATGGAAAAGAAAAAAATAAAAAATAAAAATAAAAATACCAAAAAATGCATTGGGAGTAAGTATTAGCGGTGAATATGAGGTATTCTTTCAACCGCAAAAATAAAGATGACAACAGTTGCAGTTTCTAAACCCATTAATTCACACCCCAGTAGTACAATGCTTCTTCCCACCTGCTGACACAAGAGAACAACCCTAAAAGACTTATGATGGAAAAAATATGAAATGCATATCTTGGTAACATTGAGCATGTAGAAATACAACACCCAGACTGCACTTTGCTATACTGGGTAAGAAAACTGGATTCACAGAGTTAGTCTCAAGAATTGCACCAACAAATAAAGGAGAGCAATTACTAGGCCAATCTGATAGAAGTCTCTCTGCGGGTTCTCCTCAACTTGGAAAAACTGCACAACAGCAAACAGTCTAAAAATTTTTAGAGGTTGCTCCAATATGACATCAATCTATCAATCCCTTAAAAAGGAATGAATTTGTGTTTCACCCAAGAGAGAGCATGTGTAAAGTTCAAACCATTTACCTTTCTGGGGTCACCAGATGGATCTGGGTAATATGAAGACCTATCATCTTCTTTCCCTCGGTTGAGTGTCTTGCTTATACCTTTCACAACCTCTGCAGCATCTTTTCCTGCTTCCACAGTTGAAAATGCCAACCGTGATGTCCAGAAATAAGCTTGAGCAAGCAGATCTGAGGCTGACAAATCCCATTCATCTTCATGCTCAATTACTTGGCCACTTATTTGGTTCAATGTGAATGTTGAATCCACCAACAGAATAACGTCACCCCCTATGACAGATGCTGGAGGAAGCCTCGGCTTCCCACGGAGGGTCCACTTGATGTTGAGCATACTTGTGGATAGCATTGTCATCTCGCGTACTGCCTGATTCAAAGCCCCAGATTAGGTTGGGACATCACCCTTACATCTCTCCAGGAAAAACAAAACTTCACACTACTTGAAAGAGGCAAAACCCCAGTCACTCAGTTCCACAGCTAAACCTAGGTCCCACCAGTTTTAGCTTGTGTGTACCTACTTACCTGAATTGTTGTATCATTCCATACAGACTCTTGACTTACTGGTGAGTTAGATTGGGACAGAAAAAAAAAGCCCCAACGCGTACCACTGTAGGGTTGTCCAATGCAGTCCTAATCCAATTTGCTCTTCTGTATTTCTCCCTTCCTGTGAATGATCTCAATGGGTCCTGATGAGAGAATCAAGGACATCAGGCTTCAGTTTGTGATATCTGAACATGGGGGTCTTTTGCATCTTGCTGTCCATGCCCAGTGATGACAACTGCTGTTGACAGATTTCACACAATGAGTTTATTGTTAAGACTAATTAGCTGACCATCCATATCCTCCTGTTGTTTCCCCTTCTTCTTGTCCTCAACAAAGAGATGTATGAGTGTTTTATGTAATGTACTACTGTCATCCATTCATACACTAGGAGACTACTAATGCAGTCATTGATTCTTCAAGGAAGACATGTGGGTACTGCTGCTCTAGCTCCCTGTTAGCCTATCTCCAAAGAGTTGACAAGATGGGAATTCAATATATTGCTTCAAGACACAAATTCATCAAAAGCTTTCAGCAACAGCAGCAACCGATTGCTTGATGGAACTCTCATCATCCATTGCTGCAGAGGAAAACCCATCTCAGTTGATCATCATACACTTGTGACCATAATGCTGGATTGTTAAAAAGCCAGACTCAAAAATGAGAATTACTCAAGAATGGAAGCCAAAGGCAGCTCATGCAGTAAAATCACAATCGGGTGGTTCTTAATAATGGAATTTTGAGTAAAGACACAGGTCAGTTTGGGTTGGGTTGGGTTGGGTTGGGTGTCAAGAGCTTATGTACCTATTTTAAGGTGTAGGGCTTTCTTCAACTAACACATACCTTATATCTTGCAAAAATGCCAAAATTTCCAAGTGATCGATTGCCTTCTCGAATTGCCAAGATGTCTTTTAGCAGCTGCCGTGCTGTCTTCTCAACTGCAGGGCTGCTGATGCACTCAAAATCATCACACAACTGACTGAAGGACACCCCTTCCATGATCTTGTCAACTTCAGTCAGCTCAATGGTTTTTGTGGTTCCTCCTGTAGAGGAGGAGGATGTCCTACGCCCATCTTCAGTGGAGGAGCCACTACTGCCGGAGGAGGATGCTTCTGCTTTCACTCTGAACGCCACCGCCCCCCCTGCTGCTTTCATCATATAAAGCCCAAGCCCGAAAATTTTGCTTTTTCAGATTTTTCTCATGCAGAAGAAGATTGATTCTTCTGCAAGATACAAGACAAGAGATGGGTACCCACCACCCCATCCTCTAAGCCTCTGTCAGTGAGTGAGAGAGACAGAGAGAGAGAAGAGGGTTTACCGAATCTAAACCGCCGGGAAGATTGCTGCTGGTGCTTGCGCTGTAAGTGTTGTCTGGATGCCGGCCTGCTGTAGCAACCGCCCCGTTTTCTCCTATTACTACTCCCCACGCTTGGTTTCTCCAGCAATAGTAGTGAAGACGACCTGGTTGCAACAGTAGCCAAGCCCGGGATAGGGCTTACTCCGACGCTCGTTGCCATGCAGCTGCCGCTGCTGCGCTAGTCGGTGTCTACTATCAATTGTAGTACACAGCAATATAATGCTAGTTGAAGAAGAAGAAGAAGAAGAAGACGAAGAAGAGAAGATTCAGCAGCCCAGAAACCAACAACTCCCTTTCTATTACTCAACCAGCTTCTTCTTGCTCCCTGCTGCTGCATCCACCACTTCTGCAGCTGCCTGATTCCTGCGTTTCATCTCAAAAGAAAACTGTGGCATTCGAAACCCAATTCTCTTCTAATTCACAATTGCACAATCGAAGAAACAAGGATCCGCGAAACACAAAAAAGAGGAGCGAGAGAAGGAGAGAAAGGTGCAGAGAGAGACAGAGACATAGAGACGAGGACTCGAGAAGCAGCAGCAGCATCTGCAACGGATTGGAGGATGTAGATTACACCACAACAGATAAGCCTTGTGCCGGAATGTGGTCCATTCGTTCAATTCCGCGAATTTCCCATCTCATTCCAAAATATAATATTCTCTCTCATGTGAGGGGACAAATTCCAGTAATAATTGACGATTCCGCATCTTTTGGAATGACCACCCCACATCAAGCGATAAGCAATTTTGCGCCATAACGTCGATCGTGCCCCCAAGAGCCATTCCAGATCATGTGGAATGGTTACTGGGGAGTGTGAGTTTCTGTTGGAAACTCTCTCTCTCTCTCTCTCTCTCTCTCTCTCTCCATCGCTGCTGGTGCACAATTGGGTTTTGGTTTTGAGCTTTCTTCTCCCATCGCCTTCTTTGCGATTTCTTCATTACCCTTTGTGATTTTCAAAGGATTGAAATCATGCGGAGAATATGGATTCTGAAGTTATGGGTTGATCTCTGTGAATATAGGAACTTTCTTTTAGGGTTTCTTGTTTGGTTTTGATTATTTCTCTGGTGGAAAGAATGCTCATGTTGGTGGGTTCCTTGCCTGATGTTGTTGCGAACGTTGTTGCTCCAGTATTCAAAAGGTTCTCTTCTTTTGGAAAGCAGATCGAGAACCCAGAATTTGCCCAAGTGAAGGACTTGCTGCTGGATCTTTGAGGACTATCACCCAATAACTTCGTCCAAGAAAGTCAGGGGAAAAAAAGGAAAGAGTTAAGAAATCTTCTTACCCTTTGATTCCCCTCTCTATTGTTTGGGCATTGCAGAATTTGCATTCTGTTTTGGGAAGCTTATTGACGTTGAGTGAATGTGTGTGGTAAGGGATTCTGCATCCTTTTCTTCCTGCTCAATCGCTTTCTTGTTTGTTTGATTGTAAGGAATGACTCTTGAGTCTTCAACCTTATGAGACCAATATTCTATTTGACAATCCAATATTAATTTCTTGCACTTTGTGAGCTCTTGATGAACACTCCAAGACACTCCAAGAATCCATGATGTTTCCCCATGGGTCATTATGCCTTTTAGGGTTTGGCCTTTTGTGATGGAAAGGACATGTATAAATACATGGGGAACAAGCCTTTCTAGCTAGGGTTTCATATCATAAAAACCTCCAAAAAACTCTTTAGTGTACTCAAAGGTGGTCTTACAAATTGTAAGAGCCTACTAGGCATTTTGAGGAGGTGGTGGTCTTACAAAGTGTAAAAGCTTACTAGGCATTTTGAAAAGCAAAACACTAATAGATGTAAATATTTTGCTCCTTAAAATGCCTACAATAATTTTTAAAACTTTTTTACCATGATACCCCAAGGCTATCTAGCTAGTATTTGCTAGATATCATGGTAATCTTTTTAAAGGTAAGGAACATCAATTTTTATGTTGGACTAGGTTGTTTTGAAAATAACAAGACCACACCTTGGGTGCTTGTTTTTTTGGGAAAGTCCCAACCTTAGGGCAATACCTTATATGTAAAGATCTTGTCAAATTTTTACTACCCAAAGCTAATGGATGCGCATGTGGAACTTTTGGGTCCACCCATTTGTTTGATGGGTGGGTTTGGGCGAGGCATACCCATTTGTTTGAAGGGAGGATTCACTTGCAGACGACATCTTTTGCCCTAGTCTTTGCAATGAAGTGTTGGTAGTGTCGAAAGTGGGAAACACAAAACCAAAGTTGAAAAAACAAGCGCAAGTGTTCACTTTTTGTTGTACAAGGCAAAGTTGAAAGAGGTAGGTCAAAACTAGAACCAAAAGGAGGAGGAGAAGCTTTTGAAATGAAGTAAGCTCCCATGGCATGTACATTCCCACGCTTGTTTGTTAGTTGACGCTTCAAACAATCATTTGATCAAAACGTTTGCATAGGATTTTTTAAAGGTTGTGTGCAAATTGATGATGTTGCCTCAAGAGGAGTAGGGTAGGTAGAGGAGGATGAAGAGAGGGCTATGTTATGCCTTATGAAGTAGTAGCCTTTTGCTTTTGTCGCCAATCATTCAAATTCACATATCTTTTCTCATTGCAATTCTACACCATCAGTGATATATTAGTGCAAATTTCCAAAAATTGGATTTGTGTTCAAAAAATTTCTCTTTTATGTGGAGAGAATGCAATTTTCCAAGAACATGAAGTTTTGAGGAAAAGTAGTTAGTCATACAAGCAATGATGGTTGTGGAAATTGATTTTTGCAATGAAAAGAATAGAATGTTGTTACATTTTTTTGTCTTTATGAGGAAGTTTATGAAGAAATAGCAGTTGCAAAACATAAGAGTTTTGGGCATTGTGTGTTGGATGTGAAAGAAAACTTTGGAAGCTATGGCTAGAAATGAAATAGTTTTGGAGAAAATAGAGTGTTTTTCCAGTAACATTCTTAGAGGAAGGAAAATAAGAAGTGCACGAGAATTAAATGGTCGTGAAAATTGATTTTGTAGAGAAAAAAAATTATGTTATTGTTATTGTTTTGTGTTATCTATGAGGAGTTTTGTGAAGGAACATGAGTTGTAATAGATAGGAGTCTTGGGAATTGTGTTGGATATGAAGGAAAGCTTTTCAAGCTCTAGCTAAAGATGAAATAGGATTTGTGTTTGGAAGTGGAAGAGGAAAGTATTTTTGCTTCCAAAAACTTTGAAGGAAAGAACAAAACACAATAAAGGAAGTTGTTGTCCTAGTACCTTGCGATGGTGTTGATATGGTGTCCTTCAAGTTGAATGAGAGCTAAAATGTCTTTTATGTACAAAGAATGGTGTCATTTGTGAAAATGCAGATGTGATGAACATGGTTTCCATCAAGTTGAATGAGACCTATAGAATCATTTGTGTACAAAAATGGTGTCATTTACGAGAATGTAGATGCAATGAATGGGAGCTCAATGAGGGTAACGAAGCTCAAAAATGGTGCACATGTTAACAATAACGAAGTTGGTGGCTTAAGAGTTTCTATGATAGTAACACCTAAGAATAATTCTTTGACGCGCATTGACATCTTTCCTCGAACAAGTGACGAGCCGTGCATTTCAACATTAACAAACATTAGGTGTCCTCCACATGAACCAAGGAGCAATTTTTATAGAATATTAAGAAGATAATAGTCTAGAAGGTTTGCAAATGGTAAATGTTGAAGAACTTCCAGTGCTCTCAACAAAACACATAATCTTATTCTAAATTCCAAGTATGGTGCAAGGTATAGTCCAAGCCAATGGTTTTGTCTTGCCAAGTTTAACTAGCTAAACACAAGAGGATTGTTAGTCAATACTTACTGACTCAAACAATCACCTCCACAAACTTTCCATCATAATGTTGTTGAACTTATTGTTTAGTGTGGTTGTTGATGTAGAATAATGATGCTTTCTAGCTTTGCGAGAGTGTTTTTGAAGCATATTATTTTTATTGTACTTCACTAAACAATCTTTGATTGCCTTTACAGAGCCCTCGTTAATGGTAAATCTAGCCCTATTCTAAGGCATGGATTTGATTTACATGTGGCTTGTCATGTGATTCAACTATTCCTGTCAAAGAAAGATCTGCACTTTTGAAAAATAAAAATGTTTGTTTTCCATTTCCAAAATAGAAGTTGCATTATTGGAATCATGTTCATTGAATGGATTGTAATTGAAATGTTTTCATGTTCTAGTTCCATTTTTAGTCACTATATTTGCTACTAATGAGATCCACAATACCTAAGAGGCACTTATGTATTTGCATGGTGTTCTTGGTGCATATATTGAAGTAGCAACTATGAAAGCCTATGCAAGTTGCAAAATTGTCCCATGTTATCAGTTTGAAGCTACTTTCTAGGTATTGATGTACTTTTCAAAAACTCCTCACAATAGGGTTGTTATTGTTATTTACAATGTTCCCTATTCTTCTTTTATACCTAATGTAACATTATCTCTTGGTTCCTTAATGACAACATTTATTCACTTGTCGCGAACAATGGAGCTATTGTTGGTTGATAAAACAATGTTGCCAATTGAAAACTCATTCAATGGAAGCATTCACTGAAATTTTAATCTTCATCTACGACATTGTTTGCACATAGTTTGGGAAGTTCAATTATTAGTTCATCATTGCTTGTTAGTGATTCCTAGTATGAAGAAAAAGGAGTTGCAATTGAGTCATAAGTCATCAATAGACACCTCTAGGGAGTTCCAAACTGTAGGGCACATGTTTCTTTTCAAAACATAAGTTATGTACTTGGAACATTTACTTTTATTTATTACCCTTTCTAATTTGAATGACTAATTTTCTTTCTACATCATGCCAGCTCTTACACAATGTGAGCAAACTTTATCAACTTTAGGTGTAGGTCAGGAGGTTGTACATGACAAAAGGATGTTATTTCATGAGCTTGTGGGCATGAACACGAGCAAAAGAACAAGACCAAATCTTTTTAGAAATATTCTCCCCATGTTGACAAAATATTTAAAATATATTCTATCACACCTAAAATAGAATACTTGGTGACGTGGAAAAATATTTTGCCACATGTCATGGATGAATGATTTTATGGATGAAAGTATGGATGCAAAATGACAATGGATGAGTTTTTTCATGAACATTTGTAATAGGATACATTCCAAACAAAATACAAAAAAATTATGTTGGTTTATTATGAACAACTCATCACATGAAATGAACAAGTTACACTTGAATTTCAAATTCCATTACTACCAAGTATATTCCGACTTTGCAGCATCCAAACCATATAAAATTTGAAATTAAATCAAATTTAATGGCACATAAACTTGTTGATCCATCAAGAAGTATGTGCCAATTCAAACATTACTTGTCCACCACAAAGAGGTATGCAACCATTAGGAATTGAAACAATATCAAGCATCTTAGGACACCTTACCATTTTAAACTTTTTTTTATTTTCATTCACTCTTTCAACCCCTTGGCAACTTGCATGATGAAATTGCATTCTTTTTCATTCTACAACTAATTTGCATGCAAAATATTTCAATTTGCATTATTTGCATGGGTACTTCCTAGTTGCATCCTTTGTTCCTCAACTATGTGCTTGTAATCATAAGACCTTTTTACCCCAATGGCAAAAAGAAAATTGTCACCAACTATCAGACCAAACACCTTGGAATCTATGATTGAATACATTTTAATTTCAAGCATATTAAAAAAAAATTACGAAATGACAAAAAAACCATCAAAATATCCAAGAGATAATACCAAATTCCCTCATGCATTTGCTTGAAATCAACACATGGGAAACATAATGGAAGAGAATAATTGACAAAACGGTGGAATGGGTGGCATAGTGATGGACAAAGAAAATATTTTTATAATGAAACAAAGTGTGAACATTTCCAAGGATGATATGGAGGAATACAATTTGGTAATGTTTACACATGCAATGGATTTCTTCAAAGAACGTGCAAGTTTAAAGAAGTTGATTCCATAACATTTTTCATAATCTTATTGAACGATTTATCAATAGAGGACTTACTAACACTTGGGAATTTGCTATCCATAGAATTCATGAATCTTCGATGACAACTTTATGCAACTCCAAGTAGGTGAGCATGAGTTTCACAAGAATTGAGGAACAAAATCTTAAAACAACCGATTAATCATCGAATGATAGGGTTGGCTCCGAAACCACAAGACGTGTATAACAACAACAACAACACACAAAAAAAATCGAAAATTGAATGAGAAACCAAAATCCTATTCTTTACATCGAATCATAGCACAATAGATGTGTGAAGATGAATATTTGTTTCAAAGTATGAGATTACAAAAGGAAATATTAATTTACAAAAAATTAAAATAAAATTATGGCTAAACTTGAACAATCTTGAACAAATCTATAATGACTATTGAGACAAACAATCAATAAAAACTTCATATCAAAACAATAAATGATAATCAAAATCATATACATGATGTTGTGGCTATTGAAACAAATGTAGTTGTTCTACCATTTGGAGATGTTCTAGCATATGTAATTGTTCCAAACTTGTTAGTAAAAGCCAAATGCTCCAATGACAACTAATGTTTGTGATGTTAGATTTAAATGCAAAATTTAACTAAACAAATACAATGTCTCTTGAAGTAGACATGTTTCCAAATGTCTCCTATGTTGTGCACTCAATTTAGTTTTATTTTGAAGTAGAAGGGATATATCAAAGAAACTTAAGACAATTTTTTTCATTTGCATAATGTCAACATATCCATATCCACGGCACTTTTGCAAAACACCACTAGATTTGGATTTGTACCCATCTATACAAAAAAAAAAACTAAAGAGTTTAAATGTAGAATTCCAAGTAGAGGTTAGATGATGGGCATCTATTATCATTTGCAAATTACAAGATAATGTGACAGTGATCAAAATGTTCATTCGAAAATTTTTGAGTAGCTTGCCACAACCAACTAGAAACAATCCATGGCTAGAAGACCTGACAAACAAAAATTTCATAACATGATTTCATCTATAGTGCGATTATCTTTTGGGAATTCAAGCATCCAGGAAAATAAACGATTTAGTCCTAGAAAAAAGATGGCCAAGAAACAATACCAATGCAAAGGATGACCCATATGAAACAAGCGCTTGCTTACAATTGGGAAATGGACCAACTAATGGTGGCCAACACATTCAACAATGAGGTGGAAAAGGAGAATATTCTAGGGCCAGATGACAAAGAAGAAAGCAAAGGGCCAAAGATAACACACCCAAGAGATATGATGATAGATTCATACAAAGAAGAGGAAAAATCAACGACACCATGGTTAGAAATGGGTTCAAATGATGTCAACATCACACCAAGAGAAATTGGTTTTGCTCACTCTGTCCAACATAAAGGCCCGCGAGATAGTTGATATTCACAAAAAATAAAACCAAAACACGTGGATTGGTTGTGCAAAATTCTAATTAGACGTATAACATAGTTGATTAGAAGGAAATAAACTTCAGAAGTTGCAAGGTTAGGTTTTGTGAATATGTAGTGTAGATTGAACATTCGAAACCAAGACTATAAATATATCAAAGTTTCAAAATGGGCATTGAAAATGTAAATTCGAAAATGTATGACAATAATTTTTTGGGAAAAGAATTGAAGTTTTACAATAACCATAAAAGTGAAGTCAAAGACAACATGTTACTTCCAACAAACTATAACAAGAATTAATTAGGTTAATGCCACAAATATCTAAAATAGAACGTTGTTTCCTAAGTTAAATTCCATACATGTGAATGCAAATTGGTTCCGACCTAGGGCATGGGGCACTAAGGTTAATAAATGCGAAAAAAGAAATCTTATGATTATGAACTAGATACATTGAAGGTAAGTGCAAAAAGATACCTTGAATGAAAATCTTTCAATGACAATGTATGCATTGGTACATAAGTTATTGCAAAAAAAATCTAAAAAGAAATCCAAATCCCAAAGAAATCATATTATGAATAGAGGAAAACTACATGCCACACTTATCTATCTCTCAATTGCTTCAAAATCTATGAAACACATCACAAAAGTATCGTAAATATGGGGAAAAATAAAGCGAGAAGGAGAAGGGCAAGCTACCAAAATTTGAACATTGTCTTCAACATATGAAGGCAACTAGGGGCTTGAAGGTGGGCTTGGAAAGAAATCGTCATGGACAAAAAAAGGTATGTGCCTTGAAGAGCTAAAGCAAGGATAGCAAAGAAGGAAAGACACCCCCATTTCATTTGATTTCACATGGGCACAATGGATGTGATCCCTCTTCCAACGCATTGTCTCATTTTTTCTAACAATCAATTTAGAGTTATGTATGCTTTCTAAACCCAATCATAGGCTTTGAATAATATGGTTTTATTACGGTAAAAACAATGCCATATTATCTAAAGCTTATGAGTATTCCTTATGCATGCAACCCTAGGTCAAGGCATATGCTTCCATTAGCTTTTGAACTTTTATTCCAAGCTCAAGTGATTTTTCTAGGCTTGCAAGTTAAAGTGCCCATAATTTGGAAAGAACATAAGGAAAGAGATAAGAGGTTCTTTGGTGGGTTTTCCCTACATTTATGGGTTTCATTTTCTATTGTAGTAGAACGAAGTAAATGGTTTAATCTAGGGAATTTTTATTTTTTGAATTAAAAACCTTCGAAATTTGGAATTTTTGTGAGAAATATCTCAACTTCAATTCATTTTGAAACCATGAAAACATGATAACATAATTACTTAACATGATTGGTATTCATGGTCACCTTGTAAGTGGGTGTGTGTTTTATTTGGCCACTAGCCCATGGTCTCTTTCACCACCCTTACAATAGGTAATCAATTAAACTAATCACCAAAGGAAATGTGA
>Ga0116231_10009736_pt1 | contig 15961 bp, 20 predicted proteins | sample S1TSphgellanicum_2_FD_89695 | JGI IMG/M metagenome (GOLD analysis project Ga0116231, IMG submission 89695) | Host-associated microbial communities from peat moss isolated from Minnesota, USA - S1T2_Fd - Sphagnum magellanicum MG | ecosystem: Host-associated > Plants > Peat moss > Unclassified...
AAAAACAGGCGATCAAAGGCATCAGGGACAAGGTAGAGATCGCCACCAAATTTGGAAACGTCATCTCTGCGGATGGACAATGGGGTGTGCGAGCTGATCCTGAATGGGTGCGAGAATCCTGCGAAGGAAGCTTGAAGAGATTGCAGATAGATTACATCGACCTCTACTACTTGCATCGTCTGGATCCCACAGTACCCATCGAAATCAGTGTAAGGATTCAAGCTCGGAAGCTCCCAAGCTCATAGCTCGGAAGCAGCTGGAAGTTCTAGGTTTTGTTTGTTTGTTTTGTTCTACGGCTTGCTTTTTTCCTCCATTTTTGTTATGTGGGTAGGTGGAAGAAGAGACGATCATGGGTGAGTGCATTAGGAAGAAGAGATGATCGTGGGTGAGTGCATGAGGAACAAGGGATGACATCATGGGTGAGGTGCATTTGGATTTTGCAGCAACTCCAATGGTTACGGTTTTTCATGGGTGTGCACATGCATGTAGGTGGGAGAGATGAAGAAGTTGGTGGAGGAAGGGAAGGTGAAGCATTTGGGGTTATCTGAAGCTTCAGCATCTGAGATCCGACGTGCACATGCAGTGCACCCCATCACGGCAGTCGAAATGGAATGGTCTCTCTGGTCCAGGGATTTGGAAGAAGACATTGTTCCTACTTGCAAGTAAGCAGCTGTAATTATGGCACTGTCCTCACCGTCTGCAAAACCCACACCACCTCCTACCTTTGCAAACAAACAAACAACCAACAATCCCATCTCATATGTGTGTATGTGTGTGTGTTGTGGACTTGTGTGCAGAGAATTGGGGATAGCGATAGTACCTTACAGTCCACTCGGTCGTGGCTTCTTTGCTGGCTATAAACCTGAAGCAGGAAACCAGGATTTCCGCAGTGTAATTAATATAGCACTTATCATCATCTCTCAGGCTCTTCAAATGTTTTCTAGTTTCAACTTCCGAGTGCTTCATAACTTTTGCTGGTTGATGATGCTGGGTACTTGACTATCTCTCCAGCAAGTGCTCAGAAGTGCTTTTTTTCAGTGCTTTTTTACTGGGAGTTTATGACGTCAGGAATTTGGCATATACCTACTTCAAGCATGCAGAAATATATTATACTTGAGCAGAATCAAATCGAGTTTGAGACTAGAGGAATGTTTGGATGGAGTTTCTGATGGAATTGTTCTGATCTGGGGATGTGTGTGTGTGTGTGTGTGATCTTGGTGGTGCAGATTCAACCAAGATTGACGGGTGAGAATTTGGAGAAAAATGAAGTGTTGCGGGCACGAGTGGAGGCGATTGCAGCAAGGAAGGGATGCACATTGAACCAGCTTGCTCTGGCATGGGTTCTACACAATGGCAATGATGTAGTTCCCATTCCAGGGACAACCAAGAAGGTGAACCTTGAGTCCAACATTGGCGCAGTGGGTATTTCTCTGTCCAAGGAAGAGATTGCAGAGATTGAAGCTGCTGTGCCTCCGAGTGAAGTTGCAGGTGACAGATACCATGCAGATCATTTGAAAGGAACATGGCGCTATGCTCAAACCCCACCTCTTTCCTCATGGAAAAATGGCTCCAAAGCTGCCTAGAACTTTCTACATCCAACAACAACAAGAACTCATGACTTCATGTGGGTTTCAAGAAGGGTTTGTGACTTGCGGGTAACAAAATTTCATGATTTGGGGGTTTGAAGAAGAATTTGCAACTTCCGGGTTTTGAGAAGAATTCACAACTTTAGTGGTTTTGAAGAAGAATATTTCATGACTTGTGGGTTTTTTGTTTGATTTTGTGTATTCTTGATAAACTGAGCTGCAATGCTGCATGCATGACAGGGTAAGCACTACAGGGTAAGCACTACAGGGAATTTTCTTAAGGGATGCACTTCTTGTGCTAGTAATGTCTTGTTGCAGATGAGGTCCATATATTTGCAGCGTAGTTTTTGTGATCATGGGTGGTTGAGTGTGTGCATCATGTGTTACATATAAACATTTTATGAGATTTACATTTTCATATGCATTTGTCATAAACTGATTTCAGTACATATAAATACAGTATTTTACATGGATTTTGATGGGTGTGAACAATATAGTACAGAAAACTTGTATGATGCTTGGATTCCCTTTCAGCTGCATGATAGTGTGCAATGTGGCATTGTGCAAAATAGTGCTTGCCTTGATGTTATTGCTACTCAACAAATGTTGTTGTTACCAAATGCTTGTGTTGTGTAAATTGTTGAGGATTTTGAGGTGAATTTGTGGCGGATTTTGTTTGGTCCATGCATGATGGAAGGAGTTCTGGAAGATCTTCAGAAGAGTTGTGACTTACCAAAAACATAAGAGCACTTTTCAACATTAGTTTACTTTTGACCCTAAAACAAGTGTAATCAAGCACTGGGTACACTTGCAACGATACACATTATTGTGTCTAAACCCATTGTGTCAAGTTGCAGAATGTTCCCATCCTTTTGAATGGGCTATTTGAATATGAATGAGAGCTGGTGATCAAAGAGGAGTCTCACAATTTTGTTTGCTTACCAAGGTAATTATTGCAATGTGTGGTACTCCATTTCAGGATGATCATGGTGATGTCTTCTAGTAGTGTGTGCTACAACCCTTGGCTGCATTGCACGTGTTTGCAAGAGATAAAATGAAGTGTGTTAAAAGGAAATAATGCATTGTCATTGATATAAATTCCACAAGCAACCCATTTCATGTTTGTCTAGCTATTGGGATTAGTCGAGTGAGCATGTGCAACTCCATGAGTGTGCATGGAAAAGTCACATCTAATTTTGATAAAACTTCAATGTCACAAACAAGGTTTGTGCGATTCAACTTTTATACATTCTCACAAAGTTATCAAGTACATTCTTATGCATAAAGTACACTTCATACTCAAGAATTTGCTTAGAATTGCCCAAGTCCTAGATAAGGAATTGATGTCATGACTATGCATGCCCTCAACATTAGTTACACAAAAAGAAATTCTAAACATTAAAGTTATCCATAAAGTCAGGCGATGAGGGGGCTGAGAATGGCCAATTTCGGCATAAATAGGCCATCATACACGAAACTGGGGATGAATTTTTTTACAAAACGAAATAACTGGGACCCAAACTAGTTTTTCCACCAATTTTGGTGGTAAACTAAGTTTCATCCTGTCTTCATTTTTCCTGAGCGCCTCCAAAGCTGGCTGCTACATAGGTATATTTTCGCTGCTCTTACCTATACAACTACTGTAATTAGTCTCGAACCTTGTGCATTAGATGCTGAGTTCCAGCATTTCATACTGAAATTTAATAAAATTTCCTTACTTTGCGAATACCACTGAAAGAGGAGGGGATAGGGGGTGAAAGAGAGGGTGACTTTACAGATAACTCTACAAAACTTAGACATTAAAGTTCCCTGTACAATACTGGAAAGAGTAAACCCTAGTTTTGCTGAAATCGGGCGATGAAAAAGAGACGAGTAAACCCCTTTTGTCACCTAAATTAGCCCGTTCACAGAGAAATTGAGTCAAGCTTCGTACAGCCCCAAGATAGACATACCTCTTGTAATGCCCTCCTTTGAGCTCTTTAATAACAAGTTATGAGAGTAAATTTAAAGCCCAATTGTGTGATTGCAAATTGAGGTTTTCCTAGGATGATGTCCTTTACCAGCTGGGAATATCTTTTCCCAGTCACAAGTTTTCGGAGCTGATGATTCCCCAGTTTTCAGAGTTGGAAAATCTTTTTCCCAATCAGAAGTTTTAGGAGCCATCGTTGCTGAGTTCTGGGGTTGGAAAATTCCTTTTTTCCCAAATCGGAAGTTTGAGGAGCTGAATTCCTGAATTCCTGGGGTTGGAAAAATCTTTTCTTAAACCAGAAGTTTGGTATCATTCTCCCTTTCAAATTGTTGGGTCCAAGGCAGAGATGTCAGAACATTGCACATCTTGGCAGCATGATGTTGTGGGGGCTGGTATTATTATGATTATGATGTCAGTGACATCAAATGGTAATGGGTGCTGGTGCAGTCTTGGGTGTGGTTGAGAGCACAACTATTTGCAGAAGAATTAGGGCGGGTAGTTTGTATCCACCTTGAGCTTGAAATTCTGTCTGTCCTGGTTCCAATGCAAAGCATTCTGATTACTGCATGTGGATGCTGGAATCATGGTGGTGCAGATAATGGCAGCAGTGGGCTTGCTCATCACAAGTTCTGAAGCTGCATCTCCCCAGATGGATGTAGTCAGAGTAATTTCAAGCAAACCCAAAATGTAGGATGACACATATTGATGTTGTGTTGGTTAGTTAAATGCGGTGGTTGTTGGGCCTTTCACGACTTATGGAAAGTGATACAGTACTAGACATTTTAATGGCAAGAGGAGGATGCTTAGCCAAAGGAAGAGACCCATTTGGTTCATTTCAGGAGTGAGTTGATTTTGCACCTGGAGAAGACGAATTTGAAGGAGGGATCCAGAACTGAGGAGAAGGTTCATTACTCTTTTTGCAGTTGTGGTTGGGATACTACTGACATGAACACCAAAGGATGCACTGTGTCAAGCAATGGATGAAGGTCAGGTGAAGTCAGATCCTCCTGCCCCTCCAAATTCCTCCACAGAAGCACTTGCAACAACAGCAGTGGATCCAAGCCCGGAGCAGCTGCATCAGCTAGTGATTGTAAGGAGTGACTCCTCTGCTGAAGACTTGGACATGGCAGTCAACTCTACCAATGTGTAATCACAACCTGTACATCAAAAGGTTTGAATTTTACAGGATAAGGTTGAAACATGCCAAATCCGCCTCCTGTGTAGTATGCTGCTAATGGTGGTGTATGGAGAAGCTGTGGTTAGATCCAAGACCTGTATTAGTATGCAAGTCTCTCTTTCAGTGGTTGGACAAGGCTTCCATTTTATCATGCTGTTGCAAGGATACTTTATGCTTCAACATGTACTAGCACCACTGTTAGTAATCTCTCAATTTTTTTCTCTCAGAGATTGAGTAGTTGCTATAAACAGGACTAGAAATCAGCAGCAGCATAAGGTTTACACATGATTCTTTGTTCAGCCCCTCTGACTTCAGTTGCCACAATGAGCGATTGAAGACGTGGTAGCTAGAGCCTAACCATGATCTATTTGAACTGCCAAGGAAAGTTTCAGTGCCAACACTTGATTCCTGGACTGAAGAACAGCCAGTATTCCTTGGTGGTTGGTACCTTTTTTCACACTGCATCCCTCTTCTCAACCTCTTGCAGATCTGCACGTGCTTCTAAATGTCATTGCATCAACTGTAATTTTGCAGCAGTCTTGGCTGAACTGAAACAGAGAGTTCCCTTGCATCATTCAGAATTGATATTGAGCTCTTAGATTTGTCTATATGACTCCAAACAAGAGAGCTGTCAAAAGGAGGTGCAATGGCTTAGCAGGGAAAAAGTACCTCAAGGAAAAGCAGGCTAAACATGTGCAGGAAGTTCACCTCAAAACTGGGAAAGGAAAATGCTGCAGGATACCACTTCTTGCAGGAGGTTCAAGAATCCAGAAGAAAAGGTGATTATGATGGGGGGAAAAAAAATGCGGTACAGTTACCAGTGAATTTGTACAGAACCAATTGTTATATACAGATAAATCCCTGATACAGTGGCTAAAACTGCACACCTGAGTGGACAAGAAGAATGAAGAGCAAGACTGAACTTCTTACATGGTAGAAAACTGCATTTATGGTTTCTCCATCCGCAGAAATGTACCAATCACAATGCCAGAGCACCTTCACCAAACTCCCCTCATTTGCTGCCAATGGGTAGCAACAATGGGTTGGCACAAATGGGTGCAACACCCAGCTGATAATTTCACCAGTGAAACATTGTAAAATTCTCTTCTAGTCTATTGATGATTTGCATGTCCTTGTTGACAACAAATGGAAAGTTGGGTCCAGTCAAAACTGCAAATTTTGGGTAATGTTACAAGAATAAAACTTTTGTCAGCCCAATGTTGAGAGTGGGGGGGGCATCTGTGTGTGCCACAATCAGTAAATGGGCTGCAACTCTTGAAATTCGTTGCTGCCGCCAATGGTCCAACAAGGGGTGCACAATGGGTGCCAAAAAATCCCTCTGATTTCGACATTCAATATTGTAAAACTCTCCTCTGGCTTATTGATTATTGCATGGTGTCTTAACAATAGAAGTCATGTAGAGAGAGAGAGAATTGGGGTCAGAACTGCAAAATTCGGTGATGCCACAAAGTAATAAACGTGACATGTCTGTTGGCCCAGAGTTGATGGGTACTGTGCCACAGACTGTGACAGATATGCCATGAGTGATGGGTAGAAAAAGTCCTATGGGAGGGTTACCTCATTGAGCTCCATTGAGGGTTCAGATCGGCAATCATGACGCCCTCCAATAATCTCAGATTCTCTTGCAATCTGGATGTCTGAGGGCCATATATTTTGTACCACCACTTTCACACAAAAGTGTGGTGCCAATGCTATAATTACGGTGAGCACAAGACTCAGCCAAGAGCGGGCATCTCCAGCAACATGGTAAACAACCCTGCACCACCCAACTCCCCAATCTTAGAGCTCAGTCTTAAAATCTTCATTAAAACCCTAAACCTTCATCAAAGCTGTGCACCATTGTTTTTCCCCCTTACCCAATTCTTTCATGTTCAACAGCAGGCTAACTGAGAAACTTACCAATAGTGAGACAGGAGATCATCTGAGAATGACAGTGAGTCCATGATAATCTGGCCAAGGAATGTGGCAATGACAGAACCCCAAACCGCAACATGCGTGACCCAGTTCCAATGTAAGATATCCATGGCTAGATTGACATTCACTAACACAACCACTGCTATCACCCACACGCAGCCTAGACTATACAGGTCGATATCAGACACATTATATATGAAGAAGGGGACATAGAATATCACTAAGCTTTGCCAGAGCATGTCCAGCATGGTGGCCCAGAAGAGAGTTTGATTGTAAGCTTCCTCACGTTGGCCAGACCCATACAGTTGTGGGTAGTTTAGTAATGTCCTATGGCTCAAGTCTTTGTCTAAGATCCCGGTCACAATCGTTGGGATGGAGGTGTACAGCAGAGAATAGAACACTAAGTTGTAATCTGTAAGGGCTGTTTGTGGAGAAAATGCTGTATAAAATATGAACCTGCAAAACAAGAAAATTTCTCTATGTTAGATTTTAGGTGGGTGGCAATCTGATCTCAACTGTTGGGGCAATTTTTTCCTGAGGCATGATAATTAAAAAAGTGAGATTCTTCCTCAGATCTGAAGAACAGAAAGTAGAGAATTTTGAGAAACTTACCAAAAAAGAACCATGACAAACACTGCATTACGATAGAAGTTGTACAGAACCATATAACCTAAGCGCTGGTAGTTCCAGTGACCATGTACAAAAAGTAGCTGTCTCAAAAAGCGAAACTGGCCGAATGCAAAATCAGATGCCATGACTGCCTGTCGTCCTTCCTGTCCACTAATGGCGACACCAACATCAGCCATCTGGATCATGGATACATCGTTTGCTCCTGCCATCCATCCACTCCAGTGACACTCTTTCATACAAATGGAGAAAGAGACTCATCAAAGCTACATAAGAGTATCATGATATCAAGCAGACACTCCATCATCGCATGCAAAGCAAATGCCTTCAACAAAGCTGTTGGAAATAAGAGCTTCATGCTAGGGGGAAGAAAAATGTACCATCACCAACAGCCAAGGTCATCTCCTTGGATTTCCGTTTGACAAGCGACACAATGCCGGCTTTTTGCAGGGGTGCAACTCGGCAGCAAATGACCACTCTACATGCGATTGCCAATTCGTACAGCTGAATGTTGTCACCAGACACAATCAGAAGTAGAAATCATTCATGTCACTCTTGAATATGCGTAGGGCAAACACAATTCTGTTATAGTACAAATCTGCTTTAAAAGTAAATCCTAAACCCATTGCAGAGATCCTAGAATCGAGAGATGTGCTCAACAGCAAAGGAACTGGAAATTTTTGAATCTGCAATTCAAGAACAGCGACACATTGTAGCATAAGCATGCCCATGGAGAAAATGAGTTGAGAGCTGAGTACCCACATCCTGTTCCATTTCTTCTGACAAAGCATGCACGAGGCTGTTGCCATCAATGATAAGTGCTAATGGATGGTCTCTCCTTTGTTGTTTAGCAACCCAACTTCCCACCATTCGTTTATCTGCTGCACTTGTAGCAGCACTGCCTGTTGAACACCAGGTCGATTCTGCTGAGGATGATATTGTGGGTCCATTTGAGATGTCTTTGCTAGTAAGACTGCTGCCGCCTCCTCCCAGACTGTTATTATGTCTTCCGAAGGAGAATCTCCTTTCCTTCCAGGTAGACGTAATTCCATGCATTGCCTTAGCATTTATTATTGCTTCCTGGCAACCTGCTCTTGTGTTCTCATTGATGACAATTTGTTGCATGTCCCGTGTGAGCAGTGAGCATGAAAATCCGACACTGATTGCTGTCTCCTGCTTGTCCCCTGTTAATATCCATACCTTAATACCTGCCTCTCTGAGTGATGCGATTGTCTCTGGTACTCCTTGCTGCTGGACCCAACACACACAAAAAATCATAAAATCTAGTGAAGTGTGTATTCCTGTGAGATTTCTTGCCATTGAGCATTATGGTTGTAACATCGATGTTAATGAGGACAGAACGCAACAAGAGTGGCTCGTGTACAGATAGTTACATAGATACACAGAACCACAGTCTGTAGATTGAAACATTACCTGAAGCTTGTCCTCAACTCCAGTAGCCCCGAGAAGAGTAAGATTGTTTTCCACAAGTGTGGCTGTGTTGCGTACCGTGCCAACTCGATCAGTCAGAGCTGTGCTAGCCTTTGCATAGTGGAAACGCCATTCTTCCACCTGCAAAAAAATGGGAAGCTGAGTAGGATAAGAATTTGTTTCTGAGAATGTAAGAAATTCAATCACCTCTCATACTTATTGAAACCCAAATCAGACTTTCACTGCTTCATCCTCACCAACAGATCAGTGGGACATTATGCTCAAAGTGAGGAGAGAAACAAACCTCTCTTTGAGTGAGTTCTTTTGATGCAACAACCAGTGTCCGCAGCCCCTCCCTTGCATAATTGTCAAGGTGCCCAAGTGTTCGCAAAACTACTTCTGCATGGTGTTTGTCCTCCACCAAAGAGTCACAATTCACTGCAGACTTCAGAGACCTGGGACTTTCAGCTATGGTGGTGGCAACAATATCCATAACTGACGTATCAGCACCCTTCACAAGCAGCTTGATAGTCCTGTCAGGGCACTCGACCACAACTGACATTCGCTTCCGAATGCTGTCAAACTCATGGATACCCAACACTTGGTACCTATTCATATCCAGCACCCATAAACTTCACATCAATTCCGAGCACTGGGACATTCAATCAGCTTATTATGTCAACAACTGACCACTAACTGGTTCGATTCAGTAGGAAAATAGCTGTTCTCCGTATATGTACATACCTTTGGATTTCACCCAAGACATTGAGAACAATGCTAGAGGATGTACGCTCTACAAGGCTATATCCATACGCTGCAGCCGCTGACACTAAAGCTTGTTCATCTGGAGACTCGCCCTGATACTCCAAAAGTCCAACATCTTCATCAGAGTTGGCTGCCTGCATTTCAAGCTGACCTGTGGGTGATACTTTAACCCTTGTAGGCACAATCGTGTTGCATGCTGCCAAGACAAGCATGTATTCATGTGCTACTTTCCTTCCAATCGTGTGTAAAGGACTTTGAAGAAGTCGTACAAGCTTTGGGTCAACTTTAGCTACCACATTCGGCCGCCATGCTTCTGTGCCAACTACTAGCCCTGCACATTCATCCAGTGGGCCTCAGGTATGTCAGCATCACAGCCTGTGCTTGCAAGGTCTTACTTCATGTCATCAAAAGTGTTCCTGTTTTCTGAGAATAAGGAATAGAACATTGCAACTGAATGTCAAAAACATGATGTCAGTATGGATGATGCCAAACAAACCTTCTACTTGATGCAAGTTTGCAAGCCTGTTAGAGGCTTCAACATTTCCAGCAACAGGGTCTACTGAAGCATCACAATAGTCAATGCCATCTACACTTGCTGTGTGGAACTCCATTTTATTCTCTGTCAAGGTGCCTGTTTTATCAGAGAATAGGTACTTCACTTGACCCAAATCCTCATTGATATTCAGAGCTCGACACTGGAACGGTGTATCAGATGCAGGGTGATACATCTCCATGTCACGGATCATGAAGTAAGACTGGCCAAGCCGAACCACTTCCATGGAGATGTACAAAGAGATAGGGATCATAATCTGGAAAATGATGATGCAGCTCAAGAAAGCAGTAATAGCCTCCCCAGCTACCCCTGTAAACACGTCGTCACCAGCTGTGAGCTTGTAGAACTGGATAATAGGGAGCCATTGTAAATGTGTCTGGACCCATAGTCCTGTGCCAAAGCCGCCCACCAAACAAATCACTATCAAGAAAACAATGAGCCAGCCAGTCTCTCTATTCATGTACTGTTCCAGCCTGCTTCTTTTTGACTGTGCACCTGAGCTATTCAGCATTGCTTTGGTTTCCCGGCCTGCATATGCGACAACCCCAACTACCCATGCAGTGTTTTTCACCTCACAGCCTCGAAGAATGATGTTGTTGGGTCCAACCGGAACCTGCACTCCATTCAAATCCATATATGCAGTAAACTCATAGATGTTTCTATTGGGTAGCTCACATATGAGAGCTCCAGAAATAGGACCAGACTCTGGATGCTTGTCAGCCGTCTCTTGCCGTGCATATCGACTCTTGAGATTCGATTCTCCATCAAGATTCAGAGTCTCCACATATGCCACACCTGATGGGTCACTGCTTCCAAGTAAAACCATGTCACACGGCACACTCTGATTACTGAGAAGCTTCACCATCTCTCCAACCTGTATCTGATCCCATTTCTTGGGCTTGTAGTGACCCTCCTGGAGCACTAAAGATGTCCGCATGTTTTCCTCTCTGTCTGACTGATGGCGGCCCCAGTCCTCATAACCATCCTTTATTGCCGTCAGGACTAAAACAAACATGAGGGGAAAGAGGGATGCTGTTCTACCAAAGACTGCAAGTACTGGAACCTGGTTCAGTATTACAATGAGGAGGAAGTAAATGTAGGCAAATCGATGAAACTGCTCAAAGAGATTTCGAGGCAGGAAGGAGAGTACTGTGTACTTGCTGGTGCATACCCGGTTGCCTGAAATCTCATATTTCTCATTAGTTCGGACAGGGTTATTTATATACACAATCCTTGAATCTGGATCCTCTTTCTTTCTAGACTTTGAGGCAGCAGTGAGCTGTCCTTCATGGAAAGATACATTGGAATCAAACCCCAAGGGGTACCGTGGGGATCCAGCACCACTTGGAGGTCCAGGAGGAGGAGGAGGAGCTGATGTTTCATATTCATCAGCTGCTTTCCATGAGCAGCAGCATTTGAACTTTGAGAAATCAAGTGACTGCTTGCAGTGCTTCTCAGCTTGGTTCTTGAAATTAAGGATACCTCCATCTCGTCCTTCTGAGTCCTCTGGCTTTGATACTGTATCAGGTTCTAACCTGGTGACCACATTTGCAGCGGAGCTTGGTTGTGATTCAATGCAAGATGGGATCAACAAACAGTGCTCATGTCTGAATGAAGCTGGATGATGGGCTGACTGATAAGAGTCAGCTTTTGAGAAATGGGAGAAATTAGCTAAAGTTTCACATGTGTTGAAACAGCTTTGTCCTCCACTACATGAGATGGGGGACTCCGGTGGACTGCTCGTGCAGCTGCTATTTGGTGATGATGGAATTGAGTGTTGTAAAGGAATGAGCAGTGGATTGACATTAGTCATTGTCTGCAGCTGCAGATCTCAAGGTCCCCACTAAACTCTTTTACAACCAGAGAGAGCTCCTGAAGAATATGTAACAAGGAACAGATCCTTCAGATCTTGCCTGCAGATAAACTTGCTGAAACAAGAGTGAGAGGGACATGGAACTTGTTCCATCTTCTTATGCACCAGTAGATCATTCTCCATCATCACACAGCTTCTGAGTTCTCCATTCCAGATGAAAAATACCCACCAGTAATATCCACATTCCAGCAAGAGACATTGAGGTCCTCATACCCTAACTCCCTGCAAAAGTAGACACCCATCACAGCCCCCCAACTGATGAGAGCTTGCAGTACTAGAATGTACTCACATTCTTCTTGGCCATGAAGTTTTCACACAATGGATGTCCAATCCACAAAACTTACTGAAACAAGAGTGAGAGGACACGGTTGCACCATCATCTTATGTGCTCAATAGACCATTCTCCATCATCACATAGCTTCCAAGTTCTCCATTCCGCATGGAATAAGACCCATCACAAATATCCATGTTCCAGCAAGAGACATGGAACTCCTTGTACACTACATAACCCCCCTGCAAAACTAGACACCCATCACAGCCCCTGCAACTAACTGGTGAGAGGAGCTTGGGAGGAGTACTACAGTCTACTCACATTCTTTTCTTGGCCATGAAGTTTTCACATGATGGATGTTCAATTCAATGTACAAAACATACTGAAACAAAGAGTCAGAGGACATGGTTTTGCCATCATCTTATGTGCTATTTAGAGAATTCTACATCATCACACACGCTTCCAAGGTTCTCTCCACTCAAGATGGAAATTAACAATACCCACCACTGATAATCCATGTTTCAGCAAGAGACAGTGAGCTCCTTTGGCACACTACTGTACTCCCTGCAACAAATAACTAGACACCCATCACAGCCCCTGTGCAACTAACTGATGAGAGCTTGAGAGTACTACTACTACTACTACTACAACAGCATAGTTTCTCACATTCTTTTCTCCTGGCCATCAAGTTTTCACATGATGGGTGTTGTTGGATTTCGATGAACAAGAATTCACACTCTAGCTTTTGGACAGCTCCAGCAAAGTGTATATTATTGTAATCACAAAACCTCCCAGAAATTTGCTAAACCCTACAACAGAAATTGCATAACCTGTATTAAATGAAACTCAAAACTAACACTCAAAGAGTCCTAAAACAAACACCCAAATGCAAGAGCAAAAGAAAATCATTGACATGATGTGCCATGATCATTAGGTCAAAATGCCTTTTTTTCTTTTTCTTGTTTATTTATTTATTTATTTATTTTATTGCAATTGACATAATGTGCCATTATGATTAGGTCAAAATTCATTTGGTGTTCTTTTTTTCCCCCATTGACGTAAAAGCACTGCTTGGATTTTTCCTTTGTATTTTCAGCTCCCTTACCTGCCTGAAGAAACCTGTTTTCACTAAGCGGGATCTTCTGCGGTCGAAGGTACTAGCCATGCTGCACTGGGATCTTCTGACCAGCGGAAAGTACCAGCCAACCTCTCACTATTTCTAAAAAGTGAAAAAAATCCCTGCTCTGCTTTACGTAGGAAAGGACCTGAGTACAGGCCCTTCCGTGATTTTCAACCTATTCCCTCGACCTACCAGCCTCGGGCAGAGATCTCAAATCACTGAAGGGCCTGCACTCAGGCCCTTCTATACACAATGTGTCACAATTGAGATCAGGTCAAAATTCATTTGGTGCTTTCTTTTTCCCCCATTGACATAATGTGCCATGATGATTAGGTCAAAATTCATTTGGTGTTTTTTTCTTCCCCCATTGCCATGATGTGCCATGATAATTATAGGTATTGTTCTACGCTAGTTACAACTAGACATTACTAGAGGTTAGACAAATTTGACAATTTTGTATATGCCTAGTATGCCATCCCACATGGTTACCTATCTATTTTGTATATGCCTAGTATGCCATCCCACATGGTTACCTATCTAGTGGCATATCGTTAGAGCATACCCACAATTGGCCCACTAGGTGGTGTGGGCCTCTACTAGAGTTTACCACAATCCAAAAGAGTGTGCAAGTAGGGTAATTTTCCCACCCCACCCAAAAAACATGAAATACAAGGCCTATATATAGTAGTGTGCTTGCAATTATGAAGATGCTTTGGACAAAGGGCTTAAATCATGACACCTTGCCTCTTTCTTTCTATTCTAGCTTTTTATTGGGAAAGTTCACAAAAGTCTAACATATCAACTACCTACCTATCAAGTTCCAACACCAACTTCCCTACCTATCAAGTTCCAACACCAACTTCCCCACTAAACCTTCTTGACCTTTTTCAAGTCCTTCCACAAACCAAAAAGAGAAAGTGTAAGACAACTTCAAAACCCCCCATTCCCACAACAAAATAAGGGGCCTAGGATGATGAGCTAAGTTGGGCCCACCTTGAAAGCATTGAAAGAGTCATCATCTCATTTACACACATTCAACAATCCAAGAGGAGGGGGAACTAAGTAAAATAAGTATGATTCTAAAAGACAAGCAAAATTGACTAAAACATTGATTGGGATGGCTCACTAACCTCTTGAAAAAGCTCAAACCCATTGCTTGGCCTTCTTGCACCTCATATTCCACCTTCAATTATTTAGCAACCAATCTTGAATGAATTAGGTCACAACCATCAAAATCATCACTATTGGGTTGTGCATGTTTGCATTCATGCTTTGGTCTAGACGTCCCATTTGCTTTTGATGTGGCATTGCCCCCATATTGTCTTTTTTTTCTTTTTTTTTATCAACTTCAACTATCATATTACCTGAACGATTTGAGCATAAATTAAATTATTTTTCTTTTTTCCAAAAAATAATAATAATTTAATATTTGTGTCAAAAAATTTATAAAATTAAAAATCTGCAAAATTCCAACTTTCAGTTTGAATCATCGACCTTAGAGGTAAAGAACCTAAGACTGTGAGACAGTTTAGAGACACTAAATTGCCCCCATAAAAAAATCTACTTTATTTATTTATTATTTATTATAATCATTATCTGTCAAAATTTTCAGAATTAAAAAAATCAAGTTTATTATTTACCTGCCTTTACACCAATTTCAATATCAGGTACCTCTATATATATACCATATTTACCTTGGCCATTTATTTCAACACATGTCCATCGAATAATTAATTAATTTTGAAAAATCATTTCAACAAATGGGAATATTCCTAAATATTCACTATTTTTCCTTCACATTATTTTTTTGATTTGGAAGGAGTAATTTTTGAAAATTTTCAATATTTCTGAAAATAATATAATTAGTGTTGAATTTGGCCAAGGTACTCTCCGGTACTTGCCTCATACCAGCCAAAAATATCAATCTTAGACCCACCCACCCAATACAACCCACAACAAATGGATATTTAAGATTTATAAAGGACCGAGACCAGCCCCAATATGAAAGAAATTAAAAAAGTACCCAATACCAAGACCAGCCCGATATGTTCAAAAGTCGTCAAATATGATACCAACACTAGAAGTAACCTTTGAAAAAATAAACTTTCCAACACATGTTAACAAAAGCTCAATAACGAACATGACTATGGAGTCATTCCCTTTGTCTCTTTGCAAAGGAGGCGCTTCACTAGGCCTTAAACCCTTCCGTGATTTGAGATTTGTGCCCAAGGCCTGTAGGCCTGTAAGTTTAAAAAAGTTTCAATTGTTCAAAATATCCTAGAGTTGGGAAATTTGGAAGGGATGACTTTGAGGGCGCTTCACTAGGCCTTCAACCCTCCGGTGATTTGAGATTTGTGCCCGAGGCCAGTAGGCCTGTAAGTTTAAAAAAAAGGTTTCAATTGTTCAAAATATCCTAGAGTTGGGAAATTTGGAAGGGACGACTTTGAGGGTGCTTCACTAGGCCTTAAACCCTTCCGTGATTTGAGATTTGTGCCCAAGGCCAGTAGGCCTGTAAGTTAAAAAAGGTTTCAATTGTTCAAAATATCCTAGAGTTGGGAAATTTGGAAGGGATGACTTTGAGTTATTTTGACATGTGTTTGACAAACGTTTTACAACTTGTTCAATACAGCCCAACATTCAAGCAAGGAAACAAC
>Ga0116231_10009737_pt1 | contig 15958 bp, 11 predicted proteins | sample S1TSphgellanicum_2_FD_89695 | JGI IMG/M metagenome (GOLD analysis project Ga0116231, IMG submission 89695) | Host-associated microbial communities from peat moss isolated from Minnesota, USA - S1T2_Fd - Sphagnum magellanicum MG | ecosystem: Host-associated > Plants > Peat moss > Unclassified...
ACCTACACCAGCTCGGATTTCACCAGCTCGTATGCCACGGGCAGCTTCCTGGGTGAGGTTGCAAGCGGTAGCTATTTCACCGCTTCGTTGACGCTTAGCGCTCCGCTGGCCGCCAATTTGAATGACGCCAACGTCTCCGCGGACGTCACTTCCCTGGTCTTCACGACCGTCGATCCCGGTGCACCGAGCGCCGATCAAACAAATGTGCTGAATCTCACGGCTCTGCAGGCGCAAGGATCCCAGTTCTATTTCTCGACCAACAGCGCCGGCGGGATCACCGGCTGGAATTTCACGGCGGGAATCACCACGCCGGGCTTGGCTTCAACCGCCGACGTGCTGTTCCATTCCTGCTCGAACGAGTCCTGTGGTTCGGGTAGCTATAACAGCCAGACCTATGGCAGCACCGGCGATTGGTATGACTACAAGCCTGGATCCGCGACGGCCGCCGACGGATGCACCTATGCCGCGGCGGCAGGCTGCGGCAGCACCGGCAGCGGAAAGACTGGACAATGGACCGCCTCGGCACCGGAGCTGAATCCGCTGAGCGCGGGCAGCGGACTGCTGTTGCTGACGGGCGGTATCTTGGTGTTGTGCGGACGCCGTAGTACCCCTTCTCACCTCGCCGTTTAGCACGGCGGCCGGCGCGCCGGTGGTGACTACACCGGCGCCCGCAGCGAAGTTCGAGCCGGATGAGCCGCCGCATGCGTTCGGGGAGACAACTTAAGTCACCTAAAGTGCATGATTGCGCTGTCATTTCGTGTAAGACTTCCGCATGCGCAAGTTTCCGTCCATCAGTTTCGTTCGAATCGCCGTTTCTCTGCTCATCGCTCTCGCAGCCCATGCCGTGTCGGCCGTAGCGCAAGCCCCGGCGCCCGCGGTGTCGCCAAAGCTGTTCGGTGATCTCAAGTATCGTCTGATCGGCCCGTTCCGGGGTGGCCGCGTCGTCGCTGTCGGCGGCGTGCCGGGTTCCGGCAGCACCTTCTATTTCGGAGCCGTCGACGGCGGCGTGTGGCGTAGCACCGATGCAGGTGTCGTGTGGAAGCCGCTATTCGACGCACAGCCGATCGCCTCGATCGGAGCGCTCGCGGTCTCGCCGGCCGATCCGCGCGTGCTCTACGTCGGCACGGGCGAGAGCGACATCCGCTCGAACCTTGCGTCCGGTGCGGGGGTCTATAAATCCATCGACGGGGGTGACACGTGGACTTTCAGCGGTTTGCGCGACACCCGGCAGATCAGCAAGATCGTCCTGGATCCGGGCAACGCGGACACGGTCTACGTCGGCGCACTCGGATTCGCATACGGACCGAACCCGGATCGAGGCGTCTACAAGTCCAGCGATGGCGGCAAGACCTGGCGGCGGACACTCTACCGCGGCCCAGAGCTCGGCGTCGCCGATCTCGCGATCGCCGCGGCTCGGCCGACCGTTCTATTCGCCACGCTATGGGCCGCACACCGCCCCCCCTGGAGCACCTATGCGCCGCTCGTGGGGGAGGGCAGCGGTCTGTATCGTTCGCTCGATGCCGGCGATACTTGGCAGCCCTGCCTCGGGCATGGCCTGCCGGACGGCAAATGGGGGCGCAGCGGCGTCGCGGTCAGTGCCGATGGGCGACGCGTCTATGCGCTGATCGAAGCGAAGCGATCCGGGCTTTACGTCTCCGATGACGGCGGCGATCACTGGGTGTTGGCGAACGACGATGCACGGCTCACGAGCCGCGCCTGGTACTTCAGCCGCATCACGGTCGATCCCTCCAACGCCGACACGATCTACGTGCCAAACATTGCTTTGCTGTCTTCGACCGACGGCGGCAAGACGATCGGCGTTTTGCGCGGCGCACCCGGCGGCGACGATTATCACGAGTTATGGGTCGATCCCCGCGACGGCAATCGACTCGTTCTCGGCACCGATCAGGGAACGAGCATCAGCCTCAATCGCGGCCAGACCTGGTCGAGTTGGTACAATCAGCCGACGGCCCAGCTCTACCACGTCACGACCGATGACCGGTTCCCCTACACGGTCTACGGTGCCCAGCAGGACAGCGGCGGCATCGCGGTACCGAGCCGCACCGATCATGGCGGGATCACGCCGCGCGACTGGTTTACGGCGGCCAGCAGCGAAAGCGGTTATTTCGCACTCGACCCGGTGGACCCGGACATCGTCTATGCGAGCGGCACCTATGGCACGGTCTCGCGCTGGGACCGGCGCCGTTCACTTTCGCAGGACGTGACGCCATGGCCCGTGAGCGTGTTCGGCACCGACCTCACACAGCGCAAATATCGCGACCCATGGACCCCGCCGCTGGTTTTCTCGCCGGTCGACAAGAAGACGCTGTTTCTCGGTGCACAGGTCGTTTTGAAAACACTCGATGGCGGCACGCATTGGACCGAGATCAGCCCGGACCTCACCGGTGGCAAGCAGCGTCCGGCGCCGCGCCAGGCGGTCGCCGCGGTTGCGGGCAACCCGTCCGCGCAGAACTCGATCGATGCCGGGCCGGGTCCGCCGCTCGAGCAGGCTGTGACCTTGGGTTTCGGCACACTCGCGACCGTCGCACCTTCGTATGTCGATGCCGACGTCCTGTGGACGGGCAGCGATACGGGCGTCGTGTCAGTGACGCGAGACGGTGGCAAGACTTGGAGCACGGTGACGCCACCCGGTATCCGCGCCTGGAGCAAGATCGCGCTGATCGAGCCTTCACACTTCGACGCCGGCGTCGCCTACGCGGCGGTCGAGCGCCATCGGCTCGATGATCGCATGCCCTATGTGTACCGGACCCGCGACTACGGTGAATCCTGGACCGCGATCACGACCGGCCTCGCCGATCCGAACTTCGTGCGTGCCGTGCGCGAAGATCCGCGGCAAGCCGGCCTGTTGTTCGCGGGGACGGAGTTCGGCGTCTATGTGTCCTTCAACGACGGCGCCGAGTGGCAGCCCTTGCAATTGAATCTTCCGGTGACCTCGGTGCGCGACATGGTCGTGCACGGCGACGATCTGATCGTCGCGACGCACGGGCGTTCGTTTTGGATACTCGACGACATCACGCCGTTGCGCCAGGCCGCGGCGAAAGCCGGAGCCGGTACGCCATTCCTGTACGAGCCCGAGCCTGCGGTGCGCATCGACAACGACGCCTTTACGGGCACGCCCTTGCCGCCCGAGGAGCCCGCGGCGGAGAACCCGCCGAATGGGGCAATCCTCGATTATTACCTGCCGAGCGCGGCCAGCGCGGTCGAGTTGTTAGTCTATGACGCGCGCCATCGCTTGGTACGCCACATCGGCTCCGCACCGGAACGCGAGGCCGCGCATGCACCGCTGCCGATCGCAGCCCGATGGTTTCCCCAACCGCAGCGGCTCGAGACTGCAGCCGGCATGCACCGGGCCGTTTGGTCACTGAGTTGGAACACGTCCGACGACGTCACGGATAACGAGCCGGACGATGGCTCGGGCGACGTGCCACGCCCGCCCCGCGTGCCGCCGGGCGATTACTCGGTCGAACTGCGGGTCAACGGCCAGACCGTGTCTGCCGTGCCGCTCGTTCTGGTCAAGGATCCGCGCTCAGCCGCGAGCCCCGAGCAGCTCGCCGATCAGTTCGCCACCGGAGTGCGCATTTTTGGCGACTCGCTCGCCTGCCGACGGGCGCTCGCCGAGATCGCGGCGGTGAACGAGCGACTGAACCCGTTGCTCGCCGCGCGCGGCGGGCGGACGCGCCAGTCGGCGGCAGCGGCGAAGGCACTGAAGGCCCAATTGAACGAACTCGTCGCGGGGGGCGCCGGGCTCGAAGCTGCCAACGCAGAGCTCACGAGCGCGCTCAATGTCGTCGAGAGCTCGGACCGTCCCGCGCCCGCGCAAGCGCTGGCTGTCTACGATCTCGCACGTGCCGCCGCGCAGCGGAAACTGGCGCAATGGGCCAAGCTCAAGGCCGGACCTTTGGTCCAGGGAATCCCGCCCGTTGCGATCCGCGAGATCGAACGCGAGGTCGATGCGCTCATGACGCGCTGAGTCGACACTCACATTTGTGAGTGGTCGGAAGTGCAGCGCAAACATAAATTCGTGATCGTGAGATGGGCTTGCCAGTGCAGATGGGAGCGGCGCGATCATGCAATCGGCTATTCGGATCGGTGGCTCCCGGCAGGTGTCTTCGCGCCCCTTGATCGTGCGTTTGCCGAATTGGGTCGGAGAAGCAACGTTGACCCTGCCGACTCTGGCGCGCCTGCACGAAAGCGGTTTACAGCTGCACCTCCTGGGTAAGAAGTGGGCTGCAGATCTGTTTGCGGGACACCACTGGTCCGTGTACCCGCGACCGGATTCGTTCAGCCGCGCAGTCACGCAGCTCGTCGATCTGCGCGGGCGGCTGTCGGCGACGGATCCCGGCTTCCCACAACGCGTCAATATGCTGCTGTTTCCGAAGTCACACTCGAGCGCCCTGGAAGCTCGGATCGCCGGTCTGCGACCGGTGGGCTACGCATGCGATTGGCGCTCGTACTTGCTCGGTCGCAGCCTACGATACGAAGCTGCCGAGCATGCGACCGATGCCTACTGGCGAATCGGCGCATGCTTGGTGACAGAGACGGCCCCCCGCCATTGCCCAGATACCACCAGGCTCAACCCGTCGCCGGCTCAGAATGCTGAGGCACGCAGGCTGATTCATGCCGCGAGGATTTCCGGTCGGTACGCCGTACTATGCCCGTTTTCAGGGTCCGGCGACCGCGACGGACGGAAGCGCTGGCCGGCATTCCCGGAGTTTTCCGAACGCCTCGCATCGCGCGGGATCAAATCGATCCTGTGTCCGGGAAGGGCCGAGGCCGAGCAGGCGCACGCTCTGTACCCGACCGCTACGATTCTCACCGAGGTATCCCTCGGTGTTTATGCGGCCTTGATGCGCGATGCCTGGTGCACCATCGCCAACGACACCGGACCGGGACATTTGGCCGCCGCGGCCGGTGCGACCTTGGTCAGTGTGCTCGGACCGGGTTTCGTCGACCGTTGGACCGCCCGCGGATCCGAGGTTACCTGTGTCGGTAACGCCGCCCGATGGCCGACGCTGGACGAGGTGTTCGTGCAGCTGCCGCTGCGCATGAGCCCAAAGCTGGCGCTGCGAACGGGCCGACAACTCGTCCGATGACTCTTCACATCGCCCTGAATTTCGGTCCATTGAAGCATTTCGAGGACGGACTCGGAGAGTACTCGCTGCGCCTGGGCTCGCATATCGCAAGCCGAGCCCCGGGCTTGGCGGCGGCGCGTGCTTGGCGATTCCACTTTTGTCTGCCGGCGCGCTGGCATGGCCTGTTCGGCGATGCGGTCAGCTACCATGAGTGGCCGCCGCGCTGGCGCCTGCGGCGGCGCCGTCCGGTCGCATTCGCGCTTTGGCACGGACTTCACCAGCACCTGCGCCACCCGCCGCCCAGCGACAGCCGCTGCAATCTGCTCACTCTGCACGATCTCAATTATGCTGCGGTCAAATCCGGACTGAGTCTCTGGCGGCATCAACTGCGCCATCGGCGCTGTCTGCGCCAGGCCCATCACCTCGTCGTCATCAGCCGTCACGTGCAAGCCGAGCTGCGGTGCCATTTTCCGCGGGCGCCTGCGTCGGACGTCATCTACAACGGCGTCGCGGATCTCAGCCGAACGCCAACGACGAGCGTGCCGGCGCTCGCGGGGGTTTCATACCTCCTGCACATCAGCCGGATGTCTCCCAACAAGAACGTCGAATCGCTGCTGGCGCTTGCCGCCGCCTGGCCGACCCAGCGCATCGTGCTGGCCGGACCGAGCAGCCGCCACGTACTCGCGCATCAGACCGTTTGCCGTGAGCGCAAGCTGCGCAACGTGCTGTTCCTGACCAATGTCAGCGAGGGGGTCAAGGCTTGGTTGTATGGAAATTGCCAGGCCTTCCTGTTTCCCTCGACGCGCGAGGGTTTTGGGCTGCCGCCGATCGAAGCGATGTATTTCGGCAAGCCCGTGGTCGTTGCGGCACGCTCCTCGCTCCCGGAGATCTGCGGAGCGGCGGCCCGCTATTGGCACAACTTCGATCCGGCAGCAATGCGTGAGGTGATCTGCGACCTCTTGGACGAGGTTGCAACCGGCGCCTGGCGGCCCGAGACAGTGCGTGTTCACGCGCTGCGCTATCAGTGGCAACGGGTCGTCGCAGAGTACCTCGACTTGTACGCGCGGGTGTTGACCGAGAGCTCCCGGAGTGAATGACCGGGAACCATCCCTGGCGCTTGCCACGCCGAAAAATCTGCTGATGCTCGGCTGTACCATTGCTGCGGTATTCGGCGCCGGTCGGCCGCTGTACGCCCAAGAGCCGGCGGCATCGCCGCAACCGACGACGGTTTCGCCAGCTTCGTTCGACGCGCCAAGCTTGCACTTGTTGTTCGCAGATCAGCTCGAATTGCCGGGTGGGACCTATGCACTGCGACAGCGCACGTCCGCCATCGAGTTTGTCTTCGAACAGCCGCGGGTCTTCGATGAATTCGGGCTCGGCTGGTTCTACTTGAACGAGGGGTATCTTGGACCGCAGGAACCTCACCAGCTCGCGTTGACCAGTCCGCTGCATTATCGGGACGGTTTCGGGATACAGCTCGATCGCTGGATAGCGGTCGGCAGCCGTTGCCGACTCGGCGCGGATGGCGGCCCTGAGATGTACTTCGACACGACCGCGAGCAAGTTTCGCTCGATGTACGAGGATCGACATGGCGGCGGCATCGTGCTGGGGTTCGCCGGCCGATGCCGAGTGGCATACGGACTGTCGCTCGAACTGCGGGCGAATCGATCGCTGCAAATCGCAAGTTTCGATGCCACCACGTACCTGGTCGGACTGGCCTATACGCCGGGCAGTTCCGATGAGCCGCAACACGAGTCTGAGACGGCTGGATCCGCGCCAAGTCCCTATGTCGAGCTGCTCCTGGGAAAGACGCAACTCGATGATTTCGTGGCGCAGATCGACGCCGGTTTCAGCGAGTGGATTGCTTTCGGGGACTCCCTCGGCGGTCCGATTGGGTATCAAGTGTCGCTGCTCGGCGAACAGGTCCACACCTTGTTGAGCAGCAAGGCCGCCGCGGTACAGCTGACCGCACACCAGGGATTTGCCGCCGGACGCCTCCAGCTCTATGCCGGCATCGGTCCCGAATTGACGCACAACGACGATCACGTGAATCAGACCGTCGACACCAAGCTGGATTTCCTGACCTCGGTGGGGGTGCGATTCCATTCGCGCAGCCGACTATTCTACCTGCTGCAATATAGTCGCGTTGCCGACAGCTCCAAGCGTATCGACACCGATATGCTGTTGCTCGGAGTGGGCTTTGACTTGAGGTCGCCAAGAGATCGCTAGCCCAAGCTGCCGAGAGTCTGCTCGTGCGCTACGCTGTATCGTCACCATCGAGCGTGGTCCTCGGCGCTCAAGAGGGCTATGATGGGGCGCCTGCAAGTCAATAACGGGGATGGGGACATGACTCTCAAGTGCTTGCTGCTGATCGGCGCGTGCGGCGCCGGGTCCATCGCGCTGGCGGGACCCACCCCGGTGCTCGATGACCTCGTGGCCAAGAACATCCAGGCACGCGGCGGCATCGCCGCGCTACACGCGATGCATTCGCTGAGCTTTCGCGGCAAGCTGCTCGTCAACGACGGTCAGATTGAACTCGGCTTCGTGCAGACGGTGGAGCGCCCGGCGAACATCCGGGTCGAGGCCAGCATTCAGGGCTTGACGCAGATTCAAGCGTATAACGGCACGATCGGCTGGCAAATCAACCCGTTTCAAGGCCGCAAGGATCCCGAGCGCATGTCGGTCGACGACACGAAAAGTCTCGCAGAAACGGTGGCCGATTTCGACGGCGCGCTCGTCGATTGGCAAAAGAAGGGCAACAAACTCGAGTATCTCGGCACCGAAGACGTCGATGGCACGGAGGCGCAAAAGATCAAGCTCACGCGTCCCAGCGGCGATACCGAGTACGTCTATCTCGACCCGGATCACTATCTTGAAATCCGGCTGCTCAGCCAGCGCACCGAACATGGCGTCACCGTTGAAACGATCACGGATCTGGGCGACTACGAGAAGGTCCAAGGAGTATTTCTGCCGTTCGCGGTGGAGTTCGGCCAAAAGGGATCTTCCGATCGGCAAAAGCTCATCGTGAGTTCCGCCGAGGTCAACCCCAAGACGAATGACGCATCGTTCAACCTCCCGGCGGCCGCGCCCAAGACCGCCGACAGCGGCACCTGAGTTTGACTGCATGAACATCTCGCATCGTTCGCTGGCTGCCCTGGTCTCGCTGCTGGTCGGTTTCCAAACCTCGGCAGCCGCCCCGGCGCCCTACTCATCGGCAACGATTTCAGGACTGGGCGCCCGCAACATCGGTTCGGCGACGATGAGCGGGCGCATCGCGGCGATTGCGGGAGCCCAGGATCCATCCGGACGGACTTTGGTCTACGTCGGCGCCGCGAGCGGGGGAGTGTGGAAGAGCGAGGACGGCGGAACGATCTATAAACCCGTTTTCGACGACGAGCCGGTGCAGTCGATCGGCGCCATCGCGCTGGATCCAGCCAACGTATCCACGGTTTGGGTCGGTACCGGTGAGGCTTGGACGAGGAACAGCGTTTCGATTGGAGACGGTGTTTACAAGTCCACGGATGGCGGCAACACCTGGGCCAACATGGGCTTGCCGAATTCTGAACGCATCGCGAAGATCGTGGTGAGCCCGAAGGATCCCAATACGGTGTTCGTCTGCGCGGCCGGCAAGCTGTGGAGCGATTCGGCCGAGCGCGGCCTGTATCGGACGAGCGATGGCGGCAAGAACTGGAAACTCGTGCTTCCGGGTGCAAACCTCTCCACGGGATGTTCCAGCCTATCGATGGACGTTTCGAATCCGAGCGTGATTTTCGCGGCGTTGTGGGATTTTCGCCGCACCGGCTGGACATTTCGCTCGGGAGGCCCGAGCGCGAATGCTGCCTCGGGCAGTGCCCTGTTCCGGTCCGCCGACGGCGGCGAGACTTGGACCGAGATCAGCGCCTCGGCGAACACCGGTTTCGCCCATAAGCCCTTCGGCCGCATCGTCGTCGCGGTGGCGCCGAGCAAGTCGAGCCGGGTGTATGCATTCGTCGAGTCGACCGACAGCGCACTCTATGTATCCGATGACGGGGGTGCGACCTGGCAGCAGCGCGACAAGAGTTCATGGATGGTTTGGCGGCCGTTCTATTTTGCGAATCTGACCGTGGACCCGAACAATCCGGATCGGCTTTTCAAGACCGACGGTGCGCTCATTCTCAGCGATGACGCCGGCAAGAGCTTCAGCACGGTCGGCGGCTTCCAAGGCATGCATGGCGACGTGCACGATGTGTGGATCAACCCGGCGAATTCGCAAACCGTGTTGGCCGGCGACGATGGCGGCATGTGGTATTCCTATAACGGTGGCAGCAAGTGGTGGAAAGCCGGCAATCTGCCGGTTTCGCAGTTCTATCACGTGAGTATCGACCTCGCCGATCCCTACCACGTGTACGGCGGACTCCAGGACAACGGCTCGTGGATCGGAGATACCAGCCATCCGGGCGGCATCACCAACGCGCAGTGGCAATCCGTGTACGGCAGCGACGGCTTCTGGGCATTCGAAGATCCCGCGGACAAGGATTACGTCTACGCAGAAGCTCAGGGCGGCTTCGCGGGACGCGTCAATCGGCATACCTTCGAGACGCGCGATATACATCCGCTGCTGGGCGACGCGGACTTGGTCAAGTACAAGAAATTGCGATTCAATTGGAACACGCCGATCGCGCTCTCGCCGAACGAGCGCGGCACGATCTACATCGGCAGCCAATTCTTGTTCCGCTCGCGAGACCATGGGCAGAGTTGGGAGCGCATTTCACCGGATTTGACGAGCAACGATCCGGAACATCAGAAACAAGAAGAGTCCGGCGGCGTCACGATCGACAATTCCGCGGCGGAAATGTACGAGACGATCTTCTCGATCAGCGAATCCCCGCAGGACGGCAAGCTCATCTGGGCGGGCACCGACGACGGTCGTCTGCAGCTCACGCAGGATGGCGGCGAGCATTGGCATGACGTGATCGGCAATGTGCCAGGGCTGCCGAAGGGCGCGTGGGTCAATTGGATCGAGGCGAGCCGCTTCGATGCCGCAACCGCTTACGCCGCCTTCGACCTGCACAGCTTCGGCGACATGCGGCCCTACGTTTACCGCACGCGCGACTATGGCAAAACCTGGACGGCGCTCGCGGTCCCCGCCGACGCGAAAACCGTGCGCGGCTATGCGCACGTCATCAAGGAGGACCTGCAAAGTCCCACGCTCTTGTTTCTCGGCACGGAGTTCGGCCTGTACATTTCGATCGACGGCGGCGAGCGCTGGGCGCAGTTCAAGGGCGGCAGGTTTCCGGACGTGGCGGTGCGCGACTTTGCGATCCAGCCGCGGCAAAACGATCTCGTCGTTGCGACGCATGGGCGCGGCATCTGGATCATCGATGACATCACGCCATTGCGCGCCTTGTCGAACGAACTGCTGGCCAAAGATTTCTCTATCGTGCCGTCTCGTCCGGCGATCGAGAAGCTGGTTGCGAACGGCGGCGATCCGACCGGTGCGGCGGTCTTTATCGGCGACAACCCGCCTGACGGGGCGGCGGTCAGCTATTACCAGCGATCGCGCCACCTATACGGCCGGCTCAAGCTCGAGATTCTCGACGCCAAGGGCGCGCAGGTCGCCGATCTGCCGGCGAGCAAACGCCCGGGATTGAATCGCGTCGTTTGGAACATGCTCGAGAAACCCCCGCATGTGCCGCCGGCGGCGCAAATCGCATTCTCCGCAACCCAAGGCGTGCGGGTGCTGCCCGGCAATTACACGCTGCGCGTAACCGACAATGGCAGCGTTTATGCCGCGCCGCTGCTTGTCAGCCTCGACCCGGCAGCTACATTCACGCTTGCCGACCGCGAAGCGCAACATGCCGCCGCAGTGCGCGTCAAGAAGCTGTTCGGCAACGAGAGCAAGCTCATGGAGCGCATCACCGGTTTGCGGGCCGACCTCGCGCATGCGGGGGCCGGAATGCCGCAGGCCGATCCATTGGCCGGCCAACTGCAGCGCTTCGATGCTGCTGTCGACGCGGTTCGCAAGCAGATCGTCGCCACGACCGAGGGCGGCGCGATCACGGGCGAGGAGCGTCTGCGCGAGCACACGGACCAGTTGTACGGAGCGATTCTCAGCTGGGAGGGTAAACCGACTTCATATCAGCAGGACAATATCCTCGCGCTCGAAGCGGAATTCGCAAGAATCCATCGCGATTTCGCTGCGCTGACCACGAAGAATCTACCCGATCTCAACAAGGAGCTCGGAGCGGCCAAGCGAGGGTCGATCGAGGTGAAGCCCTTCGATGAGAACACGGAAGAAGATGCCGACGAGGATTCGGCCAATCCCCGGGCCGCGCGTGCGGACCGGGACGGCCCCGTTGGATTGGCGGACCTGCAGGCAATGCTCGCGAATTTCAAATTGTTGCGTTAGCAGGATTGCGCGAAAGCGTCGCCGCGAGCGATTCATTTCACCCGCTGTTTCTCGAGTTTGCGCGCCAGCGTGCGCCGATGCATTCCGAGCCGACGCGCAGCCTCGGAGATGTTGAATTCGCATTCGGCAAGCGTTGCGTGAATCGTCTCCCATTCCAAGGTCTTGATCGAAGTCGCCCGTTCCGTCAGCGCCACATCGACCTTGCCTTCCGCGCGCGAGAAAGCCGCTTCGATGTCGTCGGTATTCGAGGGCTTGGCGAGGTAATGGCAGGCGCCCAGCTTGATCGCCTCGACTGCGGTGGCGATGCTCGCGTAACCGGTCAACACCACGATCAGAGTGGCTGCATCGTGCTGATGCAGAACTTGGACACAGGCGAGGCCCGAGCCGCCGCCGGCGAGCTTCAAGTCGACCACCGCATAGTCGGGCGTATGGGTTTCCAGTATCGTCCGCACCTCCTCGAGGCTGCTTGCGGATAGCACGGCATATCCGCGTCGCTCGAAGGAGCGCAGCAGCGTACGCGCGAAAGCCGCGTCATCCTCGACGATCAAGAGCAGCCGCGCGGGCTCGACGATCTCAGGATCCAAGGGGGAGCTCGGTGCTGAGCCGCAAAGACTGCAGCGGCAGGTTCAAAGTGACTTCCGCACCACCTTCGGGGCGATTGCGTGCTGCGACGCTGCCGCGCAGGGTTCTGGCGACGTTGGTCACCAGAAACAGCCCGAGCCCCGCACCCGCGCGGGCTTTGGTCGTCTGGTAGGGTTTACCGATATCGGCGAGCATGGCCGCCGAAAATCCCGTGGCTCGGTCGGTCACCACGAGCTGCAGGCTGTCGTTGTCGCGTTGCACCTGCAGGCCCACCCAGGCGGGCGAGGCTTCCAAGGCGTTGTCGAGAACATTGAAGATCATCTGCTTGATCGCCGTATCGGACACGATGCGCATGTCCTCGCCGAACTGCCAGTCATAGCTCAGTTGCGGGGGTGAGCGCGAGGTCCGCCATTCTTCGACGAGTTGATCGAGGAACGTACGGATCGTCGTTTCGGCGGCTGATTCGCCGCGGGCGTCGCCCGCAGACAGCAATACACTGCTGACGATCTGCTTGCACCGATTGATCTGGGTCTGCATCTCGCCGATTTCGGCGAGCAGTTCCGCATTGCCGGCAAACACGGGCATCCGTCGCCAATCGCCCAGAATCACGGAGACCGTCGACAGCGGAGTGCCGAGTTCATGGGCGGCTCCGGAGGCGAGCAGTCCCATGCGAATGATGTTCTCCTCCTGCACCGCCCGCTCCCGCAGATCGGCGAGTCGCGCGTCGCGCAGCCGCAGATTGCGGTTGATGCGAGTGACGGAAATCACCAGCAAGGCGGCGTTCAAGGCAAAGCAAAGCAAGATGCCTTCGAAGTAGGGCGTCAGGAACACGCCGGTCGCCGGCTTCAGGCTGGGCAGCGGTTCGAAGAACAGGCTCAAGCCGATGAAGCACGCTCCGGTGATCCCGACCAACAGCCAGGCGGACCCGGTCTCGAGCAACACCGCACCGAGTATCACTTGGAGGAGATAGAGAGAGATGAAGGGATTGGTGACACCGCCGCTGTAATACAGTTGTGCGGTCAGCATGGCCACATCCACGAGCAAGGCCAGGAACAGCTCGCGGTTGCCGACGTCCCTCGGGACACGGCGCCGCAAGCTCGAAAGGAGGTTGAATCCGGCCAGCAGGATCAGCACGACCGACATCCGTTCGAGCGGTAGGGCAATCCCGAAGCCGAAGTGCACGACCACGATGGTCGCGATCTGACCGACCACGGCCATCCAGCGCAGCTGGATCAGTTGCGCCATGTTGCGCAGGCCGGTGGTGTGATTGAGGGTGGCTGCCGATCCTTCTCGCTCGAGGGGGTGTTCAGCGCTCGCCACGGCGTGCCAACCCGATTGCCGCTGGAATCATGAGCGCCAGGGTATACCAAGTGATGGCGTACAGGAGGTGGTTATTGTGGAAGGCGATCACGGTGAGGCCGCCCACGGGTACATTGGCGGCAGCACCCGCCCCGGTGGCGCGATCGGCATCGATGAAGTAGGGTGCGACCCGCTCGAGGCCGCGCGCCTTTGCGATTTCTGGCACGTCGCGCGAGTACCACCGCTGCGCCGCGGGGTCATTGCGGCGCAGAAATCCGCCTTTGGGCTCCGACATGCGCAGCAGTCCCGTGACCGTGACCGTGGCGGTCGGGCCGCTCGTTGCGCCGACTGCGGGTCTGCGATCGCCGGCGAGAAAGCCACGATTGACGATGACGATACTGCCGTCGGCGAGCTGCAAGGGCGTCAAGATCCAGTAGCCCGAGCCTAGTTCGGTCAGCGCCTGCACGGGCGTCGAAGCCTCGTTCAAGTAGCGGCCGGTCACGGAAACGTGGCGGTACTCCGCGCCCGCCGCGGTCACGGTCGGCCACTGCGCTGGACCGGGCGCGGCAACGGGCGGCGCATGCACGCGCGTGTCGACGCGAGCGATCAGTTCGAGCTTCCAGCTGCGCCGCTCGACCTGCCAGGTCCCGAGCGCGCAGAAACTTCCGAAAAAGAACAGCGCAAGGAGCACGGCGGTCAGTTGTCGGGCCGACCTCACGGCATGGCACGCGGATCGGGCATCGGCGCCGCACTCGGACTCATGCCCGGCATCGCTTCCGGCATGGCAGCGGGCATCATGTTGTGGTCGAGGTGATACATCACCCAAATGGAGCCGGAGAGCGCAATCACCACGAGCATGGTGGTGAACAGCAGAGCTAGCAGGCTCCAGCCCCCCTCGGCGCGAGTATTCATGTGCAAGAAGTAGACCATGTGAATCACGATCTGCACGACGGCGAGCCCGATGATGATCGCGGCCGTCGTGCCGGAGTGGCTGAAGACGCGGCCCATGACGAGCCAGAACGGGATCGCCGTGAGCAGCACCGCCAGCACGAACCCGGTCACGTAGTCCTTGAGACTGCCGGCATGCTCGATCGCGGAGTCGTGACCCGGCGAATGGTGACCCGGCGAATGGTGACCCGGCATCGCGTCGTGCTGACTCACGGCAGCACGCCCAGTAGGTACACGACGGTGAACACGCCGATCCAGACGACGTCGAGGAAATGCCAGAACATCGACAGACACATCACGCGCCGGCGATTCGCCGCGGTCAGTCCATGTCGGGCCAGTTGCACCATCAGCGTGACGAGCCAGACGATGCCGAAGCTCACATGCAGACCGTGGGTGCCGACGAGGGTGAAGAACGAGGAGAGAAAGGCGCTGCGCCGCGGGCCCGCGCCGATCGCCACCAGATGAGCGAACTCGTTTAATTCGAGGCCGATGAACCCCGCCCCGAGCCCGCCCGTGAGGGCCAGCCACAGCAAGGTTTCGCGCAGACGATTGCCGCTCATCGCCAACATCGCAAAACCGTAGGTGAGCGAGGATAGCAGCAGCAGCGAGGTGTTCACCGCCACGAGGGGCAGCTCGAACAACTCGGCGCCCGTCGGGCCGCCGGCGAAATGGCGACCAAGCACCGCGTAGACCGCGAACAGACACGCGAACACCAGGCAATCGCTCATCAAGTACAGCCAAAAGCCGAGCAGCGTGCCGTTTTCCGGATGGTGTTCGGCGGTCGAGTAAAAGCGTGGCATCGCGCGAGTCAAGGATGGACGGCCAGCGTCAGCGTGCGGGCCGCCTCGACGCGCTGCACCTCGGCTGCCGGGACGTGATAATCGCGCTTGTAATTGAAGCTGTGCACGATGATCGCGGCGAGCGTCGACGCGAAAGCGACCCCGGCCGGCACCCACATGTGCCAGATCATCGCGAACCCGAAGGCGGCGCTCTGCATCGCGATGACGAAGCCGGCGGCGGTGTTGCTCGGCATGTGGATCGGAATGAAGCCCTCGAGCGGCCGAACGTAACCGCTGTTCTTCATGTCGGTCCAAGCGTCGTTGTCATGGACGATGGGTGTGAAGGCGAAGTTGTAGGCCGGGGGCGGCGACGAAGTCGACCACTCGAGCGTGCGCCCGTCCCAAGGATCTCCGGTCGTGTCGCGCAACTCGTCGCGGCGCCGCACGCTGACGATCAATTGCACGATGAAGCAGCTGATGCCGAGGAAGATCAGCGCCGCGCCGAAGGCGGCGATCTGGAACCAGATCTGCAGGGAGGGATCGTCAAAATGGCTGAGCCGGCGCGTCACTCCCATGAGCCCGAGCACATACAGCGGCGTGAACGCGAACCAGAAGCCGACGAGCCACAACCAGAACGAACACTTGCCCCAGAACGGATCAAGCCGGAAGCCGAACGCCTTGGGAAACCAGTAGGTGATTCCCGCGAGCATGCCGAACAGCACGCCGCCGATGATCACGTTGTGAAAGTGGGCGACCAGAAAGAGGCTGTTGTGCAGGACGAAGTCCGCCGGCGGCACGGCCAGCAGCACGCCGGTCATGCCGCCGATCGTGAAGGTGCAAATGAACCCGACCGTCCACATCATCGGCAG
>Ga0116231_10009738_pt1 | contig 15957 bp, 10 predicted proteins | sample S1TSphgellanicum_2_FD_89695 | JGI IMG/M metagenome (GOLD analysis project Ga0116231, IMG submission 89695) | Host-associated microbial communities from peat moss isolated from Minnesota, USA - S1T2_Fd - Sphagnum magellanicum MG | ecosystem: Host-associated > Plants > Peat moss > Unclassified...
CTCTCTCTCTCTTTCCCCTCTTCCCTCCCCCCCCCCCCCTTCCTTCTCTCCCCTCTTCTTCCCCTCTCTTTTTCCCCCTGGTTGGGGTTTTTTTTTTTTTTTTACACCCCCCCGACCCCACCCCACCCCACCCACTCACCCGCTTCCTTGAGAAGATTGTCTGTTGAATCACACCCATGGCTTACTAGTTTCGTCGCTGCAAACAAGGGTTTGGCTGTGCCTCCCTTCGTCCCTTTCGCATGGCTTTCTTTGTACGGGTCGCGGAGAAGATGGGTTGCCGAAGAAGGAAATAGTACTAGAAGAAGATGGAGACTGGTATGCGCATGATTCGTGCTTTTTCGTTTTTGTGTTTTTGAGCCAGATTTTGAAAGGTGCTTGAAGACCAACAACGGTGGGGGCCGAGTTCGGCACTGACGAGGAGGAGACGTCTTGGGAGAGGATTTTAGAGAGAGAGAGGGAGTTTTTGGGGTTCGTCCAGTGTTTTTTTTTGTGATGCTTCTTCTTCTAATGGATCCGAAGCTTTTTGTTCGGGGCTATTCGGTCTTCTTCGACACCAAGTGGGTTGTGAGAGGATTGGGAAGGACTCAGGAGGAGGAGGCAACTGATGTTATTATGTGGAGATAAACAGAGACAAAAGACAAGAGACCCGAGAGAAGATTAGTAGTTGTTCTAGACAGATGCGGTCGGAGGACAAGAGGATTTTACGGTGTTTATGGATTTTGCAGTTTGATGGTTCATGATGCAACAACAAGTCTAGGGAGGAGAAGGAAGGAGAAGGCGGATTTGTTGTTTTGTTTTGGTAAGTTCGTGTTTCGTAGCCAGATGTCCCGTCTGACGTTTCTCTTGTGGATCTGGGCTACGTCCAGTCGTTGTTGCAGTCTGTTTTCCGACTGCCATTCTCTGTAGAAGGCCGCAGGTTGCTGTAGTTCATGAGCACGCTTGTTAGTGTAGAGTTGCGAGATCGTATTCAAAAGAGAATAAATGGGTCAAAATGGGTCGAGTGTAATTTTGACGAGGAGCTTTAGGGCAAAAGAGAAAACCCAACAACCCATCAGCGGCTCTGTGAGTGCAACAGGAGACGAGAATGATACTTGTTGAGTCGTGGGTTTGTGGGTAGAAAGCGTTTTCGTTGTTGTGGGTAGGGAAGTCTCTTGGGGAGTAGAGATCAATAAACCTTTTCTCGGATGTTTCCACGCAGGGAAGAAACAGGAGGAGGGAAGGAGGTCTCAGTCAGACCCACTTCATCCACATTAGGGAGCAAGATGTGGTAGCGTCTGGTAGCATTCTCTTTTTCTTCAGCAGCAAACGAGTAGACGACGGTGAAGAAGGGACAGTGTAGTTGGAGATAGAGCTTTCCCTTTGTGTTTTTTTTCCCCCCAGAGGTCAAGCTCCGATTGTGGAAGTTTATCTTTTCTTGGTAGTTCTGAATGTCGGGAGGAAGAAGAGGTGCGATAAGAGGTGCAGATGTATAGTCCTAGCAGGGGTGATGCCCGTGCAACAGCAGCTCCAAATGCCCGGGATTTGTCGTCGTCCATGCCTATTGACCATATCCCAACCTGGCAGAGGGAGCCTTACAGCAGCAGCAGCAGCAGCAGAGATGTGAGGTTAGACAGAGGAGACAGGTCTGACAGAGGTATTGCTGGGAAGAGGGACTGGAATAATTCTTCTGACCGAACGACTTCTTCTTCATCTGCTGCTGCTAATGTTCCATTCCAAAGATCTCTTGGATTGCACCACCCTGCAAATAATGGAATCTCGCTTGGCCCTCCAAATAAGAGACGAACTCAAGGTAAGTTTTGCAAACTGGCCAACCCATATCTTGTGATGACCAAGCAAAACCCACATTCCTTTTGCTCTTTTCTTCTCTACCACTGGCTGAGTACCAGAGCTGCTGATGCATAGATTTTTGTGCACAGATCTCTGTTTTCCACGGACACGCCCTGAGAGCTTGGATCTACTGTTTATACATCTAAGATGCCATTGTAACTGTAGGTCGGCATAACAGCTTTTATACTGAGATTGGGCGCTACAGTGCTGCAGCAAGCCGGGAAGGTGACACTGCATCTCTATTTGGTGGTGCTGCTATCCAGCCCTTGGAGAATGGTCTAGGACGAAAGTATGATAGAGATTCTTTTTATCTTGGAACAGGAGCTCCTCCTCCCTTGAGTCCAAGTGTAAATGGAGCTCTTGGGGTGGTGGGTCAATGGCACAGCAGCAGCAGCAGGGAATCAGAACTTTCCACAACTGATGGTAGGGAAGCAGGAAGCTCAGGTACTACTACTACAGGGCAGAATGGGCGGCCTTATCAATCACAAGCTCTTGCAGATGCAGAGAATTTGTCTTGGGATCGAGACAGGTCAGCAGGAGCAGTAAGTGGCTGGGACTGGTCCTTGAAATCGGAAAGGGAGCAGCAGCAGCATCGAGAGAGGCTACACAGCAAACCTGATTTTTATAGCCGGAGGTTTGAAGTGCCACCGCCATCTCAGTTTGATTCAGGTAGAGGAGCATGGTCTGCAGGGGACACAGAATTAGAAGGAAGTAGGCTTGATAGATATGGCAGTGGCAATCGCGAGAGTTTTTCTTTGGATGTTGTAAGTGGGAGTAGAGAGTCTTCTTCTCATGGATCTCATGACTGGCGGTCTCGAGGAGAGAGGTCCACATCTGGAATTGTACCTCGAGGTTCTCCATTCATTTCATCAAATGGGAGCTTGAAGGATTCTGTGGTGAGAGGTCATGGGCTTGAAGTTGCTGGTGGGGGGTTATCTTCTCCACAGCCTTCGCCTCATTCTGCACTTCCTTCAGGCTGCCATGACGATGGCCATGGCAGGAGTCACCACTCACCCCCTAAGCGCCTACGACTTGGCTGGGGCCAAGGCCTGGCAAAATATGAGAAGAAGAAGGTTGGGGATGTGGATGAAAGCTCCCTTATCTCGAGTGGTGTGGGAACAACAACAGCCTCTGTGGCTCTTCCTGTGGCTGCTTCTGGGACTGACAATCCACCACCACCATCTTCTGAGCAGACTGTTGTCAAGGAGACAGCCTTGTCTGCAGTTGCAAAGTCACCACCTCAGACAACACAAGAGCCATCACTACCTCCTCCAATCCAGCCTGTTGACAGTAAGTGGCTAATCTGAACCACCAACTGGAGTCATTGCTTGGTACAGGCTGTCAAAGCTGCTTTGTGACCGATTTGTTCTTGCACACTCCATGTGTTTCCATTGTTGACTCCTGGGCAGTGGTGCTACATTCCTTGTAGTGGAGGGTGGAATTTTCATATTTATCCTCTTGGCAATTGTGAGTGACATTGTTGGTTTGCACTGGTTCTTGTATGGTAAATGTATGTTGGCATAATCATTGAATCCTTCAGTTTGGACATGTGTTTTGGTACCTCAAATGGTAATCTTATTTTGTCTGCTGATGAGAAAAGCAGTCCCAGCTTTTTATACTGCATGAATTTTTTTTGTGGGTATACATACCTGCTCTGAAAGATTCCCTCTATGGTCTTCACTAGGTTATTTGCCTCCTGAAAGTAGGATGTAGGTGATTCTGCTACCTGCCATACTAATGAAGGCTTTCAGTGGCTGTAGGTACACCAGAAGTATTTGTGGAGCAGGATGTTATCAGGCGGCAGAAACATGATTTTGGTGTTGCTGAAGCTGAGAGTGCAGCCCACATTTGTGGTACTGAGACTGAGAAGGGAACTGAGGAAGTCTTAGGGCAAGCTGACAACAGTTGTGGTCTGTTGGAGGTACCTCCTCCTGACCAAGCAGATCTATCCAAATCTGCTGACATATTAGTTTCAACAATAAACGCAGAGTCAAAAGACTCATCACCTGTGGAGGTACCTACTACTTGTGAACAGCTGGTTACAGAAGGTCCTGTTTTGATAGTGACAGAGACATTGCCAGATGAAGGGGAGGTGGCAGGATGGACGAAAGACAGTATCATTCAGAGAGTTGAGAAGGTGGAATTTGAGATTGACCAGATTGAGAAAGAGATTGCCAGGTTGGAGGCAGAGAGCAATGTTGAAATACTACAGGATCTTCCTGGTAATGTTTTGCCTGTTGAAACAGGGGGGAAAGAGAACCAGCTTATGGCCCCAGAGGATATGAACTCCACTGTGGACATCATGGAAGCATCACCCACTTTGCGGCTTCATCCTTGTCCAGCATCACCTTGCTCTCCAGCTGCAGAGGATGTCTGCCAAAACTCGGTCAACGATAGAGAAGTTGGTTTTGTGGAAATGATGCCTGATGTGCTTGATATGGAAGTTGAAGAGAAAGCAGTTGGACTTGAACATGAAACAGGTGATGTTGCAGCTCCTCTAGAGGAAAGGGTAGAGAAAAAGGATGTTGGTGAGGCCCAGCAAGGGGAGGGACTATGTGTTCAGTCACCTCTCAGCCCAGCTTCCGGAACAGAAATGCAAGATGGTCGATTGCAGGTGAGCATGGAAGAGGTTGTCAACATGACCCAGTTGGAGGTGGACAACAAGCAGGAGCTGAGCACAATGGTGTTAGTAGAAGATCTTCAGAACTTCACCCACTCTCTCATAATGGAGAATAAGAAACAGTCTCAGTGTGCCTCAGATTCACTTGTGCACCTTCTTACAAAAGAGCTTGTGCAAGAAGGTAAGGGACAGCTGTATAGTACCCCTGCTGAATCACCCATGTGGCAGAAAAATGTGGAGAGTCATCGCATGAACCTTGATAGGATAGTGGAGAAGCTCACTGAGCAGCAATACTGTCTCAAGTTTAAGGAGCGGGTTTTGACCATGAGGTTCCGCACTCTGAAAGATGCTTGGAGGCAGGAGCAACTTCGGCTTGTGCAGCGGAGATATCGGGCTAAGCCAATTCGGAGGTGGGAGATTGAGCGCCGCAATGGTACAGCCCCACCTAGCCAGCGATCCTCTCTGCGCCTACGCTCCATCCAATCAGGTATAATTCATACAAGCTCTATGGTATACAAACCATCTTTTCCTCCTATGTCTTGTATCAGGACTTAAGCAACTATTTTATTTGTGTTATGAATCTTGACACCAATCTCCTGCATCTTCCCCAAGATCTTTGTGGATGAACTTTTTTTGGTCATCTGCAGGCTTGGGAAGAGCAGATGAAGAGTTACATGCAATGAAGAAGTTGATGTGCGAGCCATCTGTGGAGCAGTTGAGATCTGTTCAGAAAATGCCAGCCATGATTTTGGATGATAAGGAACGCATGTTTCGGAGATTCATTAATACGAATGCACTTGTTGAAGACCCTGTCTTACTGGAGCTGGAGCGCAAAAATGCCAACCCTTGGCTACCTGAGGAGAAGAAAATATTTATTGACAAGTTTGCAATCTATAACAAAAATTTCAGTAAGATTGCTGTGCACTTGGAGCACAAGACGACAGCTGACTGTGTGGAATTTTACTATCGAAATCACAAGTCTGAGGATTTTGAAAAGATCCGTCGTCGGCATCAGCTGAAGAAGCGACGGGATTACACACAGGCAAGTGCCTCATACCTTGCAACAACAGCACCTGGAAGCAGTCGCCATCGGGACTCTAATGTTGCACGTGTTGAAGCTCTCAATAAAGCAACAGCAGCAGCAGCAGCAGCAGCAGCAGTTTCTGGAATAACCACAGGTACAAAGGCTGTGCGAAGCAGCATTCACAATAGGGTTGTAGACCGCACTCGACTGAGTATGCCTGCAGTTCACCCTGCAAGCCTTCTATCTGTTCTTGACAATATCAACAAGACTACCAGCATGAAGGATAACAAGGCTGCTACTAGCAATGTCTCGAGTGTTACAGCTGCAGTAGCTGCTGTACCAGCTCCATCTGCAACTTTTACCACTCCATGTGGTTTGAGCTCTGCTACACCTCCTGTAGCTAAAAACTTTCGGGAAAGGAACCCATTGAAGAATTTGTCAGTTGCTGGACCGTCAATGATTCGAAGCTTCCAGCTGGAGCAGCAGACTATCGGCCCAAAGGGTGCCCGAAGCATACACTTGCAACAAGAATCTTCAAAGTCAGCTGTTGAGGAGGTGAGACTTTCAAGCTTGATGCCCAATGTTTGATGGGTGTGTTCCAGAGTCTTCTAGAACAAGCACCCATCAACAATGCATGCCAGTTAGAATTTGGGGACCCAACTTGTAGTTCTAATTCAGAGTTCTTTTCACCCTGTACAGATGGATGCACAGTGGACTGATAGCGAGAGGCACCTCTTCACAGATGCAGTTGTTTTGTACGGCAAAGATTTTGAGAACATTGCTCTACATGTGGGGTCTAAAAGTGAATCACAGTGCAAAGCATTCTTCAGCAAAACTCGTAAGCGTTTGGGACTTGACCATCTTGTGGAGCAGTATCAAGCAGGTGTGGATGGCACTGCAGAAACTGCCATGATGCTGCAAGGGTTGGATCTGACTCAAGGTCATAGTGAGGGCACCAAAGCTGTGGTGACTGAGGAGGATGCAAAGGCATGTCTTAGCAACAGTAAAAGTGCTGCCTTGTCCATCAAAGGGGAGACAGCTGAAGGGGTGACAGTTGAAGTGAAAACACCCAAACCTGAGTCAGTTGATGAAGAGAGTGCTGGCACTGCTGACAAGCCAGTGTCCAAGACAGATGAGGGCTTAGCTGAGACAGTTGGAGAACATAGTTTGCATGAGAGTATGGAAGATACGGCTTTATTGACTGTCATGGTTGAAGATACTAGCAAAGTGGCAGCACAGGCGATCATAGTTGGTGAGGCGGTGGTGTTGGAAGAGAGTTCAACAACCAAACCAGAGGCCTCAACAAGTACAAGCATCATCACAGGGTGTACTCTTCTTGAGCCCACTGATCAAGCTGTGAAGGTTGAGCAGTGCGAGGAAGTTTGTGCTACACAAAGTATTGCAAGGGTTCCAGGTTTTGTCATTTCTGGTATACCCAATGAAGAAAGAGACAGTGAATCCAGCAAAATTGATGTTCTGCAACCACTCTCTGTGATGGATGGAGAAACTATAATGGAGCAGGCTGCAGCTACTTTAGAAAAGTCCACTGAGATGCTTGCAGAGCGTCAGGAACCCAAGGGCAATCAGAATATTAATGTGAAACCTGAGCCTGGGTCACCTCAAGTGGCCACATCTGCAAACACCGATTCATCTTGCTTGCCTCTATCAGCAGCGCAATCCACTTCAGTTGTTCTTCCAATGTCTGTGCCACTCCATTCTGCACAGCAGTTCAAAGAAAAGTTGGGGAGGGCTGGAGCAGCAGGAGATGCAAAGCCTAGGAGAGAACCGACATCATGGACACAAGATGAGAAAGATAAATTTGCAGAGATCATCAGGAAACATGGCAAGGACTGGACACGTCTGCATGAATGTTTACCAGCAAAGTCATTGACACAGATTAAAACCTATTTCCAGAACTCCAAGGCCAAATTAGGGTTGGTGCCCTCAGATGGGGCAGTGAACTCTGCAGGAAGGGGGATAGGAAGTCGGAAGCGAAAGGCTGATGATTCTGATACTAGTAGCAACAATGTTGGCTCTGTCGTGGCTCCCATAAACCAACACATGGCTGGGCCATTGCTGCCACCAGATGCAGAGATTGCATCTCAGAAGATGAACCCAGTCATGGTGCCTCTGCCAAGCATGGGAACCAATGCTGCCAGTGCTGACCATCTTACATATCCTCGGTTGGGTGGTCAACAAATGGGACAGGCAATGGATCAAGACTCAATGAGCATACAGAAGCTCATCCAGCAGATGTGCTCAGCAAATGGGTTCCCTCCAAACACCCCTTCCAGCATCTTCCCCTTCCTTCACCACAGTGGATTGCCTATATTTCCAGCTTCTGGTCTGCAACGGGCTCAAAACTTGCAACACCTTGCAACGTCTGGATCTCAGAAACAGCCCTTGCAATCAATGATTCACCAGAAACTCCCATCACAGTCCACAGGACTCGTCCAGCAGACCAACCCTCCAGTACTCCACCAACAAGCTGTGCACCAACAGATGCAACAAACAGCACAGGTTTGGAAAACTTCAATGTTGAACTGTGTGCGCGGTTTCCATCCCATATAGCAGTCTTGATTTGGTGTATTGCTGGAATTTAAGGCATATAGTGTTTGGCCTCCTTGCTGTTTCCTTTGGTAAAAACCGGCAGAAAGAGTTTCAAAGGCAGGTTATGCATCATGGTCCTGTCTTAGTATTACTAGCTGGGTTTGGCTATTATAGTTTGTGTTACGCATGCAAGCTTGCCAGAATGCAGCATATGCACTGACAGATTGTGAAAAACTTTTGTGAAACTAGTAAACTTTTTTAATTGTCTATGTTGTTTTCAGGTGGTAGCTCGGAATCAGCAGCAGCTCTTGCAAAATCAGGTGGTAAGTATGATGCAACAAGCAGCGCTTCGCCAGCAGCAGCAACAACAGAAAACATCCCAAGTGGCAGTCCATCCTCTCCAGCAACAGGTAGGACTTCCTGTGCTAATGAATAGGGTTCTCCTGGTCTTTGTCAGTGACTACACTGCTTGTCTTACTGTGGTTTGGAGCATCCCTGCAAGAATCCTACTCACTTTCACCCATGTCTGAATAAGAGGTGTACTCAGGAGACTGCAATTTGTGGGTGGCAGGTGGTGGGTCTTCAACAGCAACAGCAACAGCAACAGCAACAGCAGCTTCTGTTGAATCAACATGTTGTTCACCATCAGCAGCCACAAGCTACTTCTCAACAACAGCAGCAAGTAGGGGTGAACCTGGCACAGCAGGTTAGTACTCAGGGCCAGCAAGAGAACAATCCTCCACAGCAGGTTGTTGGTCAGCAGCAACAGCTTCTTCATCATCAACAGCAGAAAGCTTTACTACAGCAGCAACAAGTAAGGAAAAACACTTAGTTATCTCTTTGCATATAAGTAATTTTTTGAACTCTTGTAGAGAGGATCATACCGCAGAAGGGAAATCCTCCTTATCTTGCATGTCCACTACTGCAGATATTTCTAAGTTCCCCTAGGTGAGATTTGTCTTATCTTGTTCTTCGTCTCTTGGAGAGGTCTCTTTGTGGTGTAGGAAACAGGCTCTTTCATGAAGGTTCCTTGTTAGAAATTCATGCTGCTGGAATCTAACATCTGCACCCTGCCTGTACTGATTCGTAAGGCCTTTCTACAGATGCAGCAAGCTGTGCAACAGTATCATCAGCATCAACAGCTGCAGCAACAACAGCAACAGCAGCAACAGCAGGATCAAGCCCTGGCCCAGGTTCAAGCTCACATGCAAGCTCAAGCCCTAGCCATTGCTCAAGCTCAGGCACAGGCACAGGCTCATGTTCAAGCCCAGGCCCAGGCTGCAGCTGCGCAGGTGCATGCTCATGTGCAGGAACATGAACAAGCTTCTCAACACCCACCTCTCACACAGCCACTGAGAAAACCCCTGAAAAAAATTGCTTTACAGCAGCAGCAGCAGCAACAAAAACCACTTACAAAAACTGTGTTGCAGCAGCAGCAACAGGGAGCAGGTTTACATCACCATCATGACCAACAGCAGGATGGGCAATCTCTGGGTTTGCTGAGGGGATCTCTTCAGGCTTTGACTCCCAGCAGTGTGACAGAGCTTTCAAACCAGCAGGTGGACATGGTGGAACTGAGGGAGGCCAAGCTCCGGCACCTTTGTCAGGAGGAGCTACAAAACCAGCTGAGTGCAGTTGTGCAGCAGGCTTCATTGGCACAGCAACAGCAGGCAGTGCAACCAGCTAGACCATCACCATCCTCAACTGTAGATGCCCAGCAGCAGATACGACCTGGTGATATAAAGCTGTTTGGTCAGTCTCTCCTTTCTCAGCCATCACTAAATGTTGGCCCACAAAGTGCATTGCACCAAGCAGCAAGCAGTGTTAATGAACGAGGTGCCTTGCATCAACCTTTCTATCCAACCTTATCAGCACCCTCTTCAACAGTAACCAAACCCTCTGGAGCTCCTTCTGCTTTTGGAAGAGTACAGGCTCCTTTCATGTTGCCCGAAGGCCGGCAGGCATCTTGGCCAACTCTTGGGTCACACCCAGGCAATATGGGATTATGGAGTATGATGAATGGCCTGCAGGGAGCAGCCACCAGCCTTACAAAATCTAGTGAAAGGGAGGTGAGGTCACAACATGCCATGCAGGAAACTATGCCTCATAAAAATGATTGTTTTGCTCAAGATTCCCGGGAATTAGAAGGGGAGCAAGCAATGGGAGCACTTCCTCTTCATTTGAAGCACTTAGAACAGCTGTGCAGTATCCAGGAACTTAGAAGAAATGAGGGACTTGCTAAGATGGTCCCAGTTCCTGATCAGCATGGTGGTGGTGCAGCTGGTCCCTCCTCAGTAGTAATAGGTGTTAGTGATGCAAACCAAGACTCCAGAATAGATACTGACAAAAGAAGTGATCATTCACAAGGCCTTAGCAGCAGCACTGGTCAAATTGACTGCTATAGGAGAGGTGATCTTTCACAGGGCCTGAGTGGAGCTAACCGAATTGATGGTGAGGGGAGAAAGGAGCTTTCACAGGGGCTGAATGGAGCTAACCAAATTGATGATGAGAGGAGAAACGAGCTTTCACAGGGGGGGTTGAGTGACCCTTTGATGGGTAGTAGTAATAGGGCTACATCTGAGAGCACAGGTATGCAGGGAGCTCCATCTGCTACTAGCAGCCAGCAAATGCCACGCACAGTTATGGATGCACTTATTGCGATTGCTGATTGGCAAAATAGCAGGAGTCTGCCTGGACATGCACCGAGTGGTTCAGTGCCACAGCAATTACTTGAGCAGCAGGTGTGGGAGAACTTCTTTCGAAGGGAGGGCAACAACAATGGAGGCTCTGAGTCTGTGAAGACGAATCCAGTCTTTGGGCTTCCTGGTTCATTGGCCACAACAGCACACTTGAGTGGGCCAGAGGTGTTGCAGCAGTGTGTCCGAGACAGTAGTATGTATTTTACTCCTCAGCATATGTTAAGCCTTGCAGGTCAAAGAGTCAACAATGCTGGTGCATGGAACAATGGTAACAGGCTAATGCACACGACTGAATCACAGCTGCAGATGCCCATGTTGCCTACAATTACTCCCTTCCACTCCTGCCCATTGTCTAGAGGTACTACTGCAACCGATGAGCATTTAAGACCTGTTGATTCCAGAGGTCCTGATAGTACCACTGGTGGCGTTAGCTAGGCAGTCAGTCATTTGAGAGCAATGAATGATAGAGCAGGAATTTAGACAGTTTCTCCTCCCACCTGTGTCTCTCTCTCTCTCCCCTTGACAGGACTTTTGGGCACATGCCCTCTTGTATCAATATTCTTGGCCTCCTGATCTTTGACCTCCCGTCTGTTGCATATGCTGCAAAATTTGCCGTAAAGAGTTAAAAGCACATTCCATCCTCACTTTTGGCACTTGCCATCACTCTGCATGTCCTTTCCCATTTCACTTCTGCTTTTCAGACATAGTAGGTGTGCAATGCTTGTTTGTGGTCTCTGTTGCTTTTCCATTTCACTTCTGCTTTTCAGACATAGTGGATGTGGAATGCTTGGTTGTGGTTGCTGTTGCTTACTTTGCACTCCTCCCTTGCAATTGATTAGGTTACTCAAAATTTATGTGTGATGATGCTTGGTGTGATCAGAGGTTTTTGAGGCATTGGTTTTTGTTTTCCACAATTTTGATAGAGACTGAAATTCCATTTGTGATGATGTTGATAACAGGTTCTCAAGGCATTGATTTGTTTGTTTTCCATAACAATAGTCCTACACAAAATAAGTGATGAATTGCTCTTACTGAGTGATACAAGATAATGTACACATGCTTGATTTGATGATTATGGGTTCTTTTAATTGTGGTTTTCAAACTTGTGATATCATAACAATGGTGTCAACATTGTTGCAATTTTATCCTATTGTGCTTGCAAGTTATATTTGGTAAAGTATTTATGGAAATTGTCACTCCAAGTTCAGGAAGCTTACTTCAATCTGCAGGAAAGTCTAGTGTATATTTTCATGCTCCTACATGACATAGCCACTTGGTTTCATCATTTTATTTTATTTGGAATCAGTAAGTATTTTTTTGTTTTAAATTGTGATGTTATTCTTTAAATGAATCATTTGACATATTTTGTGTTATCATGATTGATTATGACCTATGCAAAATCAAAACTTCATGAACAGTTTTGAATGATTTTTGATAATTGATTTCAATTTGCTGCAACTTTGAACTCCATAGCTTTTGTTTGCTGTTGAGCTTGAAGACCCATTTGTTGTTGAATGATTTCTTGCTTTGGTGGCAAGCCTTGCAAAATCCTATCCCAATCCTAAGTACAAAGTCGTTCTTCTCCTCCATGACTGTTTTGGACCCTTGACCATTTGGTGATTTAAAGCTTGTTTCACAATTGTGATGGTTGTGATGTTCAATTGGAGTAAATGTTGTAGAACTAAACAAATTTGACCTCTCATGTGTAGACTTAGTTTTGGACTTTGGACTTAGGTCCCTTCAATTTCACAAAACATAAGATTTCAATTGACTTGTGATTAAAGTCTTCTGAATTGATTTCATCATCAGCAATGTGAAAATGACTACAAAATTTGTGTGAAACGAATGTGTTGCAAGTTGTGACAATTTGTCAATGTTGTACACTTGTGGTACTTTTGGCTAGTAAACTGATCAGGCAGCCAAAATATAACATGCTTTCATTCCATACCATGCAAAGTCTGTGTTGTAGTATTACCCCTAAACATTGCCTCCACATTGCAATTGCATCAATCTCCATCACAAAAGCTTTGCACACTTCCCATGCATCTCCATGCACAAAATGCAATGCCCTTCTTCGAACTGAGTTTGTAGACCTGATTTAAATGCATCAATTCACAAGTCACTCGCAACGCCTAAAAGATGCTTCACTTTTGTATTCAACTGAAATGTGTGCCATACAATAGCTCTCTCTGGTCAGATTATGGTAGAGTGCTACTAAGCAGACGGGAGGTCTAAATCTCAAAAAATAACCCAGCATTCAGAGGGCCCCCCCTGTACACAAGCCAAGCATGTCCCATGCAGTCCTTTCACTCCACTAGATTCAAAAGATCAGCGAGTTTTGACTCCAAAACTCAGTTAATAAAACATAAACTTGATCAAGATACCTAAGATCTTTTCTCATCAAGTTCTTACCAAAAGCACTTCACAAAATGACTACTTCCCATGCACAAAAATACCTAGGTTCTGTATCTAGGCAGTGGAAATCACATCCTCACAAGGCTAGACTGCTCTTTGCCTGGTTTTTTAGATCCTCCTCAGTGCCACTCCAAAACTCCTTTTCCCCTTGTGATGTCCTTCCATTGCCTTCTGTGCAGTTGCCAATCCCCTTAGATCTCCCTTCGATGCCATATCTTTGCCTCCTTCAGAAGAGATTGCAAGATCATGAATTTGCATGGACAAAAAGTTTCCTGATGTTCAAAAATTCCTCTAAAGGAAACCAAAATCTTTCAAGATATTATAACTCTATAACTAATCTCAAGTTTCAACAACAGCCAAAATATCATCTTTCAAAAATCCTCATATAAAAATAGACCTACTATTTACCTAGGGGCCAAAATCCCTTAAGCTACTATACTCTGTAATGATTTTAAACACAATATGCTTGCCTTGGTAGGCAAAGCCAAACATGAGGAAAAAGATGGAGAGTGAAGAGCTAAGAGCATGCCCAATGGTAGGAGTGCTCTCCAGGGGCATTTTACTGGGAAGCAGGTTGAGGCCTGAAAATATGCACATGTTCCAAGGCTCCAAATCCATAGTAGCAAAAAGCTTTTAAAGGGGTTTAAATGACCACTGCAAAATGGACCATTAATACCAAGAGAGCAGCAGGATTTGCAGTATTGTGCTGCAAGATTTAATGAAAAGGGGTGTTTGCCGGTGTGGGGTGGAGATGCTCTAAATTTGAATATTTCCAAAGGTTCTCTATTTTCCTTCACAAATCCTAATTCTTAGAGACTGGTAATGGCCATCATCTGACATAATTGGCACTTGGGAGAGATACTTGCAACATCCTTAGGAACTTTGTAGACTATTAGATCCAAGGGGAGGTGGTAATTTCCTGAGTGCTTTCAGTGGGACCCTAAGGGGCAAAATTGTGATGAAGTGTTTTTACTTGTAGCCCATGGACAATGGCACATCCACTTGTTAAACAAGGTCATGTGTTTGTTTTGTTTGTCATATTGAGATCTTCCAAATCAAAGCACCCCCAACTACTACACTCTTAGTACCATTGAAAAACCCTCGATGAGTAGTAGGGGCGCATTGAGGTGGTTTCATAATGTTTAAACCTATAGTACAAGAGTAATTAAATATTGAACATTTTTTTCAAAGAAAATTCAAAAAAATAAATTAATTTTTAAATTTGGAAGAGAAATTGAGGCAAGCTCTTGGTCCTATTGAAAAAGCTCTTGTTGAGTGAGATTTCTTGAAAGCAATTTTCACAAATTTTAGACCTAAGTTGCAAGACATATTTGAATTTTGAATAACCTTTTGTCACTGGAAATTCAAATAAAAAAGTTCATAATTCAAATTCAATTACCTACTTGGGTAGTGAGTCCACACAGTTCACACTTACAGCCAACAGCTGAGTCCATACTAGTTGTCATCATTTATGGGGGGGCTAGACTGCCAACTATGCAAACCCTAAGAATAAACCCTAAGAATTCCCTTTTCCAGTCCTCACCATTCAGCCTTCATTTGCCCCCACATACCACCCCTCCACCGCCAAAGAAGAAGTCAGTTAAAAAACCACTTGAGATACCTTCCCCCTCAGCCCACTTGAGGACCCAGTTTGACCAACACCCAAAACCTAAGAAATGCTAGGCTGCAATGAACACATTCTTTCTGTTAGTGAGTGAGCTGCAGGTGAACTGGAAAAGTCTTAATTTAATTTTTTAATTTTTTTAATTTTAATTTTAATTTTTAAAAAAATTTGGGGAACATTGGGAAATTCATAAAGCATTTGGAGAAATTTCCGGGTGTATTTGGTGGTCACCTTATACCCTCAACTATCCCTAATAGGATGGATCTTAGGCCTTAAGAGTGGCAAGGAAATTAAATTATTCCTATTTTTATATTAGGTGTAACATCCCTCTCACTCTTAAGGAGTAGAAGCAAAATAAGAACCGCCGTCCTAAGGACCCTTGTGATCTACCTTTGTTTAAAGTGCTTACCTTGTCTGTCCTTTAGGATGGATAAAAGCCCCAGAGGTCATGGATGGTCCCAAAATGTGGGGTGTTGCCAGACTTCACTACCATCCTTGGTCCCTTATTTTGGGACTCCTTGCCCTTGGGGCTTTTTTGCCTACCACTTCCTCCTCCTCCATTAGGGCTGTGGGTGATGCCACATCATCATAGAGAACAATGTTCCTACATAAGGTCACCTTCTTCTTATGACTTGCCTCATGTTGACCTGCATTTGGGTCCATTGGACAGCTGGGAGGTGGGCCGTAGGGACGGTTTGAGGAAAACCATGTAATGTAGGTGCTATTGAAAGGGCCCCAGTAAATCAAGTAGGACTGGTCTCACCCTAGGAAGTGTCAAGCCTGTTGGGTCAAGCCACTGCCCTGTATAGTAACAATGCCTGAATAGAACATCAAAACTGGCTATGAAAAACATTTTAATAATTATTAAGTGTGTTGACATATGAAATATGAATCTATGAATGAATGAATGTCACACAAATTTTGCATCTTTCAATATTAGGAACCATACATAATATTTTTCTGTAGTTAACTTACTGTGGGCCAATGCAAATTAGGTGCCCTTATTACTACAACTATGTCATGAGCCCTGTTCTATTGTCAACCCAAAAAAAATGACAGCAAATGAGATCATCTTGTGACCTAAGTTTTTTTTTTTTTTTTTTTTTTTGTTTTTTTAATAAAATTTTTTTTGGGGTTTTTTTTTAACCCTTCAAAAATTTTTTTTTAAAAAAATTTTTGTTTTGAAAAATTACAAAAA
>Ga0116231_10009739_pt1 | contig 15953 bp, 9 predicted proteins | sample S1TSphgellanicum_2_FD_89695 | JGI IMG/M metagenome (GOLD analysis project Ga0116231, IMG submission 89695) | Host-associated microbial communities from peat moss isolated from Minnesota, USA - S1T2_Fd - Sphagnum magellanicum MG | ecosystem: Host-associated > Plants > Peat moss > Unclassified...
AAGATTGTCACTGTTTTCATACTGCAAGTGAGTATATTTTGGTTTCCTTGTTTTTGTTTTATCTTTGTTGTATTGTCCTTTGTTCACAGTTTTGTAAGTCCTTTTCTTGAAGTCTTTCTTTGACATAAAGTAGAAGTTTTAACCTTGTTCTGACTTTCTTAATTGTGAGAATAGAGGTTTCTTGATTCTCATGGGAGATATGTCTATTTCTTGCATGAGAAATGGCTCATAGAACATAATTCTCCTGAGTGGAATGAATTGTACTAGCTCTCAGCTGGATCAAAGATTGCTTTATAGTTGACACTCTAACATCTCACTTGTATCACTTTATTTTTATTCCTCTGCTTTTGTGTTTTATCGATTGTCTATTCATATGGTCATTGAACTAACAATGATATGTACCATCAAAGCAAATGCAACTATGGCCCCTTACAAAAGCTCAACCAAAGATCCATTGATCGGTTTGTCAGAAGCATGGCAAGTTTTTCGTCTTAAACTTGAAGGTATTAAAGTCATCTTCTTTGTTTATCATCTTTAAGGTAAATTTTATCTTTACTTGACATCAAGAGGTTTGTGTTGTGGTTGCAGGTATGCAAAAGAGATTCTGCAAAAGGAAATGATCCCTCATGTTGGAACTGGGGAGATTTGTGAGACTAAGAAAACATTTTTTTGGGGGATATGTTGCTTGGTTATCAACTAATGGCCACATCTCAAATACTCCATTTCTTTCTAACTTGCAATTCTTACGAACACATGTATTATCTACAAGTGCGATGAGTGGCTACCAATAATAATAAAAGTTTCCCAAAAATTCCCTTGATTATGCAACTAGTGAGCTGCAATTGCAAGTGAAAATTCTTTCGCCGATCTTGTGAACTATACATTTGTGGAGTGTATCCTAGGATTAGAAAGTACTTACAACTATGTTTAGCCACAATAAGAAGGTTCTGCAAGCTGCTCCCTATGAGAGAGAACGGGGGCGGACTTTAGATGTCACAACCCCATCAAGTTTACGATAGATTGGGTTGCAAAAGTAGGTAGATTGTGATGGGAAAGCAAGCCTGGTTATAATGTTAAAGATATTACAAATGGATGGAAGGCTTAGTTGATGTGCCTTGACCACTCTTTAAAAGATTTTATTCTAGTGTAATTTATTGACCAATGTTATAATAAGACAAGGACTTTTTAGCAATTGGTGCTTGTTGAATTTGTCTAGTGAATTGTATTGCAAAGTTCAACTTGCAGTTGTGTTTACTTGTAATGCTCATGAACATTGAGACCATTGCAACTCCCATCTTAGCTATGCACTACCAAGGGGTGGATGCCACCTATTGTATGCTTACCTCCAACCATTAACCCCAAACACTAGAAGATATTTCTGCAAATTCAATGAACAAGTTTCCTGCCTCTATGGGTTTGAGTAAAGTAGTGTGTAGTTTGAAATATTTTAGTTGGGATTTTGAGGGAAATTTTCTCTTGTTTTTATTCTGCCATAAGGTTATGTTGCAATTAAAGTGTAGCAAAGGTGGACAAAGGATGTGAAATATTGAGAACAGGCATAAAGTTCATGACCACGACTATAAGCTATGTAACAAAACAAAGTTGTGTTCAACGATGGAAACAACACAAACAAGGGTGGGCCAACATTAGACATTGGCAAAGGGTGCAATCTTAGAAATCCATGAAAGCAACTTTTTTTTCATGGTAGGTAGAATGACTAGTTTATGGCCCACCCGTCTCCCCTATAGCAAGCTAGGTGGGGCAAGATTGATAGCCAAGGTTCATTGCTAGAATTACAAAAAAACGTAGGGTACATTGTCATGTTCATACACACCTTGCATGAAAGTGCATTGAAACTATTGTCACTTAAACACGATCCATTTTTAGAGGGGCTGGGAGTCGAATGGGAAGAGTAGAAAGGAGCTAAACGTCACTAAAGATATCTTTGCAACTAATGAAAATAGTGTCACCAATAGGGAGGGAAGCTCAAACGGAACAGAAATGACCTCATCTATTGTCAACTATGAGGAGGTCACCAATAGGGAGGGAAGCTCAAATGGAACAGAAATGACCTCATCTATTGTCAACTATGAGGAGGTCACCAATAGGGAAGGAAGCTCAAATGGAACAGAAATGACCTCATCTATTGTCAGCTACGAGGAGGTCAGAAGGTGCCAAGTTGCAAAGAACTAGGCACGTATGCAAGAATGTGGCTTGTTACAAGCTATCGAGGAACTATAAGCTCACTACCTTGCCATTGTAGCTCTACTCATACATGTAGAGAAGATTGTAACATTGTTTGAAAGTGCATGAGAGGGATGCATTGCATTTAGGTCAAATTGAAATCTTGTGGTAGAACAGTGTAGAACTACGTAAGGAACCTTAAACACATGCATGTGCAATCTCTCATTTGAACGTGCCATACAACTCCGTGCTTCAACTGAAATGTCCTCCATAACCTTTTAACATTGCTCACTTCTATCACCTCTCTCCTATCTTCGATTCTTTTAGCATTGTTCACAACTGTCACCTTTTTCCTGTCTTAGGTTCTTTTAGCATTGTTCACTTCTGTCACCTTTTTCTTGTCTTAAGTTCTTTTAGCATTGTTCACAACTATCACCTCTCTCTTGTCATAAGTTCTTTTAATATTGTTGATTTCTGCACCTCTCTCTTGTCTTAGGTTTTTTTAGCATTATTCACTTCTGTTTTGTAGTCAGTTTGGTTTCATAAAAATGCCCTCCTCTCTTGGACTTCGCATCTTTGATCATGAAGATCATTGGTTCTTCTCATAGTTTTTTGGGCTTCTAGGCTATAATAGTTGTCTTGCACTTGCAATGCTCCCTTTTGCTCCCCAATGTCAATCTCCTTCCTAGTGTTACAACCTAATGTTCATATTAGATACACACCTACCATCTTCATGTATAATTATATTGGTGTTAATCGGAATATGATGTTTTCAGTTGATATCACAATCGCAACGTCACTTATAAGACTTGTCAACAGAAGAAATTATTAGAGGTTGATCTTCTTGGGCGCACCCCATGAAGAACACAAAAGCAAGCTACAATAGAAACAAGGCAACAAGTTGTAAAAATGCTTGTAATGCAAGACAACAATGAAGAGTCTATTCACGAATGGGAGGAAAGGAGCAACCAACTGATTCGTGAAAGGGAGGAATGAGATGAAGAATGGGAATGGGAGCCAAAATCTAAAGAAATTGAAGGCATAAACAATGAGCAAGATGATGTCATGCCCCTAGGCTCCACATCTGTGTGTTCTCGAAGACCTCCTAGGCCAAAGAGACGCAAGTCACCTTGTGAGTAGGTCATGTTAAACTCAACCTCAATTAGTAGATGTTATTAGGGTGCATATGTTGTGCAATTATTTTGAATGTTTTGTTGTTGTGGAGATTTCTCTACAACTTCATCAAGTTTTTTTCTAGTGGCTTTAGTGGATGTTCTGCATCTAAGTAGTCACTAGTGATCTGCTTAAAGGATATGTTCAAGATGTAGGAGGCCCCAACCACTACCCTATATATAGGCCTCTATGTCTTTAAGGCATGGATGTTTACATATACATGGACATGCTAAAATGAAATAAAAGTTCTTTCCTTTACAAGCTTGTTGTAGCTTGAATGAGGATATTGTTGACTTTTTTTGTTAGCGATGTTTCTTGAATGCTAGCCAACAACACGTCTGAGTTTTCCCATTGCTTCCAAATAAACAATAGAAACTCAGGACACAAATTGTGTATAATGGTTTGCCCAAGTTTTTGGGAAGATTATTATATGTTTATCACCAAATACAATCACCAATTCTGGTCTGTAGTTATAACCAATTTGGCAAAAGCCAAACCAACTTTGGATCCCAAAAATCATAATGGTAGTTGATGAACAAATTAATGTTTGTTTTACCCATCATGTGTTGCTAAAGATGGTGTTGTTGATTGTGTGTGCAGGGAAAGGCATAAAAGGTTAGAAAACAACAATAGTTAAATTATGGTCATTAAACAAAATTGCCTGCCATTGACCCACCTCCTTAGCTTGCTGGTTCAAGTGAATATGTTTGGTCATTCATGCCAACTGCATCCTAGAACATGGGTCCTCTTCATGGCATCCCAAATGTGCCATGTGAAGGAAAGCACCTTGTTCTGTACAAACTGGCTTTCGTTTGACAACATTATCCAACCCTAATTTAGGTGCAAGCAATGGGGCACATATCACTTCACCCATTAGTGTCCAAATTAGCAACAACGCAAGGTCTAGCAAGTCTCAAAGAAAATAGTAGAACTTGAAATGCAGCGCCGTAAAACAGATGGTAAGAAACCCCAGTCCATCCAAGTTGATTCAAGAGGCCTTGTTACAGGTCGTTCCGCTAATAAGCCACGGTTTGAAGACTCAATTCGGAGGCTTTGTACTAAGTACATGGATGTCTCCATCATCCTTGTGAAAAACCAGAACCCACAAGATATGGCTGATCTTAAGGCAAAATTAGATGAAGAATTCGAGTACCTAGGAAATCTATTATCAATTCCTGGGTTGAAAGAAGTTGTGCAATGTGCCTTGAAATATGAGAGGTCACACCTAAAAGGACTATGGGAGAAGGATCCATCTCATGGTCCACCCCTTGATGTATCAAATGAAACATGGCAGAAGTGTAAATTGTATTAGAATTCTCTAGAGCAAGTAGCCAAGTCCATGGTATAAAACTTGACCTTTTTCACTTTGATTATGTGATAACCAAGTGCCTAGATCTAGATGCATATTTTAGGTGAAGCGGGTTACATGGGTTGGTTTTAATAATGCACTGTAAATATTTTTCTAGGTTTAGATGGTTTGGATTGCATGGTTCCATTTTGGGAAACTTGTGTTGTTTATGGGGGAATTTAGTGCACAAGATATGTTCTAATAGCTTCGTAAGGCAACTTACTATTTTGGGAATGTGTTTGAGTAGGCAATGAAGGCTTCCAGGCCAAAGGTTCAAGAACCTAGCCATTTTGGGAGGAAAGGGAAGGCTGGGGTTCTCCAAGACTTGGTGAGTTAAGTTCCCACCATTTTCATGATTACAAAACTTGAGTAATTAGACAATTTATTTCAGGTCTAACAATGGCCTATCCATGTACATATAAAACCTCATGGTTCATCCAAATGTGTCATGGGATCTCTTACATAGTGTGCAAGTCAAGAACAACCCCCCTCCATCACCGAGGTGGCACAATAGTTGGCTATTTTTTCTAATAATAAGGTACACACCAAACCTAAACAAAGTTTCATCTACTATTTTTGAAGTGATAAGATTTGTTTTGGGCATTAGATGTATAACTCATAGTCGTAGTTCACAAATGAAAAAATTCCATGTTACTTTTCTGATTTGGATTAGGGAGGTTGTGATAGGAAGCCTTGAGTGGCATGGGAAGTTTACAAAAATTAGAGCAATCAAATGTTGCTCTCAACAATGCCCTACAGCTAATGATAGAAAAAGTTGGGTTAATCCAAGCTTGGCATGACCACTCTCAAAGGACATAGGTGGAGGTGATGGACAAAGTGTCATCCATGCAACCATGGATGACAAATTTTGACAATAATTTGTCAACAATAACTAGACTCTTGTCAAGACCCCTCCTCCTTGGCTCACAGGTACCTCCTGCACAAAAGCAATTTGTTGAAACCTTTGCATGTGAGAATGGTGGTGGGGAATTACATGTAGTGGAAGAAGGGGTAAGGGCAAAAAGAATCTTGGAAGGAGTGGTGGTGGTGGACAAAAGTGCAATAGAGAGCCCACCAGCAGAATCCTAGCCCACGCAACAATACTTAGGGTTTACCCAATTTGTTGAGGAACTTACATGCACAAAGAAGGTTAACCTTGCAAGTGGGGACGAAATCGCAAAGAGTAATGGGATGGAACCTAAAGCACTTGAGGTTCAAAAGAAACCCAAGGCATTGTCACTAGAAGGTACTTAATGCCATCCCAAGTGTGCATAAGTGATGCTTCAAACATTTGTCCACTAAATCTATTTTTATGTTCACATTGGGGTTTAAATATATGTGCATGTTTTGGTCAAGTACCAACCTCAAGGGACTCATGCTTGTGGATGGTAAACAACCACAAGTGCAAAGGAATTAAGTGGGTAGCTAGAGGCTAGGAATGAGGCTGAACCAATGAATGGCAACACTACTAAGCCCACTTGTGGAACAGTTGGGAAGGAAAACCCTAACTTTGGGTAGAAGGACGATTGCTCGAAAGGCCATAGTACCTACAACATCAATGCGGGAAACACGGTTGAGCAAGGGAACCATGAAACCACAGAAGGATGTTGTAGGGTATAAAATGCCAATTGCACACCCACAGAAGGTATGGGCTCCAACCTTGTTTGAAATTACAATCCTATAATCTCTTGCTAATGAAGGATCTTTACTTGAAATTGCATTCCTATAATCTCTTTGCTGATGAAGGATCTTAACCTTAAATGGGCATTCTTGTAATCTCTTGCTAATGAAAGATCTTTACTTTGAAGTTGGTGTCTCCTTTGTGTTTTTATAGTTTAACAAGGGCGCCAAAGTGCAATTGTTGGATGGTGTCAATGTCAATTGGATAGTGGCCATTGGAAAGATTATAGGACTTCCAGGGATTGATTCTTACCATGGCAAACCAATATTTGAAAAATATTATTCAATTAGGGTTGAAGATGTAATGGATGGTAAGGTTTCATTGTTTGTGATAAACGAGGCAGATGATCCACCTCAACTACACCTCAAGGACATAGTAGGGACCACCACTTTATGGGACCGTGTCTAGCCAACGTTCCTTAGCTATTCATCATAGACCATACAATTTTGTTGCCTCACCAAGTTGTGTTTTCATATATTTTTCTACCACTCTACTATTAAGTTGTGGACTACATGTCTCAAATGGACTAGAAGCCCATTCATTAATTTGGTTAACAGTCTATAAAGATTGTTGAAGAAGTTGGTGTGGATTAGGGTGGTAAGGATCCATGAATGCTAGCTTATGGAAATTGTTTTACAACTAAAATATGGGGTTGTTGATGTGACTAATGTAGTAACGAAGATGGCCTATAATGGAGACATTTTTTGTAGAAACTTGTGATGGCCTCAAAGGATCATGTTTAAAGGGTTTGTGTTGCATTTGTATGTTGTGCATATTATACCATGGATTTTTTTGGTTGATTATGTCCAGGAGGGCTTGGGACATTGGTGCAATAGAAGAACTATACATGGCTTAAAAGTATGTTGTGAGTTTATTGCCATAACTCCATGAACATTTCTTTGTTAGCTTTTAGTGTTGAATATATTCAGTATAAAATTTGGAAAATAAACTTGAAATTCATCCATATATTAGTTATCTCTTTAGTGCTAGGGGTTATGGTGACTAGTAGCCAAGCAAGCTTCATATGGCCTAATGCATGTTAATTGCGTTACTTATGATTGTTCGTGCTTAATAGGGCATGTAATTTTCATTGGATTTAGTGCATATTCTACCCAATATTGGTGGGGGTTTGGGGTTGGTAAGCATGTGCAAGGTATTTGAGAACTATGATATCAAGGCTATGTGGATGAATTATTGCTCTCCTTAAGAGTATTCAAGTAAGTATGAGTAAAAGGTTTGGGTAAATAGTACTTGAATCTAACAATATGTCAACACCTTATTATAGATTACCCAATTGATTAAAGGTATTTGCAAGCCAATGAAAGTTTAGAGCATTTACATTGGTTTAAGAGATTTTGTGGAACATTAATTATTTCCAAGATAGTACATAGATTGTAAATGCATTTGCAGGACTTATATGTAGTTTTAGACTTAGTCTACTAGGTGAGGTTGATTTTGATAATAGTTGCCTCCTTGATTTTGGTAGCTTGAAAAGATTAATCTTACATATCCCAAATTTCACACCATAGCCAACTATAGCACATGATTGCATTTTTGTTGAACATTGCAATTGTTTTGTATTGTTTAAGTTGTGAAAACCTTTAATACCTTTGTGTGATGGTTGCAAGACATTGTTCATGGAAGTTTATCATCAAGGGCATGGAATCTTTGTCCTTGGAGTTATCCCCCCTATTGGAGTATAATAGACTTTGTTGCAACTACACACTTCCAATGGTTAGTATGTGGGCTCATTTGGTTCTAGGCTACTAATCTAGATTTAAATTGAACTAGAGTAGGAAATCACATATTTACACCTAATTGTAGGAGTTGGTGGAATGTTGCATCTATAATTCCCTTTAATTGAGGTTTGAAGATAAGAATGCAGACTAGATGTATTAGTGAATTCATTATATTTCATTTGTTTAGCTTGCATGGTTCATATATTATAATTATTCCAATAAAGATTCAACTTAATGCTAATTACATTGTAGTCCATTAGTCAACTCAATATCAACTATATTAAAAAAGAAAATAGACATGTTAACTTCCTTGCAACTAATCTTGACCTCTTTTCTTACACATATCTCCCACTATATTAGTTAGGCTTTGTACTTAAGCTTGATTCCTTTCACAACTTTGTTGATCCACCTCGCACCTTAGCATTATTGTTAAATTCAGTCGACCTATCAACTAAATTTTTACTATTGCTCGACTTTTATTATGGGGGCATGAGTGTGCCACATGTCACTTCATTACTGGCCATCCGTTCAATTTGTCTCATTGTGCAACATGGTGCACGATTAATAATGCCACATGTTGTCCCGCTATTAGCCTAAATGGTCCACAAACATAGTTACGATATAGTCGACCTTGCAACTCAATCTTTATTACACCTTGATTAATCCATTAAACATATGCCATGTGTTACTTCACTATTGGCCAAATGATTTTTTCATCGTAGTTGCAACATAATTGACTTTCCAATTAATCCTTTATTTTGGGTTGACTATTGGTTTAAGGTTACAAGTGTGCCACACGTCACCTCACTACTAGACAAACACTCCAACCTGCATACATCTAGCATAGTTGAAATTACAACTAAATGTATGTTGACGTCATGCCCAGTCAACGAATGAAATTCATCCACCATGTGAAGGTAGTTGACAACATCCCTCAACTAGATTGGTAGAACATTTTGTTACTAAAATGGTAAGTATTGGCTATTGTTATGGTATTGACATGTGGCAAACACTTTCAACTATAATGACATTCTTGATTTGTACTTATCAACTTTGCTAGTTTGTAGTTGAAAAAAACATTTCCCAATTGCAAAAAATAATTTGTAACTATTTTTGTAGTTTTCAACTATGTTTGTAGTTGAACAATAATTGAAAATGTAGTTGCAAAAGGGGGGGTTTTCTACTAGTGTTTGTATTGAGTGCACAAGCCCACTTCATAATTTCGACAATACTATCCATTGCCTTCTAGCTACTTGCTTCAAATCAACCAATAAATGTTACATGAACATACTATTTTTAGTAGCATCCAAAACTAGTTTGAAAATGAAATCATAAATATTCTTTTCAAAGTCTTTGATCCTTTTAAAAGTTGGACTTGTTCTTGGTCTTTACTACAAAGAAGGTGTGAGAATTGGGCAAGGAGTAAACATGCTACTCAACCCATCATTCAATGTTCCACTAAATAAGTCATAATAACATGTAATTGTTCCTTCCACTAGATCAAGGCAATGGAACATTAATATTTTAATTTAATGTTTACATCTGTTTCCCTTTTGCTATTGAAAACATTCAAGTAGGCCCACTTAGATTTTGGGTTGTAGACCTTGTAATTCACATGTTCATGTTTCAAAAGGGCGACAATTGCATATCCACCGTTGTTGTTTAAAAAATTCACAAAGTTATTTGGGATTTCCCATGCACGAAGAACAATGTTAATAACAGATCATTCCCGCTTTGGACAAACCCCCAATTCTTTTTCAAACTCTAATGCCATAATGCAACAAAACATTTCCAATAGCTAGTGGATGCACCAATCCACCCATCCTCCAAAGAATCGTGACTTTGCACCTTTCAATGTCACTTTTAGGTTTACATGGTAGTTTTCAATGGCAACATTAGTATTCTACCTGACGTATGGGAGATTCCAATTCCCCATCACCCACATTTCACATTTTGGAATTCCTTCTAAAATAACATACGACCAAAATGCTTGAGCATTTGGAATCCTTTCCATGAACTTTAACAAGTCTTCCTTTGTGAACTCCAGAGGAGTTTTTCCATTGGGCTACGCTATATCATGCAAGATATGCCCCATATTCTTTAAGACCTTTGCCCAGATTACCACATCCTGGATTTTAATGCACACTTGATTCTACCAAGCTCTTCTTAAATGCCAAAGGCACAAAAATATCTTTGTGTTTGGCCATATTTTTTTACAATCAAACAAGACAAATGAAACATGATATAATAATCTCTGAAAAATAGACAATTGTTTCAAAAATGATTATGTTTAGTGTGCAAAGGTCATTATGCGCACATTGCCTTAAGTCCACCCATGTTTTGACTTGAAATGCATTAATATAATCCAGTAAAACATAAACCACTAAAACCCACACAAAACAAAAACCATTGAAACCTAGTTCGACCATTGAAACCCACTCAAAACATAAACCACTTCAACCTAGTTCAACCATTGAAGGAATTTAGAATAAGGGACCCCATAATGAAACAATTTTCAAAACATGACAATTTCACCTTGAAGTATATCTAGGTCCATGTCACTTTGAAACATAAAAAGCTCTAGCTTTGAAACATAAATTTAAATCAAGTATTGTGCACCCAGGCTATATGGAATGATAAAAGAATTAAAATGTTACTTTAGATTATTGATTTTCGCATTAGCATCATCAACGATGAAAGCACTTGGTTTCCAATTTGGTTTTGATTCTTGCATCTTTTGATTGATAACATCCATCCATTTGGACAAGTCTTTTTGCTTACTCTAAAATGTGATTATGTACGCAATTCAACAACCGTTCTTCCACTTGTTAAACACCATCAATGTGTATAATGGAAATTGGTATGAACATAAATAGCTTTTAACATGTGTCAACATATAACAATCGTGTTTCATTATGTTTTGGAAATTTCCTAGGCTTTGCGACGTAAGTTACAATGAGACAAAATTGTTTTCATTTGTTCCAAAACTAACATCAATTACAACCACACTTTGATGACCATATTGTTGCATCATTGTTGCCTATTATGGAGTTTGAATTTCGATTGTGAATGGGATATTATTCCCTAATAGCTCTCCACCAACTTTAGACCCACTCTCCTAATAATAAAACAAAACGTTTGGGTTCTCTCGAACCCACATGCACACACTTTAGGTATCATTCTCATGTTTTTTATATGTTTCCTTTGCTAACTTTGCGGCTATGTTTCGTATTTTTTAGTCACATAAAAAGGTGTCCCTAGTCAGGTTCCCACCTATCTTTACAATTTCATGCACATTTTTACAATGTTTTGCCATCATTCGTGAAACAAAAAGCCCCAATTACAAATTGTCAAATATGAAGTCCTTTAAGGCTGCAAAATTATGTGTAATAAGTGCAATTTTGTCCCATTAAAAGATGTTCCTATGGCAAAGACCTCTTATTGGATTGATGTGCTTCTTCTCATAGTAGCATATCTTTGAAACTATATGGAAAAGATATAACATTTTGATGACAACCTTTCTTCTAAGTTCTGGGACCCTCCATTACTTTCAATTGTAACACGAGATTTGGATTTTCCTTTTAAGAATGTTATAGCTCTCTTATCAAGAGGTTTTTTTTTTGAAAACCATGTCCTTTGCTAGCACCAACAAATTATTTGTCTTCTCTTCCAAGGCAAAATTGATATTATAACTACAAATCAACAAATCAAACAAACTCGAATTGTTGCAAAATTTAATGTTGTGCAAGAAAATGGGATTTTCAAAAAACAAGCGACTCCAGAACAGAGAAGGTTAATCTACATTCAACATTCAAAACCTGGAAAATTCCAAATAATTATCCCAACGTGGATAGAGCAATTTCACTTTTTCATTTTTTCATAGTTGTTGGCATGTGAATTTGTAATTTGCATCACTGTGTGTTCCTCTCCATCAATAAAGTCCCACACTAGGTTTGAAAGGATGCATGTTGTTTCCACTTTCTGTCTTCCAAATTTGAAATTGATAGTCAATATCAACTCCTTGTGTGTAAAAACTTCAAGATGCATATGTTGCACTACGCGTTGAATCCCCTGCAAACACTGTGTATGCAAATCCAAATACAACTTGGATGGCATATCCCATGTTTATCAAGTTAGAAGTTAATTAAAATCCATCAATTTAGTGTAACTCAAAAGTAAAAAATAACAACATGAAACAACAAATGAGACGTAGGTTAGTTGTTACATTCCCACAATTGCTCACCCCCTATCAAATGAGCCATAAAAGTCGTCACAAATGTTCATCAAATGTATTTAAGGACATGCGCTCAATTTATTAAAGTTCTTCTAGGTTTCAAGGAAAGCTATTTTTTTACCATCACATGCATTAAATATGATGCACTATGGCCTTTTCGACACCTTGATCTTTGGACACAAAAATATTAATATCTTGACCATGTGCTAGGCATTGAAAAACAAAAACATTCATAAGTAGAACATTAAAACATATTAACTTATTTGGAACATAAGAAACTCAAAGTAACATAATAAATTCATCAAAACATAATTTTCAAAAACATAAGAAATCTATCGAAACATAGGAAAATCATAGAAACAAACAAAATGCCAAAACATAATAAATTCATAAACATTCCTAAAATCGAAACCTAAACTTTAAGATTTCTTAAAAACTAAAACAACTTTCCAATATTATGAAATAATGAGAAATATAATATGGTCCCATAATAAATAATGTATGTACAATTCAAACTATTTAATATAAATGAAAATTTGAACTTATCAAAACATAAGAAAGATAAATAAAATGTAATCCCCAAAACTTATGACATTCAAATATAGTCCCCAAAACATATGATAGAAACATAGTTTGAGTATTTTTAGGTCCATTCATGGTTGGGGTACCAAAAAAGGAAAAAAAGGACTTAAGGACTTTTTAAATCTATTTTTTACAAATAACATTTATATGAAACAAATTTAAGTGAGAAAAATTGAATAGTCCAACATAAGATAATTCATGTGTTAATGGTGATTTTTCACAATTATACATAATTGTGTATGAATATTTTAGTTTAATGCCAAAAATGTAGAAAATCCTAAAATGAGTTTCAATGGACAATGAAACATGTTTTTTAGCATGTTTATTTCCTTCACATGTGACCTACATCTAAAGCTAAACATTTTGAACCCATTGAACATATTTTTTTATCAAATAGTTTTTAAAATGAACCCTTTGCCTTGCAGCCCTTTCATTCAAAACTTCAAAACTTTGAAAAAATTTCATCAAGTTCATCCAATGAACATGTACTTTCATAAAAAAAAGGCATGTTTTTATTGTACATAAAATTTGAAATCAATTGTATGATTTTATGCCTTCCTTTTGATAACTTTTTAAGAAAATGTATTTTAAACACTTGATTCCTTTAATTTATAAGATTCTAAAGGACATTAACATAATATCCAAATTATTTAAAAATATTTTTATTAATTTAAGAATACATCATTTTATCTATTGGCATACAACAATCCACTACATTTATAATAATGTAAGATAAACCAAAATCCAAAGTTGTCCTTTGTAATCCTTTCTTAGTTAGACACTCCTTTTTGGTACCCTAATCATGAATGGACCCATCTACAAAAACCTAAGAAAAATATGTCACCAATATTATTTGATTGTGTATAACATATTTTATTTGAGGTTAAAACTCATAATCCATCATTTGTTGTCAAAAATAGACATTCAACATATTTAAGGCAATTAAAACATTTCATGGTATAATGGCCATCAACAAATGCTAGTGATACATCCTCACATTGAAATGAATCCCCCTAAGTCAAAACAATGCTAAAAACATGAAAAACAAGTTTTAATAACATAAAATAAACAAGAAATATCAAATCATGCTCCATTTTATTTTATCTATGGGTTTTGAAACCAAATAATGATATTTTAGGCTTTCATGAATCCATTTTACATGTGATCTCCTCAATGGGGCATTTGATGGTTTAGAGTTTGCTTTTAGTCCCTATTTTTTTTAGGCTATTATTTGGGATTTCTTTTGTATAGTTTTCCTTTTCGTGTCTTTTACATGTGGGCATTTTTGTACACTATTCTTGTTCTTTTTGTCTACAGGTGGGTTTTTCAACATCTCTTGACTAATGCTACTTGCCTAGTAGTACAAAGTTAATTCTCCTTGATGTTGTTTTTGAAACAATAACAATGTCATCATCAAAGTCAAATTTTCGTCCAAGGCAATAAAGAGGCATGCAACTTGGGCTTGGCGAATTAGCTCTTGTTATAATGCTTTTAACACTTTCATTTGAAGGTGCTTCACTTGAGGTGCCTCCCAACCAATTTGCAAGAAACAAAATGAAAAAATCACTATTCATAAACAACCTAGGAATACATAGAAGAAGTACAACCAATGAAAATGTGATACATGTTAAAAGTATAATAAATGAAACACAAAAGCTTGCAAAATGACAATGTAATTTTTGGATGAATGTCTTTTGAATGGATGGAAATAATGAAACATAGAGACACATAAACATAGAGCCATAGAAATAAAGAATAGACTGTAAAATGAACAAAAAACCTTGCATTAAAACATGCCCTTGAATTGAAACATGGATTCAATATAGAAACATGCCCTTGAACTGAAACATGGACTCAATATAGAAACATGCCATTGATACTGAAACATGGCTTTGATATGAAAACATGCCCACAACCTGAAACATGGCCTTGACATAAAAACATAGGTTTTATACAAGAACATGATACAAACACAAACTTGAAATATGTAGTCTATTAAAATATTATAGACATGGAAGCCACAAACCCTATTGAAACATACAAATCTAGATAGACACATTATGTTTTAGTCCCAAAGGTTGAACCATGAAGAAGTAGAATATAATGTTGGAACAAATTTGAGATAGTTGTGGGAATATGATAATAGCAAGTTTCGAGACTCACTTGCACACTAGGACAAGGTCCAAGCATGATAAAATATACCAAAAAAATAGTCCTATGAAAATTTAATTTCAAAAGAGTCTTTCTTCAACATTCACATTCAAAAGGATATTGAAAACCTATTTAAATTGCATTTTGAAATCATAGAGCTCTTCATTGAGTTTACTGTAAGTTGAACATAAAGTTTGAAGATTTTTTATATTAAAAAGTGGATAAAAATATGTTCTAAATTGGCTAGTTATTTAAATTTTTCAACATACTTTTACATTAACACTATGATAGATAATGACCATAATATGAAAAGGTGAAACTATATTCATACACATTAGGGCTTTATCAACTTGAAAGTACAATGATTTTAATTGGTATTTGACTTTCATGTACTTATAACTCTATTTTGCAAAATTAGACACATATTTTTTAATACTTACATCTCAAAAAAATGTATTTAAATGCATATTAAAACATGTGGATCTTCAATATTATGCAATGGTTTAAAAATATTCTAATTGTTAATCATTGACTTAAATAATATTCATGAATTCAATATATTAAGGCATAATTTATGAGTACTTTCCAAAAAAGTAGCAAGTGTCATTGACTGGCAACTTTACCATACTTATGCTCGACAAAATTCCCTATCGCCACACTTGTCCAGGTATTGTCAAAAATATTATACAATTAAATATCCACATTCTCATATTCCATTGTGTGGGGGCAATGCACTAATAGAAATCAGCCAAAATGTAACCAATCAATTTACGACTACATGCGACTTATAGTCGTTTGCGACTAGATTTGAGAATATTTGCAACTACAAGACCAACTTTCAACTATTTTGGTCATTTTCAC
>Ga0116231_10009741_pt1 | contig 15947 bp, 19 predicted proteins | sample S1TSphgellanicum_2_FD_89695 | JGI IMG/M metagenome (GOLD analysis project Ga0116231, IMG submission 89695) | Host-associated microbial communities from peat moss isolated from Minnesota, USA - S1T2_Fd - Sphagnum magellanicum MG | ecosystem: Host-associated > Plants > Peat moss > Unclassified...
AAATATTTAAAATGAATATAAAAAAAAAAAAAAAACAAAAAAAATCATAAAAAACCAAAAGGGTGTGTCAAAAAGAAAAAAAAAAAAAAGTAAAAAAAAAGTTGTGGCACATTCCCTTTTGGGGCAAAAAGGCATGTTAGACTTTAGGATGGGACTAGGACGAACTCATAAGCAATAGTTCAAATATGAAATTAACCTACAAAACCAAACAAAAAAAAGGTGGTTAATGCAAATTGAACGCAAGTGATGTAACAAATTTAATAAATACAACTTCAAGCTCAAGTTTTACACAGGCCGCAACCTTTGGGAGGAGGCACCATTCCCCTCCTTATAGTATACTTTATGAGTTTCCGTGGGGGCCACATTTGAATGGCACTTTTTCCTGAAACTCCCAAATGGAGGTCCTAAAACTAAGACTCTTATTGTCCCAAAATTTTGGTTGCTTATATCTTCCTCAAATCAAACCTATTTGGAGCATGTGAATGAATTATTTTATAGCCTTGAAAAAACATTCCAAAGGTGTATAACACACCCTGATTAAAGCCTAGTTGACTTTAGCTCTAAAGGGATTTATGGTCAAGAGTCAAATTCCCGATTGACTCTTGGCCTTTCTTTTCATCATAACTCATGCATTTCAAATTTAAACAAACAATGCAAGAACATTTTAGGTAGCTACACTTAAAAATGTTTCCAATGATTTTTTGAAGGCGCAAATTGGTGTTCGTTTTCCCTTTCAATTAAGGTTTTGAATATTTGAGACTCTCACACAATTGTAATTCTTAACATGGAAATGCATTTTGGGAGCATGCACCCTCTTTTGCATTGTCCCCCACTTGTGAGAGCATGTTTTACTCCCAAACATACACTCTTGGCCTCATGTGTTTTTGCACTCCACACTTAGTTACAAATTCAATGTTAGAGTTATGACAAATATGACATAATAATGCCAAAATTAAAATTTAAAAAATATTCCAACATCAAATGAGGCATGTAAAAATAAATACATTGAAACTTTCCTTGCACAAAAAATTTAATTTTAAATTCATTTTAATAATTAAAACCCCATTTCACATTTTAAAACTTCAAGCTTTCACATGGATTTTTTGATAAATCAAGTGTCTAATGATATTTATATGGCGATTTACTAATTTTTTTTACCAAAAAATAAAGGAATTGGTATACCACACCTACAATTGATGTTCATCACAAAATAATTCACAAAAGGTCTAGCAAAAGAAATAAAGAAATTTTTATTGATATTTGTTGAAAATTAAAACCCACTAGGTTATTATTACAAATGCTAACAAATCATGCATTTTGCATATTTATTTTTCAACTATTGAAAGTGATGGGATTAAATTTGAATCTATTGAAATCCATTTTTTTAAATAAATAAATATTCATCAATGAAGTGGCAAACATTGAACTTCATTTTCTAAAATTCTAAGGACAAGTAATCAAAATTGGTATATGAAAAAGTTTTAGGAATCTTTTGTATGGTTGTCCATGGACCATTCCAAACATAATTTCAGAAAATAACTACCCCATTTTCAAGCTTAACTATTTCAAAAAAATAATAGTAGCTACTTCCTTTTCCTATTAACTTTATGAATAATTATCTCCCATTTCTTCAAATAATTACCTCCATTTTATAATTACTTCACTATTTTCCCTTATCCACCAATATGGATATGAAAAAAAAAACTAACACGTGTTTTTTCATCTCCATGAAATGTGTATTAATTTAAATTAAATTTGACATTGACATAAATGATGATGAATTATTGAAAACCATATGAAAACATAAGAAAAAATATATAGTTGATTGTCACCGGTAGTGCACAACAATGCAAAGCTCAAATTGGTATATGGGAGATTTTTTGAAATCCTTCGTATGGTCGTTCATAGATCATTCCAAAGACAATTGCAAAAATAACTACCTCATTTTCAAGTCGAACTACTTCATTTCTTTCTTAATAACTACTTTTTCCTATTAACTTTCATAATAACTATTCCCCACCTTTCCTAATAACTCCCTCCATTTTATAAGTACCTCACTTTCTTTCCTATTGACCAACATGGATTAAAAAAAACGAATTAACATGTGTCTATTCATGTCCCTAAACTATATAGTAATTTAAATTAAAATTGACATTGATATAAATATATTAAAATAATAAAATAAATTAAAATAATTGATCGTCATTGGTAATGAGCAACAACATGGAGCTCAAATAAATAAATATTCATCAAAGAAGTGCCCAACATCAATCATAATTTATTAAATCACAATGTGACAATATTAACTAGTGTAAAATATGCATTCTCAAACGTCACCTTTGAACCACATAACCAAGCTTTTACCCAAGATGGGGATCATTACTTGAATGAAGATTGTGCAAGGTCTTGCAGGACTCATTTTCTTGTACCCATGGTTTCTAGGTATGTAAATGAGCTTGTTAAGGTTGTAAAGCTAACAAGGATCGTGAGCATGGAGGTGATGGTGAGGACATGAGTCCTAATGTGGAGCTCAATGACAATTTTTCAGTGATTGCAATTGTAAGCAATTCTGAAAGCATGCATTTCTATGTGATATTCCATGAAGAGCCTTTACTTCAAGTCTGCCCTAAATGCCTGCTTGATGATTCAGACAACACCTTCGAGCCTGGGAATCTTGTCATTGGAGGTGAGTATGATCAAAATTGAGGCTTTTGTGAATGCATCGGAATGTCTTTCGTAGGTCTTGGCCATTGTGGCTTCACCTACTATCCTCACTTGGTGTGTGCTACAAAATTCCTCATAGAAAGGTGCAAAAGCTACTAGGTGTTCTTTTGATGCACCAACTGACATTGTCTCAAAATTATAACAACATGTAACTGACACCTAATATTGGTAAACTGGAGACCACTTGAGTCCTAAAGACAGAGTTGGATGGACTAAGAAATTTTCGCTTAACAAGAGAATCCACATGTATATTGGGGAAATTTTCTACAGTACTTTTAAGGATCTTGCTGCATTTGAGGAGAAACAAACCGCAAGTTAATACAACAAGAGCATGCAAATATGGCCTACTTCTGCTTTACCTCCATGTGGAATCCAATGAAAACTGATTAGGCTCCACCACCTTCACACAAGATAACAAACATTCCCCTTGTAAACGTGTAAGCATCAGAACCTCATGAAAAGCAGGTGATGCATCACCCACCACTTTACTACAAGAGTGTAAACATGCCCACTTGGCCAGGATGCCAGCTAAATAAAATTGTGCCCTTGACTCAATATTAAGCTAAGGGAAGGGAGATAGAACATTAATTAGACCAAGATACTCACGACTTCAGACCCTTGATGATTCCATATAAAATGGTGGAGAGATTTTCATTCAATGCTGAGAAACCTTCAAGGACTTTTTCAAGCTTCAAGTTAACCTGCCCAAGTGCATACAGCTGAGGCTGTCGACTTTCTTCCAAACCATCTACTCTCTTCTCCACATGCTCCATATGCTGCGTAAAAAGCTCCATCATAAGGTCTGCCCTGCATTTCATTTTCTCCTCCCTCCTCTCTGATGCCTGCAAACATCAAGCACAGTGAGAATCTAAACAATCTTACTGCTGTTGGGAGATAGGTCAGGAGTTGGCAAGCCATTAGATTTCTCTTATTTCCAGGTCAACATTTTAAAAACAATATCAGAACCATAATAGAAAGTATAGAACATGATTTCTATGTGGAAAGCAGAGATGCAAGAGTACATGGACAACAGGGTTATGAATTTACCTGAAGCTGAACTTTCATTAGTTGCTGCATCTCTTTGACAGCACTTCCACAGTCCACTATGCCATGCATTGAAGATGACACTTCCTTCCCCAATAGTCTTGATGAGTGTACATGGATTTCTGGGGTTTTCACAGTGTGGGCCAAATGCACCTCTGGCAAGGTGCTTCCCTTGGGCAAAATGGCTTGGTTGTTGCCAGAAACCTCAAACCAGACATCATAGAACTTAGGCTTCAGAAGTTCCCTCCCTGCAATACTGGGATTCCAAGATGGATCTGATTGTGCAATCTTGGCTGACGTATGCCTGCAGCACATCCCAAATTCATCTTCAAGAAGCAAAAAGCAAACATGTATTTGTGCTAGAAACAAGCAGTCTAGCAATGTCCTGCAATAAAACTCATGAAGGACTGCACAGGTCCACCATGCCTTGTGCTGAACTTCAAAAACCTTTAGGAGGAAGAAACATAACAGGAGAGGACAGAACCTGCTAGTTAGAACACATTGCACTTGTGAATGATAAAAGAAGATCCAGAATCTTCAAACAGGACCTTGTCGCAAAACCTTGAAGTCAAATCTAAACCCATACATAACTGGAGGATTCTCATCAGTTCAGCTTGAATATTTTGAACATTCTCATGGTATAATTCTGAGAAGCACCATATCCAACACAACCACTGCTTAATAGTAATGTTTGCTGGTAGCAGCTTGCACAAGTGTTATGTCTCTTTCTCTTTCATGTTTGCAGGCAGCACAGTTTCTTTAGATCAAATTTGCATAGATTGATATCATTAATTCTGTGAGATTGACACCAACCTGTAGTCTGAGCACTCACGCCGCACACTCCAGTACTTGCTCTGACATTGCTTTTTTGAGAAATGAGATCCAAATCTCTCCTGCATGGCCTTGAGGATTGGTGTCCATTTTTTCTGATACTTGACCTGGCCATTACTCTCCTGCCATAAGTGCTGGTGTATACTGTTATAGGTCTCAAATAAAAACCTCACAGACTCCTCAGTCCATGTCACATTGCCATCTGCATCTTGCCCAGCTCGTTTGCGTTTCTTGCAAACTTCTTTCTCTACTTTATCTGACTGACTACTGCTAGATCCAGACTCAGAGGAAGAAACTGAGAGTTTGCGCTTGATAGAGACCTCCTGCTTCTTCCATTTGACCCTCTTCTGTTCCTCCTGTTTTTGTTTTGGAAATGGTGTCCAGATAAGCAAGAAATTTTGTCAACTTAGACTGAACCAGGAAGAAGAAGATACAGAATTATGCAAGGAAAGAGTGACATCTAATACACAAGGTAGCCACAAACAATGCAGAGTAACATGGTTTAGCTTGCCTTGAAGGAGTTCAGATCTGAATATATTACATCTTTGGTGTTCTTGTTCCTGAGATACTGCTTTTGGGACTCTCTTTTGATGTCTCCATTCCTACCAGCTGCATCAAAATATGTTGAACTGTAAGTTAGTTCAGAGAGGAAATCTGAATTCTGAGGAGAGAAACTACTCCATCTTTACACAATGTTGATGCTAGCCATACAATATGTAAATCTACGTTCTGCACTAACAATCCTGATCTGGAAACACTAGAAATTGCAGTTCAAGACTAAATAGCTCAAGTCCCATGGAATCCAAGATGCCAGTGAGTCCAATTTGAGACCAAATCACTTCAGTGAATGGCATACTTCAGCAAGAATTAATGAAGGCTCAGTAGCTTGGGATAGCCACCATTCAACTAACAGATCTTTATACCTCCATTTCCAAACAAAGCAAGACTGCATCTCAAACAATCAGCAGAATGTGCTTGGAATGTACGAGCTATTGCCTTTGTGTCTTCTCCTTTTCTCCCTCTCAGAATGCCTTTGCTTGCCAGTATTTCCTCTCCAATGGGTAGGGTGATGCAGATCCTCTTTGCTAAACTCAACACTCTCACTGGACTCATCATCTCCCGGAGACAAATTACTGATGACACCATCATGAGAGTGATCTCTGTCTCCAGCTTTCTCCTGATACAAACCCCCATTTCCAGGTAAAATTGGTGCCTGTGGATTTGTTGACAGGATGGCACCCTGCTCTATGCTGGATACAACTTCTTGCAGAAATGAATGATGAGCAGAGAGAACTGATTCTGAATTGCCAACCTGCCAGTTGAACCTGGAATTGTTGTAAGGTGATGAACATTGTGGAGAGAACGGATGAACTGGTGAGAACAGAGATGGTATTCCAGCGTAGGTTGGTGAGTAAGGAGGCACAATGTACTTTGCAAGGTTTTTGGAAGGCTCCTCCGGGTGAACTGGAGTAGTGCTGTTAGGTTCTCTTCTTTCCCTCACTTGTGAACATGGATTTCCACCATTATTTTGAGATTCTTGTGCAAACAAATTCTGCAGCCCACCACCCTCCAGGCCTGGGAAGATTGAAAAGTCTGAAGAGACACAAATGTTTCTGCATATGGAACCTACAGGAAATTTTAGCAACAAGCAGTATGGAAGACACTTTCCTAGAGTTCATGACAACACTGTACTAACTCAAACCCAACCATGATTAAACCTTCACACTTTGGCCTAGCTGCAGTGTTGAAAGAAAGGAGACAAGAAGCAACTTGGGGAGGAGACAAAAATAGAGTGCAGGTCATCTTTCTATAGAATGACTACCACAGTTTGCATCCAAGGCAAGCAAGTCAGGGTAGATTAACTCACAGGTAAAGCAATAGGATGTGGGAAGGGTCTGCTGGGGACAAGCAACTCCTCATCGTTTGTGCTCCAGCTAACATAAATGCCCCCCAACTCATGAGATGTTAGGTCGTGATATGACATGCCTCTAATCCATGTCCAAAGAGTCCATACCAAAAGTCCATTGATATGCAATCCAAGTGATATTGTTATTGTACCTGCTAATGTAATCTATTCAATTTGTAACTGAGGTTAGTATGCATGGAACATGAGAGATTTATACAAAGGAAGAAGGCCAAATAATCTTGGCTTATCCCAGAAATGCCTTAGGGTTTTCATAGCCATGTCAAGGCTTGCTCGTAGGGAAAAGGCATGTAACAGAAAGCAACAAGTAAAATCAGTAGAATCCCCTTGAAGAGAAACATAGTTACACAGAGCATGGCAGAGATGATCTTCACCCCACAAGACTGACATTGTTGAATCCTAAAACCAGTCGTCCACAATGACCACAAGAACAGAAAGTCAATAAAGTCATTTTTTGGGGAGGAAAGGTCCAAAATCCACCTATGTACCTGATGGCAGGTTCACCAAGTTCCTCAGGCCATGAATGCCACTGAGAGCCAACATATTTCTGACCCCTCTCAGTCGACAATGAAATTGCTGCACATGGAGCCAAACCTTCAGATTTAATTGGATTCTCCATTTTTCTGCATCTGAACAAAAGATGAACTAGGCATGGTAAAACCAAAACCTACCATGATTGACAAATGAGGAATTGTTGTCATTTTTGCTGACTGTTATTGGTGCTTCCAAGGAGTGGTGGCTATTGCTTAATAAGAGAGCTTTTCCCTTCAGTTGATAAATGTTGCCATTATTCTCCATCTTATTGCAGGTTAGGGCCCACCAGGACCCGTCAGAAGGGGTTGTGTTCATCCACAATCCCCTGCTTGACTCGTTCTGCTTGAGTAGCTTCACTGCAGAGTAGACCAAGTGGCAAGGCGATTACTGCTCTGTTGCAAATACAAGTGCACATTAGGGTGTTTCTTCAAGTTAGCAAAGAAGCAGCATAAAAAAGGCTGCAAGATTATTCATCACCGATTATCATACAGTACACAAAAGACAACAGATGACAGAACGCATGTTATTCGTCTACAAAGGTTGTTGTCAAGAACATTTCAAAACCCTCATAACCTCTCTTTCTCTCTTCCAGCCAAGATTTCAGAAAAACGACACATCAGTAGGTGCATTCTCTCTCCCTTTCTTTCTTGCCCCACTGAGAGACACCACTCTCAAACAACCCTTGACAGAAAAATGCAAGGAAAAGGACGAGGTTAGGCAACGTACCCCATATTTGCAGTGCACGTGAAGAAAATAAAACCTTAGAACAAAGCACCAAATGGGCGCGTGGGCGTAAAGGGGACTTGTTGCACCAGTTCTTGAAGAGGACCATTCACCCTGTTAGCATGGCATGCTGCCTTATAGCACATCCAACATTTTCAAGATGCAGTGCTGCTCTTATAATCTGTCATATGAAGAAGAAGGAATGCATTGAAAAGACAACCTCAGCTTGAAAGTCGCTAGCACATTCATTTTTTAAGGCAACCAGGAGATCGCATGTTCTTGAATGACATATTGTGAGGATTCAAAAGGATCTAGTTGGTGAACAATTCTGATGTTTGCAATCCTCTACATCATCTCTGCAAGGAGTGTCAATTGTGGCATTGAACTATTTAAACATCAAACAACATCAAACAGCGGAACTCTCTACTTTCACCTTCAATTTGCTTAGTACTAAAAGCCCTCCTGTAATAGACGTCAAGATCTTGAAGGAAACATCGACCTGATATAACAAAAATGGGAAAAAACATCTCCAAAAAACAGTTATAATTTAATTGAGAAGAAAGACAAAAGGGAAAGAAAGAAAGAAAGTCTCCATTTTTTCTTCTTTTTTGCTTCTTGTTTTGCTTCCACCTTTTAGGGTTTTATCATTCCCACACGATGATCAAGAATCTAATGGCTTGATCCAACGGTACGAAATGATGGCCCATTGGGACCGTTAGTGTCTGATCTTTTGTAGCGGTCGATTATGAATAGCGGAATGTTGCGCTTGGACGCTCACGGAATCGTAGTGTGTGCTCATTTGTTTCGGTCGATTCTACGTAGTCGGAATGTCGCGCTTCGACGCTCATGGGACCGACCGCAGTCTCTGGTCATTTGTTGCGGTCGATTATAAGTAGTCGGAATGTCGCGCATCGACTCGCTATTGTGTTTGTCTCCCTCTCTGTGCGCGAGCGCGTTCTCTTCTTCTGGTTCTCTCGCGTCCCGCGTCTGGATCGACAGAGACAATTCGCTGCTTGTTTGTTGTTGGCGTGCTTTTTCTGTAGCTTGTTTGCTGGCTTCGGAGCTGACCGGAAGTCTTAGACAGGTTTCTTCTTGCATTCGTTTTTTTTTGGAGGGTTTCTTGTGGAAAAGAAATCGCTTTGTTTGTCCTCTGTGTGCAGTAGCTGTTTTGACCCTCGTGTCAGGTGAGGGAGAGGGCGAAGTGGAGAGGAAAGGGAGCCGTGAACGAGAGGGGAGGAGAAGGACTTTAAAAGGCTACCTCTCCTTAGGATTTGCTTAAATGCTCTAACAGGACGATTGCCATTTTACTTGCATGATTTAGGGTTCGCAGTTTTTTGGTCTTTATCTAGCCTTCCATTTATATCCTTCGGGAAGTTCGGCGGGGTGTTAGTCTTTTGGCCTTGAAAGCTGCTGTGTAGAGAAGAGACAATTTGTGGTTTGGTGTCATCATCGGTCGTTTCTGTTGTCGTCGGTGATCACTTACTCACCTTCGCAATTCGGGTTTCCGTTCTTTGCATTTACGTGTATTCAGGGAGTTTACGTTCTCGAGAACAAATAGATCTACGACATTTGCAGGAACTTTGTTAGGGATCTCGGTTTAGGGGAAGAGGCTTTTTGAGGGGGCTTTTGCGGTTTTTGGTTTCAGCCTCTGAAGGAACTGAGTTTAGGGGAAAGGGGGTTTTTCTGGGGTTTTCGACTTTGGTTTAGGTCGTAAAGCATGGCGAGGACTGCAATGCAGATTGCGGCTTCAGGTCCGCCAGCAGGAAGAGCAGAATCCGTAGATACGACAGAAAGGACTGGCGAAGAATCTACTAGGGCAAAGCTCGCTCAAGAGGAAGCCTCTTTGTCGGAAGCAATAGTGAAGCTCATCCTGGATGGGCGGTGGGAGCTCTTGAACCCTAATTCCGGCAACTCTGTGGCCGTCGGGGATCATCACGTCTGTGTGGGGTATGAGGAAGACGCCGCCTCTGGGTATCGCACATGGGAATGGCATGGACATGTGCTTGTCTACGATGGAGAACATGGCTATGTACCGGAGTACATCTATGGGAACTTTTTCGAGCTTTTGGTGAAGACTCCGCTAACAAGCAGTAGGTCACATTATGAGGGTTTTCTCAATCGACCTTCTCTTGGACTTGGTGAGATTATCAATGGAATTCAGAAGAGAGCCTCCCAAAGGGACAACTTCTAGTGTTGATGATGAGCTTGTCCTGGTGATGTTGCAGGGAGTAGAAGATGTAGTATTCTAGGAGTGCTCTGAGAGTTATTCTCTTTGGGGAAAGTGTGACTGAAAAGGCTTGTATGAATGCAGCATGTTGTTTTTTCTTCTTGTTGTGTTTTGGGAGCAATGTGTGGAGATCACTCTACAAGCAAGGAGGATCCTATTACCAGTCTCTCAACAGTGTGGATGGCTGGCACTTAGCACCCATAGTTTACAGTCATTTCTGCTGTTACTCATAGCAGCGTGACACATGACATGCCTATGCCATGAAGTGAGACTAGCCCCAAGTCACTAGTATGAGGATTGGCTACTTCCTTGGCAGAGTGGAGATGTAGATCCCAGTAGCCTATGGCAGCTATGACAGCCTGTGGTAAAGAGAATACTAAAGCTGGAAACTTGTTTTGCTGAACTTATGTTTCTGGCCTTGCAATCAAACAGTGTAGTTAAGGTGGTCCTAAATATTGCAGTGCTCTGTATGGGAATGAGATGCACCAACTGGGCAGGTCATAAGATGGTGTATTATATTGTTTGCATTGAATTTGCTGTCAGTGTTCTTTTTCCTGTTTACTGCTCATAAACTGAAAACTCTGACCTTACATTGGGGTTATCTTTCCATTCTATGCAGGTTCATATATATTCTAAGTAAGAAGAAGCTCTTGGTGGTTTTTGAAGTTGCTTTGAATTATGTATAGTTAGGTTTAGGTTCATGATCACCTTTGGCTTGTGCATTATTACAATGGGTAAATCTCAAGGTTGGGGACATTCCCAAAATGCTCTTAGGGATTTGCTTGGAATCACTGGCATACAGTCAATTGTTCTTACTGGTCTTTGGATGGTTCTTGCTGGTCTTCTTTGGATGGTTGGCAAATGTTTAAACCAGTGTCAATGTATCGTTTTTGTGGTAGAAGCCTTTTATTTTCTTGGATGTATTATTGCATTGAATTTTACCCATCATGACTTGAGCACACAAAACATAAGTCATAGATTTCAAGCAAAAAATTATCAAATTTATTTCATTTTGAACAATGTACATTACACAATCTTTCATCTTGTGACTTGTTCACCTATTAAATAGGAGTAATACTAAACAAATGTTTTTCTTTAGTTATATGTACAGTAAATGGACATGGACATGGTAGGATTAGACTAGAAATTTTGAAAGATCTTTTAGGACTAGACTAGAAATTTTGAAAGATCTTTCTAAAACTAGAAGGTTTATAAATATAGAAAATCAGTTTTTAGGATGAGTAGTTTTTGCTCTTGTACGACATACCCTTGAAGCACAAGTATCTTGTCTATACAGCAACGTTTGTCTCCATGCAAAGTGTTCAAAGGGGAATTTGTCAAATTTGTCAGCACAATGGACATGTTGGTGGTTTTTCACACCATGAGCAAGGACTTGAGGAACCCTTGATACACTACTTCAATAGCCTTTATTTTCTTAGAATCCACCCAAACTTCACATGCATAACTTGCTGTGAAATGCACCAACATGTTGAAAAGGTCATAACATAGCTTAACATCCATAATACGTAGCTTCGCACAGCGGTAGTTCATGCAAACAACGAGCGCTTACCGACGACTGCTAAATGTTCCACTACACTATCCAAGTTCAAAGTAGTTTCGAGCAAGATCCCTAGGTATTTGAAGGTCTGCACACGTTCAATAATGTCACCTTTAAACACAAACTTTTGGCATGGGTTAGCAAAATTGAACACCATGACTTTTATTTTTTTCACGTTCACTATAAGTCCACGTTCAACACAAAATTGTTAGAGTGCATCTAACTATTGTTGTAGTCCCACATTTGACTCCGACATCAAAGCGAGGTCATCTGCAAAAAACAATAGCCATACATGCACATCTACTAGGGTTGGTGCATCGCATTTTCTACCATCCAAACGCCCCTTTAAGGCATCCAAATATAGCCCAAATAAGAAGGGGCTGAAAGGACAACATTGTTTCACACCTTGCTCGGCACTTGAAGCTAGAGGTGAGACCTTCACTTGGGTGGTTGATGCATACGGTATCTTTGGCATACATTGCCTATAAGCATTGCAAAAAACGTCCCTCCACCCCGAAGTTAACCAACACCTGCCACAGCATTTCATGCGGCACAGTATCGAACGCCTTTTTGAAATCCACAAAATAAAAATAGAGTGGCTTTTTCTTTGCCTTGTTCTGTTCTATCAGAATTTGCAATATGATGAGTTGGTTAGTAGTGCGATAATCTTTGCAAAACCCAGCTTGACCCTTGGCATGCAGCCCATGTTGTTCAACCAATTTACTCAACCTTTTGTCAAGGATCATAGTGAACAACTTTGCTAGGATAGGCCTAACCGTTATTCCCCTAGAGTTGTCAAATTCAGAGGTATCACCCCCTTTAAAGAGTTGTGGACCACCCTAATGGAAAGGGCTTTTGGAAAGCCTTCCACCAAAAAACAATTGAATGTTGTTAATAGTGGCATGTGTAGTAGTTCTCCTACATCTAGAATGAACTCAACTTTCATACCATCCAAATTAGCGACTTTGTTCCTTTGTAACTTTTTTAGCGCCTAAAACAACTCAGCTAATGTGATATATGTGTTCATGGTGTGGCTAGGTGGAGGTTTAGTTACATGAGCTGAGTGACTAATTTGTAGCCATATGGGTGGTGGAGATTAGCCAACTAGCCTGCGAAAGGCCTCCAAAGTGTAGCTACAGTAATCTTGTCCACAACATGTGCCCTTGGCCGGTACTTTTTCCAAAACGAAAACGCATCCACCTTGGCAAGCACATACATATGTTGAACTCTTATAGTTTCCCAGAAAATTATTTCTTTTTTAATAATTTTTAAAATTTACTTTCTTGATGTTTAACGGCATGCAAATTGGGGTTGGCTTTCAACCAAAGCCTCAGCTCACGTTTCACTGTATAGCAGTCCACGTCAAACCAAGGTTTATGGTAATGTCCTTCTTTATAGTTCCCTCCCGAAAGCTTGTTGCCAAAAGTAGACTTTGTTTCAACACCCACGCACTGCTGTAGTAAGTCAGCTAACCCATCTACCCTCAGATGCCCAATCAAGTTAGCAACCCACAAGTTTCCAAGACTTATTGTTAGGGCAAGCTAATACTTTTCAGCTTTTGATTTATCATTTTGAACTTAGGCAAGAATTTTTTGGTTACAATCGTATGTTGTGGTTCAATAAAGCTACAATTGATGTTCAACCATAGGCGCAACGACCTATGGTCAGAGTCTCCCCCCATCACACAATAGCGGGTGTCATTTATTATCACCTCGAGGTGTGTAGCAACTTGCCAAATTGCAAGTGAGCCAACAATATAACTAACAGTGTTGCGCCCCCCATTTGCCAAACAAGTGAACTCCCCTAATTCGTCACTAGGTGTCCGGCCATTGAGGATGAGCAACCTAACATCACAACATAAATCCAGGAGCTCACAGCCCCAGCCGCCAACACTAGCGTAATGGTTCTATCGCTTAGCCACAACACTTGGTTGCTCAATCTTAACGAGCTTAGGTGCCTGTAACAGTTCACAAAGGTCGCTAATGTTAATAGTATTTGGTAGCATTATAGTACGCACATTAAAATCCCCTCCCAATAGTATTATGCCCCCTAGAGTTTGAACTTTAGTAATATCTGCTATTAGGTTTTGGAACAAGGGTTTGTTCTCGTGTTTGGAACGAATAGGGGCAACGTACACCACGCAGACAAACAAATCAAGGACAACACCCCTGCTGACCCATATCCATAGATAAAAATCATGGCTTCCTTCTTTCCACTGTGACAGGTTTAGGTTAAAGTGGTTACGAAAATAAGCAACAACCCCCCCATTATGTTTTATCGCGTTTGTTTTTCCTAGTTACATAATGCGCATTACCGCAAGTGAGTCACACCTTTCAACGTATGGCAAATATTAGCCTAGGAAGTGCTAAGTTTCGGTTCATAAGACGAGGTCAGCACCTTGAAACAATTTTAATATTTGCACCCTCGTTTCTAATTTATTTACACCACCCATGTGCATGTTCCATAATATTATGCATAAGTTTCTCTGGTACCTGCGCCCTTAAGAGAGCAGGCAAATTTTAATGTTGTTGACGAAGAGCTTGATTGTGCGCCAAAAAACGCATTTGCTTGCCACCTTGGCCTCCTTGAACAATGGCCATAACTTCGACTTACGCGCTTGTTTTGTGAACGTGAGGTCTTCGTCCAAGCCTAACTTGGTCCCCACCAAGCCTTTACGCCCTTGTAACATGGCCTGATGGTCTTCGCTTGTTGCGAATTTGAATAGCACCATGCCAGGGCGCGCGCCTGTTGTCGAGGTAAAAGCCCACGCAATTGTAAGCCACTGCGCATGGCAATGACAACCTTGACACGCAACTTCATTTGGCCTTGCAGTAGCTCTGTGTTGAGCCACTGCACTAGCTCCTTCTCGGTTTCACCCTCCTTGGCTTCAAAGCTCGTGAGGTGTAGGTTGAACTTGTGTTCTTTTTGTTTGGGCACGTCGGCCAGGTCTCCACAACCCAGTTGACCACCTAGCGCACGTTCTTGGCCATCACCATGGTCCACTTAGGCTCCTCTATAGACGCAACCTTGGTTGTGATAACTACAGTTACCTCGCGCTCCATCAATTAGTTAACCGCAAGGTTGCCAACGGCCGTGAGAAACATAATGTTCTCGATGGCTACCTCCATTTTGGACAACCGCGCGTCAACATGTGAGCTATCGATCTTGAGGCCCATGACTAGCTAATGCCCAACCAAGGCTACTTTGTAGACCGCCAGGGGTGCATTGTCTGGGACGTTGAGTCCAGCGTTGTTGCAATGTGTCTTGGCAATGTCCTTTATCAGCGTGAAAATGTCCAATGTTATAGTGAAAGGACGTAGTAGCATGCGACAATGAACGCCATTGCAAAGTTCTTCAAATCTTAAACCCTAAATCAATGTCTTTCAAAACGTTAAAACATTGAAATTTTAAGTTTATTTAAAAACCCTAAAATTTGATATCATTATAAAATTTGAAACTTTGAAACTCTTAAAAACACATGTTGCTTACTTATAAAACTTGAAAAACTTGAAACTTCAAATTTTTAAGACTTTAGAAAACTTCAAAAGTAGTAAAATTTGAAGCCCTAAACCCTAAACCTTAAAGATCTTGAATTCTTTTGGGTTTTAAAGGCCTAAAATCTTCAAAGGTTATTATTTTGAAAACCCTAAAAGTTTAGTACCTTAAGATTTGTAACACATTAAATATTTGGCACGCTACAAATACTAAAACCTTAAAAACTTGAAACCGTCATAAATATAAAACCCTAAAAACGTTCCAAAAATAAAATAAAATTTAAACCTACAATGTTGTTACTGCTTAGGTCGGGGCCACCATCACCACTGTCCTTGCTGCAACGTCAAAGCTTACATTACTGTCTGGCCTCATGCTATTGCGCTTTGGTCCCTCTTGTGGAAGATTCCAGAACACTGGCTGGGTTTCTCGAACTCCCCACACACCGCATGCTTGTTCGTGTTTTAACGCTATCACCATTGTTGCACCTGAAACCTTCTTCATTTCCTTGTCAGCTTTCATGTCGTGCGCTCTGCTGCAATTCAAAAGCAAAAGACCTTGCCAAACAAAGAATACACATCCAACAAAACAAGAAAGGACTCCATGTGATGCTACTATTGAAATCCTCCTGTGTTCGTGGGAAAAATGACCCAAATTTGATCAATTTTGAAAAAAAATAAAAAATCCAAATCACTAGATTTATATGATGAGTTCTTGCAAGTAGCCAAGAATAGCCTACTAGCTTCAACCAATAATTACATTATTTTTTAAAAAATTGAAATTTCAAAAACAAAAGTCAAAAAAAAAAAAAAATTGACAAAGGGGAAATAATTCAAAAATATTTTACTTGTTGAAATGAAAATTTTCAAAATTCATTAATTATTCAACAA
>Ga0116231_10009743_pt1 | contig 15943 bp, 9 predicted proteins | sample S1TSphgellanicum_2_FD_89695 | JGI IMG/M metagenome (GOLD analysis project Ga0116231, IMG submission 89695) | Host-associated microbial communities from peat moss isolated from Minnesota, USA - S1T2_Fd - Sphagnum magellanicum MG | ecosystem: Host-associated > Plants > Peat moss > Unclassified...
TACACAAGTTTGTGTATTTCATGTGACAAGAACCTTGAGGAGTTCTTGATGTTATGTTTTGTGTTGTGAGCATCATGTTGTAGTTTCCTTTCAATAAAGATTTATGTTTGCACTTGAGTAGATCTCCTATTTGTTAACACTTTGCTCTTACCACACATTCTATATTTTAACTCAGTCATGAAATATTTTTATTCTTAATATTATTTTGGTCATATGTAGTAGAAATATTTGTTCAATTGTATTTTGTAGTTGATTCCATTAAATCAATTTCATTTTGTGGCCAACCATTAAACCCCATGGGGATCCACCTTTTATGATATGCCCATCGTGGGGAGAGGATTACATCCCATGATGTTGTTCAGGTTGTTTTTGTGTCCATTGTGAAAGATGTAGGATTTCATGTCTTGCGAAAACAAACCCACATTCTTTTGTCGCCTTCTCTTCATTACTTTTGTTGGTGGATTGACATTGTTATGTTGGTTGATGACATTTGCACATTGGCTAATGTCATCATTGTCAAGCCCATTCAAATAGATTTGGTATCATGGGTGGCTCTTTCTCATGGGGTGGCGATGATAGCAGTGGTTTAGGTGAAGGAAGGATTTTGTTAGAATTGTTACCCAACGGACATGTTTTTTCCTCTTGCCATAGAGGTTTTCGGGTGTTTTCACCAACAATTTGACAACTTTCTTCATCGATATGGGTGTGAGTACAAAGATAGGAATCAAAAACCATGTTAAATACTAGTGAAAATTGTGAACATTTTTATATTTTTTTTCTTGATAATTTAAAGTTATGCTAATCATTCCAAGTCGTGTTAAATGAATAATATGAAAGTTTAAAAATTAAAATTAAAAATTTATTAAATTAAATTTTGAGTTTTGGTTTTTAAAGAGGACATTAGAACTTGAATAGGTGTTGTGTTTGATGTGGTTAATTTTACAAAGGACTAGGTAAAGGATTATTGTAATAACATAATTTTGATAGTTAAAAAGTTTAAATCACAACAACCTACTACCCAAGTTTAGAAAACACTCACAATTTAAAAGATATGGAATTTTAAAAAAACTTAAAATTCAAAGTATTTTTCAAATTTTCAAATTTTCAAAAGTCCTTTACCACATGTAAATTAGGTGTAATGTGCATGACATACAAAACAAAGTTGTAGTTATGATATAAGAAGCAAAAAGTTAAAATATTTAGCATATTTTGGTAAGAGTCAAAATTATGATAAATTTTCAAAATGAAATGTAGAATCCGGCAAAATTTACACATTTTGAAAAATTCATCTTTATTAAAAAATGATTAAGGAAAAACATGTGATTAATTGGGGCAACTATATGTATTTTTAATAATAAATTGCAAAAGATTTCATTCAAAAAAAATTTCATATAAAAAAATGAAAAAAAACTAAAAAGATTCATAGTCCTTTTGTAAAGTAATTTCGTTGGCTCCTATCTATGTACTTGCACCCATATGTTAACATGGCATGGATAGCAAAGGGCATTGAATGCCCTTTTTTATTGGTGTTGCATTCCTTTTATAGATAAAAATTGTCAGTGGTTTTATAGAGAATGCAAGTGAGTGTAATCACAATCAAAGGAACCAAAATGCACATTGAATGACCGCCAAAACTTTATAAAAATTATAATTTTGTTAATTATATTTTTGTGGTGCCATTTTAATGCCATGTTAATCATGGAATGTTGTGTTAAATGATTCATATGAGTGTTGAAGAATTAAAAATTAAAATTAAAAAATATATATTTTGGGTTTTGGTTTTCATAAAGGACCTTTGAACTTGAACAACATTTGCATAAAAAACAATCATTTTTGTAAATTATTAAGTTAAAGATTTTTTTTATAAAGGAATTTTGATGAGAAAAAAATTGAGATGATGTTAAATGAATATCCACATTCAAAAAACATTCACAATTTGAAAGTTGTGAAATTTTAAAATTTTAAAAATTAAAAATCTATTTAACAAAATTTCAAAATTTCAAAAGTCATTTACCACATGTAAATGGGGTGTAACGTACATGACATCTAAAACAAAGTTATAGTTTATGAAACAATAAAATAAAACATCAAATAATTAACATATTTTTATACAATTTGAAATTAAGATAATTTTTCAAAACAAAATGCAAAATTTGGTAGAATCTATACACTTAAAAAAAATTCTTAGTTATTCATGAAAAACTAATACACAAAATGTGGTGTATTGAAAAAATTACATGTATTTTTAATAACATATTGCAAAAGATTTCATTGCAAAAGTCCTTTCTATGAGAAAGTGAAAATGACCATAGAAAAGATTACAATCCTTGAATCCTTCATCACTGTTGGTTCATTTGATTGTGATCGCACCAAGGCCGCCTCCATCTTGAAATGGGTTATTATTGCAAGGGAAGGTTCTTCTAAGCTTGGAGTTTTATCAAGTTTACCTCCCCTTTTTTTTGTTGATATTCTTCAAACGACTAGTGGAAGTTTCGATACTTAGTGGTTTCCTCACCTCCTTGTGGCTTGCTTTTTTTGGACTATTTGCTTGCTTGGACTTTGGTCCTTGCCCCTTATTTCTTTTTCTCCCTTTCTTGGGTGCTTTCTTTTTATAAAGTTTGATAGGGTTTCATCAATTCCATTTTCTTTGTATTTGACTTGAATGAAATGTAAAAACTAAAATAACATGGTCAATGTTGGTCTGATGTCTAATTTGACAAAAAGACAAGCACATTTTGATGTGGTGCCAAAATGATAGTAGACATGACATTGATGTACAATTTAAACAGTCTTGTTTAATGCTTTGGGAGGTGCCTTGGAAGTCAATTTTTCTTGTAATGAAAGAAAAGTTATTAAAAACTTTATAGTTGGTTTTAAGAACATGTTTTCAATAAACTATCAAGATTAATGTATAAGAATGTTAATGGAAAATGTTGATTATTCCATCCATAGGAAAAATATCTAAAACTTGATGAAAAAAATGAAAACTTAAATTTGATGTTGTGTTCTTACTACCTTTGAAAGGAAAACATTGTTATTGTATCTTGAGTAGGGTTTTTCTTTTTAAATTTTTTGAAATAGCTTGGACTAGCCATCATCAATAAGAGGTGTGAGCCAAATTTGGCAAAAGGTTAAACATGAAAGTAGAAAAAATTTAGAATCCTACTTTGTTTTGGCGACCTCCAAGAACTCATTGTTCAAATATGGTTATATACTTCTAACTTTTTTTCCTTCAAAATATGGCAAGTATTTTTTTTCAAAAATACCATTTGTACATTTTGCATTGGGTTTTTCCTTGTCATCATAGTGCAAAATTTCATCCCCCAAAAAAACCATTAATTCCAAGCATATTTGTATGCCATTTTTTGGGAGTGAATTCACTTTCCTCATATTCTAAGTCCATGTAAACCCACCTAACCTCATTTTTCATTGCTTTTCATGAAGTGCCTTTGGTTGGTAAATGAAGTTTGCTGAAAGATTGAATAACTGATGGTCACTACAATTGATATTCTTTTCACCTTCCAAATATTTTTCAAGCATGGTCCAAAATGGAGACAAGATCTTGAACTAAACCACCTTAAAATGCCACTTTGAGGATACCTTTTGTTCTTGCAAGGATTTTTGGTCATGCTAGGAATGAGTCTTATGAATGGGCCCTAAATTACACCTAGTAGTTTGCATTCTATTACACATCAATATTCAAAGCTTGAATGTGCATTGTATGAGAAGACCTCAAGATGAAAGAATCACGAGGTAGAAGAATTGGAAGAAGACAAAGAATGGAGGAAACATTTTGTTGAAGTTTGGACACTCAAATTTTGATTTTTGTTATGCATTTTGAGAAGTTAACATTACTTAGGTGCAGCCATTCTTTTTTCCCTTGGTGATTTTTTTTTAAATGCTGAAAATTAAATGTTTTTTTGGGTTTTTTAGTTGCAAAATTTTGAAAGTAAAGGAATAAAATCACTAAATTTTTGAATCAACTTCTAGTAGGTAGCTAGAAAGGTGCTTTAAATTTTTTCACTTTCATGTTTCGTTTGTAACCAGAGTTAGCTAAATTGTCTTTTGAACAATGGCCACTTCAACTACATCACAAAATTGAAAAGAAAAACACTATTCATGAGTTAGGAATCTTTATTTGCACTCTCAACTTTTAGGTGAATTCTTTTTCTCACAAATCTTACTTGAAGCTTAAGTGTACAAACTCATCAAGTTCATAGTATAGGTATTTACATATTTAACATTATGGTAATCACATATAAACTGAGGTATTCCATGAATCCCTTGAAATTTCTTTCAACCACTTGGAGATCCACCCATTGGAAAGTCTTGTTACATGGCATTGGATGATGAAGGTTAATGCCATAATTTTACAGCAATTTTTTAAGGCTTTAATTTGCCACTTTTGGGTTTTTATAAGGCCATATTTTAATGTAGATGTTATAAAGTTAAGCCTTTAGTTCTAAACTTGTTAACCCATAAGCTTTTCATAAGACCACTTTTCAAAAGTGACATTCTCCCAAGCTCCTTGATAGACTCAAATGCAAGTTTGAAGTGAAACAACGGAAGAGTAAAGAGTTGGGGCACACTCCCTGGCTCGCAACACTTTGGGGGTAGAGGGGCGTGTTAGAGCTTTGGGATGGGACTAGGAAGATTGATAAGCATTTCAATCACTCACACGAACCTACACAAAACCAAACAACGGATTGGTTAATGCATAATTGGAGCATTTTTGGTGTTGGGACGAACCATGAGCAAACTCAGACTCAAAAAACTCACCACGGCTTGGACTTGGGGGAAACCATCACCTTCCCCCTTATAGTATATTCTGTGCCTCTCCACGAGGCCCACATCCAAATGGCATTTTGTCTTGAGACTCCCAAATGGGAGTCCCGAAATTCTCAAAGTTGGGACTCCCACAACTTTGGGGCCCCATAACTTTGTGTTCAGACCTCTAATTGTGATGAGGTCTGAAGAAAAGTTGTAGCCCTTGTCAAAAGCTTTCCAACGGTATGTCGCACGCCACCTGCACGCAAGGAAATCGGGTCGATTCCCAACTTTTAAGTGGTCGGGAGTCAAATTGTCAATTTGATTCCCGGCCTTTCTTTTAGTCATAACTTGTGTTTCAGATGTCCAAATGGGTCATGCGAACCCATTTTAAACATCTATGTTTCAATAGCTTTCCAATGATTTAAATAACTGTTCAATCCAATGGGTTTTGACCCCTGCAATCGTTCCCTGAAAACTCGAAAGTCCATCGGCACTACAACTCCCCAGGTGGGAGTTACCTTGGGAGTGTGAGGGTTCATTTTCTCACACTTTCCTGCATTCATGGGAGTATAAGATGTGCCTCATGGGCCTCCCTCTTGTCTCCCACTCTTGTAAGCTTTTGCCTTGGTCATGAGCCCGAGGTTAGGGTTGCGATAAAAAAGGCTCTTTTAGCCCTTGGGAAATGCACATTTATGTGTATACAATAATGTTGTTCATAACGGATCAAGGTCCAAGTTTATAAACAACCATTAGAACTCTAGCATGAAATGACATCCTCCTTATTTTGTTATCACAAGAAAAAAAATAGAAAAAATTATGGGGCATTTCAAAAAATGGAATACTCACTCTAATGAACATTTAATTTTTGGAAACATTGCATTGGATAATGTGCCCTTCAATTAACTACAAAAATTGGCATAGGTCTTTACATATTTATTTATGAAACAACATGGTTTGTTTTGTTTGTCATGCTCTACTTTCCAAACCATGGCACTTCATGCTACAATCTTGGTATCGTTGAAAAGCTTTCCATGAGTAAGGCTGCATCAACTTGGTTTGAGATTGTTTGGACTTTTGGTGTGGAAGCTATTGATTATTGAACCATTTCTTCAATAAAACTAAATGAAATCAAAACTGAAAACTATATTGGAATTTGGGGTGTTCTTGGTGTTATTGAAAATCCTTCGATGAGTAAGATTTAATAGATTTAATTTCATAATTTTCATCATTAATGTGTGGAAGATGCTGGTTTTTGAGTGGATTTTGTTACAAGAAATTCAAACAAATTGCAAAAATTGGGTTTGGAAGGAAAAATCAATCGAGCCCTCAATGTGTTCACACTTGGGCCATCAACATGTAGACCACATTAGTATGTATGATGAATATTAGTACTAGTATGAACCACCTGATCTTTCATTGAAATTTTCTAAAAAATAGGCATTAGTGAAAGATTTTTTTTTTTCAACTTGTTAGAAACACCTTATTTTTAAATGTTGACATTTTAAAAAAATCATTATTTTAAAAAAGAAAGTGACCCCCCCCCCCCCAAACCCTTGAGGAAACATAACCAAGGTGGACGGGGAAAATGAATGCATAATAAGTTGTTTATAATTTTTGTGAAAGAATGTATAATGTTTCCACAAATTTTCTCAATGTTAAACAAAAAGATCCCATTGACAAAAGCGATAAGACTCAAAACTATTTAATCCAAACCACTATGTCATTTTGCCCATGCTCATAATTCTAATTTCAATTGCATTTAAATTAGAAGTTCATTTGGTGCTATTATGTATTCAACCTTATAATCAAAGAAAAACTTTAATGGATGCATCATCACATGATAATTAATGATTTTAATACCTATTCTTCATTTCATAACAAAACATTTATTTTTTCTTCTTTGAATTTAGATAGTGCAAATTAGGTGGGATAAACCAAAGAATTGAATGTAAGATAACAAATTTAAGCTGATTTCAAATGAATATTTTCAGCAAACCTTCCAAAGTTGAACTAGGTATTATATAATGTTAAAAAAGTTTAATGTTGTCAAACATTTCAATTATAAGCATTCAAATAAAAAATATTGTTGGGGTTATTTAGTTTTTAATATGATCTAACTTTGTTTATAATTATATAAATTGTCCACCAATTCATCTTAAAGTAGTTTTACATATGGAGAACATTTTATAAGGGCTCTTTCCATTAGGCCAATGTAAACAGAGTTCCATACAATATGTTGTAATCTCAACTCAACCTAATGAAAAGCCATTGAAATGGGGCCTTGTTTTTTGTTGCATGGACAGATGCTTTCCATTAAAGAGCTATAATTAGGTTGACAATTTGTAAATAATCAATGTTTAGAATTTTGAAAATATTTCATATGTAAAGAATTTTTTAAATAATTTTAAATCAACATATGTTCTCATGAAAAAAGACAGATGTCATTTTATGATGATTCACAGTTTGACTCACAACTCTCACAGCTCTTGCATTTGGTCAATGCTTGATTTGTAATGTTATGAAATGATTGTGAGCATAACTAGTTAGATAAACATAATGGAAAATTGTTGATGGGGCAAATTCTGTGATTATAACAACTTAATGAAAAGATGTCATATACATTTTCTAACAATAGCAGGATCTGCCCCAACATCAACTTTCCATTATGTTTGTCTAGTCAGTTCTACTCGCATTCATTTCAAAGCTTTACTATCAAGCATTGAACAAATGCAAGACCTGTGAGAGCTGCAAGACAAATTGTGGATCAACGTAAAGTGACATTTGTCATTTTTTCATGAGAACATACGTTATTTTAAAATTTTCTAAACGTTCTTTACGTACATGAAGTATTTTCAAAGTCCTTACATTAATTATCTACAACTGTTCAACCTAGTTGCAATTCTCTAATGAAAAACGCCTGTACATGCAACAAACAACAAGACCCCATTTCAATATCTCTGCATTAGGTTGCTTTGCTCACAGAACAATGTCTGTAACTGAGTTTACAAACACCCAATGGAAAGAGATCCTTACTAATTTGCGATTTGTGGGGATACACTCTTCTTTGGGGTATGATTTGCAAAACCAATCATGCATGGTTATTGCAATGAAAGGACCAAAGCCGGGAGAAATGTCAGTTAGCTACAGACTGTTGGAAGTAGCTCGAAGTCTTCCATTCGTGCAGTTTAGAAGGATACCAGATAATTTTCTACCTGTTTTGGGTCAAAGGAATTCATCTCAATTTAGCTTTGGATAATATCAAATCATTCACATCACACCACGAAAGTGGAAAGACCTAGATCCAGCGACACATTGCTATAAACGCTCCCTGCTTTGAAGGTTAGTTGATCTCATGTAGATACTAGATAAGGTCTCTCACATTGGACAGTCTGCAACAATATATATTCAACCGTGGAGGATTACCATGGACGTGGTTTCTTTTGGCACCTGAAACAAATGAACTTAGTCGATGACCACCTACCAGGCTCATTAAGTGCTGATCTCTACTTGTAACACAACTCATGCACAACGAAGACTTCACAATGTTCATGTAACAGTCCTGCATGAAGCTGCAGACTCGACATCTGTAATGCAGTTGCACAAAAACAGAAGCAAAGCAACCATCGAGGTACTACAGTGTGCACATATAATCAGTATCAATTAGTACAGTAAGATTCCAGATCCATTCCAGCACCATGAATCAGGCTAGATTCATGGTGCTATGCTGGAAACAATGGAAGCTTCAATTTTTAACTCAACATGCAGGCTTAATGTCTTCTCTCCTGTAGGCTGGGGAAAGGAACAATGACTCTAGATCAAGTGATGACACGCTAATAGCAGCTAGATTGACAGGATCATCATCATCAGGACTGGACAATGAAAGGAGGAGTTCAGGGAAGGGAAGGGAAGATTAAGCTATGTGGGACACTTTGTATTCTGGCGGAATTAGTGGCTCTATTGCTGAGATCGTCGGGTCGTGGTCAACTCGTGATGCTGAACTGCCACACGAGTGCAGGAGAGCTACAGCACGAGGAAACTAGTTCAGCAGAATTTTTCGCTTTCAAAAGAGGACTTCCTCCAGCACGTTTTCCTGACAACAACCTCACAATCTAGAGCCAAAAAGACTTGGAGTCTTGATGACCTGCATGCTCAGAACAACCAAGCGGCACAATTACTAGATCTTTATGATGTGCGAGTGATCTTATGAAAGTGTACAACAAACACTAGAGTGTGCAGCTGCAGGGGAGATTGGCAGCACAGCGAGTGGGAGCTCCCTTCAGTCCAAGAGAGGGAAACACAAAAGATGATCGCCTCCCGCATCAAACAAGCGGATACCCTGCCCGAATTACAACATCCTCGACAACAGGGCAGTCGGATGTTTGAGTCGGCAGCTGCACACCCTCTCGTCTAAGCCACTGTTGAGCTGAAGGGAGCCCCCGTGATAAATGCTGCCGAAATTCACAATGAGCATACCCAGACGAGAAAAAAGATTAAAAATTCATCAACAAAGCATTCAAATCGCCAAGCTACGTTGAGAAATTGTTGTACATTCAAAAAATTATTCTAGCTCTGACGAAAGTTCACTTTCCCTGCCTGCCGCAACTCTTCAAAATACCCCGAACAAAACAAAACACGCACACAATAACAACAACAACATCCCACACAGAGTTGAAGTGAAGGCAGCACGAACGAAGCTGGAACGGAAAGGAGCACGGTGAGAGCGAGCAATGAAGAGCGATTTCAAGACGGAGAAAACGACGACGGACTCAGCGTGGTTGGAAGATGAACAGAAACTGAATGACAAGGCAAGGAGAGCGGGGATGTCCATATATAGGCCTTGCCCTGCGAGTCAGGTTAGAAGGTGAAACTCGGGAACACTTTAACTGCAGTTTACAATAGTTCAAAAATAAATTGTTTTCTTTTCAATTTATTACATTACATTTTCTCTTCTACTTTACCCTGAGCACTTAATTCAACATTCACACAAACTGAAGTGATCAGCTTGTTGCGGATCCACTTTGTTGCGGAGCCTTTTTACTACACTACAGAAAATTATCTGTTGAGTTGCGCCTCTATAGAGGGGCGTTCCCGAAATAAGCACCCCTCCCAGAGGTGGAGCCGAGGGGCGCTCCCCAAATAAGCACCCCTCCCAGAGGTGGAGCCGAGGGGCGCCCCCGAAATAAGCACCCCTCCCAGAGGTGGAGCCGAGGGACGCTATTTTGGGGGTGTTCTTTAGCATGGAGACAAAGTTATCAAAGTTAGCTTGTGTAGACCCACTTTTTCTCCTTTTTATTGCACTGGAGAAAATTATGCATCGGGTAGCGCCTTGAGGGCGGCATTCTCAAAATAAACACCTTTGAGGTGGAGCCAAGGTGTGCTATTTTCGGGGTGTTCTTTAGCATGAACACAAAGAGATCCGCATGTTGTAGACATACTTTTCTCGTTTTTATTACGCTTCAGAAAATTATTTGTCAGCTAACGCCCCGAGGACAGGGCGGCGTTCTCGGAATAAGCACCCCTGAGGTGGAGCTGAGGTGCGCTATTTTGGGGGTGTTCTTTAGGATGGACACAAATTGATCAGCTTGTTGTAGACCACTTTTCTCTCATATTCACCTACATATAAGTGCTACCTTCAACTTCAATAATTGAGAGTAGTGATTATGTGTAGGGTAATGCCCTTGGAGAATGAAGTTCCCCAAATAAGCACCCCACAGGGTGGAACCCAAGGGCTGCGATTTTGTGAACACACTGCTCCTCCAGCATTATCCGGCAAAGCACCCTCCTCCCTTAGGTGTTTTGAGAATTTTTCTTTCACTTTTTGTCATGATAGCCAAAGGGTTCCTGCTGAGTACCATAGGAAAGAAAGTGACAAAAAGTGGTGGAGCATTACAGAAAATGCAAAAAATCGTAATGTTTTCGTTTCTAGTGTACTTGGAGAGCACCTTACCTAGCATAAAAACCCAGCAGGCTTTATGAAGAGCATAAATGGATGTGGCACACTTTTCATAAAGCCCACCAGCTCTATTTTTTCCATGATACTTGGTGAATACCCACTGGGTATCATGGAAAAATAAAAATTTTAAAAATCATGGCAGTTTCTTTGCTGCGTCAAGCCCCAAGGCCACTATGGCAAGGATATTGTGTTTAGATTCATTACAGAGTATAGTAGCTTAAGGAATTTTGGCCCCCAGGTAATAAGTCTATTTTCATATGAGGAATTTTGAAAATGAGATTTTGGCTCATGGTGAAACTTGAGATTAGTTATAGAATTATAACATCTGGAAGGATTTAGGTTTTTTTAAGAGGATTTTTTGAAGATTATATTATTGTATGGTGAAGTATCTGAGTTTCCATAATTCTTCTTTTGCTTTAAGATACTTTTTAATGTATAATGGTATTTTGCACTTCTAGTGAAAGGCACTTGTTAAAAAGAGAACTTCCCATAATTTGATCCAGAATATGAGTCTGATACAGGAGATGTTTGAGATTCAATGCACCTGATGTTTTAATGTGCATATCACTTCTTGAGCCTAAACCAACAGTGCTAAACTAAGAGCAAATATGCATATAGTATGAAAGATGTGAAAGAAAGGAGGGTCTTGAAGATATGAAATTGTTGGTAAGCATTTTTTATTCTTGAAAAATATAAGCGTTTGAAATATATGTAACTTCTTTCAAATGTATTGATTTTTAAGCAAAAAGGACTTTTGATGAGCTTCTAATATAATTCCAGTTCAAGGTGATACTTTTTTTTTTTAATGAAAAGCCAATTTCTGTGGAGTCTTTCAATTGTGAGGGCACTTTCATGGTCAGTATCATTTCAATGTGAAAAGGCTACATTTAACCCAGGAAATGTTTGTTTTGGAAGGGGTATGCAAGAAACTGTAGAAATGAACAAATGCCACAGAGGAAATATAACGCGCACTTGGTACATCTGGAAAGCCGAAACCAGATGGACTGATGATTGAAAATACAGTATGGGATGGTCAGTGAGCGCGTACCCTAATTTTAGGTTATGAGGTCATTTCCACGCTTCAAGTTGAGAGTTTTAGGATTTGGCACATGGGTTTATGAAATATTTCAATTCTGGTTTCTATCTATGTCTCAGTTGTTTCATGTGATCTCGTGACATTATTCAAGAGTCAAGTTATGACTCTAAATTTGGACTATGTCTATTCTTATGTCTATTGTCTTTTAGTTAGATTTAGAAAGATTCTTTTCTCCTATTGTGAAATGTGGACCATAGCCTAGCAATGATGCTCTGTGCATGTGCACAGTGGATTGAGAACAAAGAATTTTGGAGCGTTCAGTTCTTAGTGGTCCCCTTTACTGTTTGTGGCTTGCCTTTGTTGTGCTGTTTGCTTGCCTGGACTTGAGTCCTTGCCCCTTGTTTCCTTTTCTCTCCCTTTCTTGGGTGCTTTCTTTCTATAAAGTTTGATAGGGTTTCATCATTTGTATTGTCAACTTGTTAGATGATTTCAACCATTTTTGTAATTAGGCAACATGGACCAATTTTTATATTTTGATTGCTCCAATTTGAAATTTTGAAAATATTCATCTATATGGATTACAATTTTTTTATAAAATTCATCAAAAAGTCCCATAGAATTTTTGAGACTTCTCTTCATCTGATTTTTAAATTAAAATTTTTGCCAAACTTGACAAGAACGTAAGGTGGCAAGTGGGCAAGTGGCAAGATATTGTACCTAGTAATATATTATATATCATAGTACCTTGGTGGCTTTGGCACAAATTATATAATTCTTAGAAATGAAGAAATTTTCAAAAATCATTTCTAAGAGATTTTTTTAAAGGAAAATGGAGAATATTCAGGAATATTCTAATTTTCTAAATGGAATTTTCAAATTAATTAGTTATTCAACAGATATGTGTTGAAGTTGGCCATGTATTATGATATTTTAGAAGGGTAATTTACTTACATATTGTGACTATGTGACAGAAAACACCCCCTCCAATCTTTGTGACAAACTCAAGAATATCGATTTCAACAACAGACAACTCTCCCTCCACATGGTTTGAGGATGGCCTGACCCCACAATTTTTCAATTTTGTGTGGTGTGGGCTGGCGATCATCTACAAGGGGGCCTAGCCAAATTTGGCTACAGGTCAGAGCCCCAAGGCTAAATGTTTAGGAATCCCACTATTTTCTAGCAATAAGCTAGAAGCCAATGTCTAAATACAGCGACTTATAACTTTCTACCTTGAAGTATGGCGACTTGGTCATTTTTTTCTAAAAAAATCCTTTGGAGCCTTTGCAACCACTTTTCTTTCTTTTCCTGCAAGTGGCGGACTTTGGCCACAATAAAAACACAATATTATCACGACAAGTTCAACACTAAATTATATTATTTAGTCAAGTCAAATGGCAGGATGCTAGACTTAGGAGAGAGACGTGAGACAGTTTGTTAGACTATGGCAGAATGGAGTGGAAGAAAACAATGGTCATGATCCAGAAATATCTGGCAAAAGAAAGTAAGTTCCTTGACAAAACTTGATGACCACACCAAGCTATTTGTGCTAGGGATGGAAGGAAGATTATGTGGTGCTATTAACTGTCAACTTGTTGTAGTATCTTGTGGTAATTGCTGGGGTTTTGGGTCGTGGGGTTGGATGTCCTCTGGGTTTGCTGTGTACTGGTCTTTTCTGCAATGGATTTTTTCAGTTGTGTCCCAAAAAAAAACAAAAAAACAACACTAAATTACATTATTTTCAGAAATGTTGAAACTCACCAAAAATAAAATAAAAGGGAGGTGGGGCAAGGGGGGAGGCTTGTCAATGAAATAGAGAACCTTTAAGAATATTCTGAAATATCTTATTCTCTAAACTGAAATCTTCAAAATGAAATAATTATTCAATACTGAAATGTTGAACTTGCCTTGGTACTATTGCCTTGGTACTGCATGTCCACAGGAATCTTGATTTTTGAATCGTTGATAGTACATACCTCTTTGTGGCCACAAGCTGGTACACACTCAATTGCCATTCCGAAGTATAGGTTTAGATCTGGGGTGCATTTCCTCTGCAGGAAGGTGTTGTGAATCCATGAGCCTCTCCCCACTACCAGCTTACTGAAACAGTTTGACATGTTAGCAAACGTTCCTGTTATCATTTTCTGCATTTTTTGGTAAAAAAATTGTTAATGAAGCTTGGGTTAAAAGATAGCAATGGACAAAGGTTACAAGATGAAATGCAAGCATGTTTCATTGCTTCCCCATCAAAGCCCGAACATTACTTTTACTTGGCCTTCTGAAGTGCACTGTACCTCGTTCATTTTAACAGATTGTAACTTTGTTTCAGGCTATTTAAAGTCTGAACTTCATTTATAATATTATGTACATGCTGTTAAGGTAAAACAGCCCATCACCAAACACATACTTAACATCGCACACTTTCCAATATTTTTCTCATTCTTGAACCAAATTGAGTGATTTTTGTGTTATTGGACACACAAACTGGAGGGTTACAAATGTTCTTTCCGCATCAGAAGTCAAGGAGCAATGCAGAAAACACAGGAAGAGAACCAGTGATAGACTGCTTCAAAAATGTTGAGAACTTACTAGTTCCAGCATCATATCTTTCTCATTTTTAGCTCACTTTGAGTGACTTAAAACCTGATTTGTGCACTAACCAAGGGTTTACAAAATTTCTTTGCCTCTGAAATATAAAGAAATTTTGTGCTTGAAATTGTAATGATCAAAGATTTTTTGCTTGAAATTGTAATCTGTTTTAATTCAACCATCATTGAACACTGAACTCCCTTACACCAAACATTGCATATCTTTTCCATTCTTTTATTGAATTGAGCAATTTTTGCGATGTAGGAAGTGGTAGGTGAAGGGTCACAAATAGTCTTTCAGCTTTAGAAGTAGAGGAACAATGTGTAGAGGAACAATGTGTAAGGATTAGATCTCCTTGGAGTTCTTAAGTGTTCACTCATTAGCCTATCTATGCTACATTGCTGCTGGTGGACTTGCTCTTACCTTTCTTTATGGAGTGTTATTTCATTTTTTGGTACTTATTCTTGAGTCCTACATGCTGATTTGATAACATGGCAACTCAAAGCCACTTTAGATGAGGGTCCAAGGTCCAATGAAATAAAGCAATCCTATTGGTTGAGAGTCATAAATTGGACCCACAGTTTTTAGGTGAAGGTCCAAGACCAAAAAGTGGCAAATTGAGCCTAAACTTACATGGCACCATTTTGGAGGGAAGATCAATTGGCTCAGACCCAAAAAAAGAGCTCATGATCCGGAGAACCAAGATGCAAGCTAGGGTCCAAGGCATGGTCCAACTCAAGGATTCAATTTGCTTGAAATGAGTCCAAATTGGTTCCTAGGAATTTGGTCTGTGGACCCCATCTAAAGTGGGCCTCATTCTCAAACAAGAAGCTCATTGGAACTGTGGGTCTGCACGATATGGTCCAAGTTCAAACAAAACCATGAAAATTGATGGAACCATGGGAACATGGTTAGGTTACCTTGATTGTAAGATGGGTTTTACCGGGAGAGTACATCTAGGTCTCCAGCTGTGACTGAGCACATTGGTCTGCAGGTTAATCCAAAATTTTACCTCAAAATCCTACACTGACCCAAAGTCTCTTCACTCTGGGCAGCAAAGCCAACAAAATCCTTAACAAAATCCAATGGGGATGTGGCGGATCAAAACCCAGTTGTGGCTAATTTTTCCAACCTAGGTGAATCACTACTAGGGGCCATCCACTTGGATTTTCAAAACTGTCCAGGTGTGGCCACAATAATACCCAAACATTCATTGCCCCTGCAATTAGCCTAGGCAAAAAATTGATGACAAATACAATTAGAGATAGAGATCCTTATAAGCCAATGAGGCAACATGCACCCAAGAGGCGCAGACCTTTTCCTTTTGGAAGAAAGGGGGCTAGGAGGAAGATTTTTTGAAGTTTGGTGTTCCCCAATGTATTTATTCCATATGGCTCTGATCCTGCAGTTTGTCTGGCCACCCATCTGCCACAAGTCTAAAGGGGAACTGGAAAGCACAAACCCCCCCCCCCCCCCCCCCCCCCCCCCCCACCACCACACCAAACCAAAACCCAACGAATCTTTTCTCAACCTATCCCACCAAACCCCACCACTAAAAAACACAAAAATATCAACATATCAATCAACAAAAAAAA
>Ga0116231_10009744_pt1 | contig 15940 bp, 6 predicted proteins | sample S1TSphgellanicum_2_FD_89695 | JGI IMG/M metagenome (GOLD analysis project Ga0116231, IMG submission 89695) | Host-associated microbial communities from peat moss isolated from Minnesota, USA - S1T2_Fd - Sphagnum magellanicum MG | ecosystem: Host-associated > Plants > Peat moss > Unclassified...
ATGAAAAAATTCCAAAAACCAATTATATTAAAATTTTAAAAAGATATAAAAAAATTTCCTTAACAATGGGGGGGGGGGGGCCTCTTGTTAATAAACCTTTATATACTAATATATTATATATTAATGTAATAATATATTATTATGGCCTTTATATTATGAATTTGTACATGTATTAAGGGTTTTGGAATAGGCTCGTTTGTTGGTGTGAAGGAAAAATGTTATGGCCAATGAACTTGTTGGATTGGGTGGTTGGAATTTTGTTTATTTTAAGTGAATTAATAATAGTTAAATGTGTACTAGGGTTTGAATATAGGTTTGTGAGAATTTTAAAGGAAAAATGGAAATGATAGAAAAGGGATCATTATTTTTCAATGTTTAGCGAAATATGGTTGTGTGTAAGCTTGAAGTTTGTTTGTTTTTAAAAGCCCATGGAGATTGTTAAATTTGATGATTGAATTTTGTTTTCATACTTTTCCAAAGTAAACTAATAGTTCAATGTGTAGCAACTATAAACTGGCCAAAAAAAAAAATCAAATTGGTAAAAGCTTAATGTTTTTATTTTTTTAATCATTAAAATCTGAAAAAAAAATTAAATGAAAAATTTTATCCTAAATTCTTGCAAATAACCAAAAATATTTTTTAATATTTATTTTATTTTCATAATTTTCTTATTGCCAAATTTGGCTAAATCATATTATGGATGATCATCACATGAGCGACATCAAAAAACTAAGGAAAAAAATGGCATAAAACCTTCATCTATGTTAACAACCTAATATTTATAGTCTATAAGTAACATTATCAACTTTCATTAACCTTGTTTTTTCATAACCATAATATTACTTGGATGGAAACACCATTATTTTTCTCTTGATGGATGAAAATAATATTCATTTCATATATGTTGTTTAATGATAAAAAATGACAACAAATAGGTATGAGATAAAAAATGCATGGTACTAAAAAATTAATGACATGTTCTCCAACTACCTAAGCATGGCAAGTCATCTCAATTCTCACAACAATCAATTAGGCTTAGTAATTGGTTTAGTGCCACTAATTATCGAAAATAGTCTTGGCTTTCTTATGCTTTGCCTATTTGTAATAGCTAACAAACTCTCATCAATTACTTAGTATGTAAGCCTTTGATGCATTTACTTTTTGGTCATTTGGAAATTTCTTGATGTGATTGGGCTCGGATTCTTGCATTGCATTGGAAGTGAGAATTGCACCCACCAACTTGATGTGACTAGGCTTGGATTCTTATATTGCATTGCAAGTGAAATTTGGGCTCACCAATTGTTCATCCATCAAATCCTCCAACTTGTTGTGACAATTTTTGGACTATTACCAATTTAGTCTAAACCCTAAAGAATTGGTTTAGGGTTTAGACTAAATTTTTAGACTATCAAAGAATGATTTTGCTTGCATATAAAGTGGATAGGTCCATGTAAATACCAATTCATGCCATGGTCCATTTTGTTTCCAAACTTAATGCTTGTAATGTACAACAATTCAATTTTGTTTTTATTTTTGATGTCATTTCTAATGTGATAAATGGTGGTTTTAATCTTCATCCCCATGTAACCATAATTTCAAATAGATTCTTGCACTTATGAATACTTGTGAGCCTCTAAGTATGGACTAGGTACTAACTTGTAAAAACACGTTTTAACTATTCATAATAATTAGTGTGCTTGAATTGTTTGTTGGACATAACCAATTATATGAAAGCTTCGAAATTACATGTTTTGCGTATGTATATAATCATTGTTCCTGAAGAAGAAAAAATTAAGTTTCAATCTCATTTCAAAATGGACATTATCAAATTGGTGCATTCTGCAACTTTTAGAAGTCCATTAAAATACATTTCATGCTATGAAATGGCATGGAAACTTGCATTTATGATTCATCAACATGTCATTGAATTTTGAGAAAAATATAAATGTTGTTCATTAAGGATTTTTTTTACTTAATGAATCCATATGCATAATTATGAAGAACAATCTCACTTTTAATTTTATAGACAAAAAGTTCCCCCAAAGATTATATTTAATTATTTATTATTTTAATAACTATAGTTATTCAATCTATTGAAATTGAGTCCTTTTTTAATATATGTGTACACAAATGTATCACCTTAGCATTTGAACATGAAGGGGTGCAAAAAAAATTGTTCTTATACATGATTTTATGAACACTTTAACTTGCAATTACCCATATAGAATGCCACAATATGGCATGTGATATATAGTGCAAATGGGATTTGGGAAAGCCCAAGACCATTGAGTTTTTCATAAGTCATGAATCTTGTAAAATTTCTTGATGATTTTGAAATTTATGCCTAATATAATGATTTATTATCATGATGGAAAATATTGACAATTATCATATATCTAATTAAACTATCTACATCATTGATTTTCTCCATTGCACACAAGTGCCATGCTTTTAAAACATGCTAACAAAAAGGAAAATTGGGACACCTTCTATGCTCCAATAATCCTATGCATGCATACAAAAATATTAACATATAATTAATGCATTGGTTAAGCATGTAAAGACCATAAACATGAAAATTCATCCAATAACTATTTTTTTTCAAATACAACGTACTGTGAAAATGTATAATGAGGTTGTTATTCACCGTAATGTTTTTAACTCTTATGAGGCATTGTCAATAATAAAACAAAACAATCTCCAATTTGGCCATGTGTGATACCATCCTTGCTTTTAGGGGTTTCAACCACTCAACCAAATTTTCAATTGTTTGATGACTCATAATGATCCATATTAAAGGAACACAGATGTGATGAACATCAAAACCCATCAATGTGAAAAGATGAAATTTCATATTGTTAATGCAAATGTGGCATCCATTGATATAACACCATTGTAGCCACATGAAAACATGGATTGGCATTGACTTGGTGTTTGGATGCTTAATGTGAATGGCATTTGAACCCCATTGACTTCATTAACTTCTTGAAAAAAAACATCCTCTAGATGTTGAAAAGCCCAATATTGAACAAAAATGGCATGGTTATTATGTAATTGATAACTTCTTTTCTTATGCTTTTGGTTTAAATAAACAATGTTTTGATGTCAAATGAAATCATGTTAGGTCATGGCCTCTCCAACATTCACATGTTGCCACCAAATCGTTTAATGTTTGTTGTGAATTTGTTTAACCATGTAGCCCAAATTCAATTGAGTCCAAATGTGATCCTTCAAAGCTTATGACATTTGTGGAATGTAAAAAAACATACGAGCAATAGACCTAGGGTCATGTTGGCCATGTGCAGGGACCCATTTGCTCGTGTATGCACCTTGTGGTATAACATTGTTTCCATACATTGAGTTGTGTGCAAAGTTTTTTGACTGAGGATGAGGTTAAACATCCTTGCTTGATAAAATGACTATGGGTTGGGTCACGCCAATGATCATTTGGTCCATACCCACATTGGTACCTAAGCCAAATAAAGTTTAGACTCAATGTATGTTTGGTTGATGTATGTGCTTTAAAAATAAATAAACATGTGTCCATGATGCTTATCATGTATGCCCAAGGTGAGTCTTGATAGTTAGGTGTTTGACATTCATTTGTGGTGGTACATTTTTATGTATGTGCCACTTCAAAAAGGTCCCCATATCTTTGTGTTCACTTTCCAAAAAAATTGAGACACAAACATATGGCACATGGGCAATTTTAGTTGACATTTTATTTTGACCTCCATTTTGTACACCATTTGTCCCCACTAAGTCCTTGTTTGAAAATGGGACCTTCATAGGATTTTGGACTTCAATCGCTTGAAACTTTGGCATTCTTCCCATGTTTGAAGAACAATATCGTGTGTAGGTACACACACAAAAAACCATACATTGATTAATATGACAATTTAAATCATATAAACCTTGCAATATTTACAAGTAGACCCCAAAACACACCACCCATGCTCACCTTAAATGCGATACTCAAATGTGGGCCCATAAAAGGGCATTGCCATTTGTGGGTTTGAAATGGGCATTGTTTAGAAGACCCTAAATGCAATACTTTTGTGTGGCCCTAAAATGGACATTATCATTAGACACCTTAAATGCAATACCCATTATGTGATAAAATTCATTCTACTTATGTAGGTGAGATCACAATAGTCACATGATGACCTAAACTCCACATTGATTATCACTACCAAAAATCATGACTTTTTTTACTAGAAATTTTGAACAAAAAATACCCCTATCAAACATTAATAAAAAAAAACAATTCAATCATTTTGGTCAAATTGTTTTTGACATGACCAATTTGATTGGTGATCTTTTTGACTAGTTGAATGGTGAACTATTTGACTGGTCAAATCAGCCAACAAAAATTTTGGGCAATAATTTTTTTGAGTCAATTTTTTAATTTTTAAAACGTGTACCCAAAATTTTTAATTAAATTTAGGTAGGTGGGGCATAAAATAGGTAGATGCTAGTTACCCACTTAGGTTGTGTTGGGTATTTGTACATTCCATAGCCTAGGGTTGTACACCATCTTCATATATTCCCATAGGCATGTAAAAAATGGGAATTGAACCCTTCACCTTTTTAGCCACATGTACTTACAAACTCCTTAACCAACTCACCACACCATTATGTTATGGTATGTGAAACTTTGTTATTAAGATCTTCCATTTCAAAAAAAAAATGACATTTAAACTTTGAAATACATTTTATTCTTCATGTACTACTCAAATAAAACAAATGTATTTTTTTTTCAAGAAATTTCAAAGATCTATTCGTTGATATGCACAATAAGGTATAAAAATTTAAATGATTTGTGAAAAAAGCTTTCTTGAAATTGAGTTATGTTCACAAATTCAACTTATATTTTTCCTTCAAAATTTATAGTTGTGTGTACATGTAAACTTAGTAAGTATTATTGAATAGGAACTAATAAATATTAAGTAGTACAATTAATATGTAGTAATTAGGAACTAGATATTAGCTAGGTAATATATGCTACCTAATTAATAGACCTACCTAATTACTTATGTAATTAATAACTAGTAGCTAGTTAGTAAACCTAAATATAATTTTAGCTGCCCAGTAAACTAGTAGGTAGTTAGGGAGGTATGTATAGGTTGGTAGGTATAACTTGGTACGTAAGTATTAGACTTAAGATAAGTAAATAGGTTTAGGTGGGTAGGTATGTAGCTAGGTTGTTAGGTTATGTAGCTAGGTATGTAAGTAGGTTGTTAGCGTATGTAGGGAGGTGGGGATGTGGGGAGATTGTTAAGGTGACTAAATAGGTAGGTTGGCTAGTTAATTGTTTAAGGTAGGTATGTAAGTAAGGTAAATGTCTATGTTTTTAATTAAGTAGGGTATGGTGCATGGGTAGGTAAGTAGGTAGGGTAAGTAATTAAATAGGTATAAGTGGGTAGGTATGTAGTTGGGCATGTAAATAGGTTCTCAATGTATGTAGGTAAGTAGGGAGGTTCTTAAGGTAAATAGGTATGTTTTAATATAAGTAAGTAGGGTTGAGTGAGTGTGTAGGTAAGTTGGTTGGGTAAGTAAATATGTATATGTGGGTAGGTATGTAGCTAGGTTGTTAGGGTATGTAGGTAGGTAGTTAGGTAGGTAGGTAGGTAGGAGGTAGGTCCATGTAGGTAGGTAGGTAAGGAGGTTATTAAGGTGACTAAGTTAGTATATGTAGGTGCATTGGGTAGTTGTTAAGGTATGTAGGTATGTAAGTCAAATAAATATGTATGTTTTAAATAAGTAGGTTAGGGTGAATGGGTAAGTAGTTGATAGGGTAGGTATAATTGACCTATTTAACTAGCTTAGAATTAGGCCTTTAGGCAATTATATGTACCTTGTTAGGCTTATCTTGGCTACCTAGCAACTTTAATTATTAAGTTAGGTAAATAGCAAGTACTTAAGTTTTATTAGTAGACTACAAATTATGTTAGGTAGGTAATTTAAGCCTAATTAATAAGCTAGTAGGCTAGTTATAATAGGTTAATTAATTATGTATGTTAAGTATGTAGGTAGTTTTGACTTAAGCATACCTAATTAATATCAAATCAATATGTTCAATTTGACTAAGGCATGGTCATTTTGACCGACCTTTTTCTTTTGTTTGTCCCTTTTGACTAAATGACCAATTGACACTTTTTAAAAAATGTCACTTTAGTCAAATGTACTAATAAAAAATAACATACGTCGTTCATGCACCAACCCATTATTCAAGATGAACATCATTTCTAGCCACAACAAACACTTTGATCAAGTTGGACCTTCTAAAAGGTCATGATTTGTAATAGTGTATGGTTATTATAAATGTAATACTCCATTACACATAATGTAAAAATGCACATTGTTTGTGAGGGGCCAAAAATGCAACACCCATGTTTCAATTGTGGATTGTTTGTAATGAAATTTATGACTTTGCTAAATTAGTCCAAAGCAAACCAAAATTGCATGAATTCTAAAAACAAATACACAATTATGCTAAAATAATAAACTAAGAAAGGTTAAACACACCATTAGTGTTAGGGATGGGTATTGTCATTTGAGAATATAACATTGAACAAATTTAAAACACACAATTCATTAAACCCTTATCCCAAAACCCTAAATAATTCTAATGGACTCAACCCTAAAGCCTAATAGCTTTACAATCCTATAGAAAGAGAAATCAAAAGAACCTTATGAAATCCACATTGAACTTTGAAGGCAAATTAAGTTCCAAAAACAAAGGAATGAAAAAAATTAATTCTTAGTTTCAAATAATTAATTTAATAAAAAAGACTTAGTCTTAATGAATGGTGGGTGCCCTAAACATTAATAACTTAACAAACCTATACAAAAGGAAACAATTGATTTTTATGAAACCCACAACATGCGTTGAGTTTTTAATCTTAAACCCTAAATAACTTTAATGTTAAATGCCTTAAACCGTGATGTCTATACAAACATAAACAAATGCAAAACATCATCACAAATGTATTAGCTTCATAGGTTCATTCAAAATTCACATGAAATCTATTATTAAATCATGGGATGAGAAGTTTGTGATGACAACATAATTATAACAACTAAATGTGCCCTACATTTGAAATATAATAAATAGGAATTATAAAATGTTAAGTGGGAAAATTAAACCTATATTTAAAGTTAATAATTTTTTTTAAAAAATGAATGGAAGATAGGTTTGTTTATTACTTAGTGAATAGCTTTTTGAAGTTGAGATTTTTTTCAATTGCACTTTTTTTTAAAAACATTTCTTGCTCCATATAAGGTAGAACAGCCTTGAACAAAAATTTAAAAGTTCAACGCTTAAAGGCTTAATAATTGTGCACATTTTCATCAAGGTTTTCAAAGAATTTAAGTGAATCTTCAACCACAACATTAGTAGGTGTCTACGACACTCAAAGACAAAATGAAAAAGTTGCTGCTATCGAAAGTGAAAGGGTCTCAATGTTTTGAAACAAATGGATAAAACATATAACATTTTTATTTTTGTGAAATTTACACCTTATAATTAATAATTTAGATCTTATGGAAGGACACCTTTCTTCCCATAAACAATATAATAGTAATATAATTGAATTTAAATTATTTTCTATACTCGTTCAATTTTTTTCAAAATTTATAATAGGTCCAAATATTTGGAACACCAATCACATAGTCGTAGGTTTATTTAGGGTTTTGAAATATAAATATTTTAAACAGTAATCCATGATTACCCTAAGATTGACAACCTCTTAGATGCTACATGGGGTAATCTCTTGATCTCCCTTTAGATTTGAAAAAAAAACATTGCAACAATGGTCATTGTTGTTTGCTCCTCCAATTGGTTTAATTTTTCTTATTTCTTTTTTTTGATCTTGTTCCTTTTTTTTGTCTTTCAATTCCCCCCCCCCCCCTTCTCATAGTTTGAGTCTCCCTTTCTTAGGGGCTCAATGCATATGTGTTTCTCATTCAAAGTTTCATTCCCTATTTACATTTCATTTTTCATATCTTTTAAAGTCTACATGTTTTTCATGTTGTGTCACTATAAGAACTTGACGCCATTGTGATGCCATCCACCCAAGAACTCAAGGCCATTGCAACACCATCGTGTGAAGAGGAAGTAAGGGCTCAAGGGTTCAATGCATGTGCATGACAATGTGTTTATTTCATTTTGAATCTCCTTCTCTTTTAGAGTAAGAGCTAGAGTCTGCTTTTCTCTCATGTCCATGAGTTTTTTGTGTGTGTTTTACAAGAATTCGACTTTGCTTTCAAGTTTTTGAATTTGTTGTGTGTTTCTACAATAATTCAATTTCTTTCTTAGGTTTGAATTTTCTATATGTCTTTATAGGAATTGTTAAGGGGTGAAATTGTAGCCCCTAATCCTTATCATCCTCCAAGAGGTAACACAAAGGGAACAAGGTCAACACCTTATTACTCAACATAAAGAAATTAACTTCATTAGTTTACTTTATTCCAACTACTCAAGTAGTAAGTAGGAAGTAAAACAAAAAACAAAGGAAGAAAGTAGGGTATGTTGTCTAATAATAGACCTATTGTCATGTATGTAGGTTAATATAGGGGGGTAGGGGAAGAAAATAGAAAAAGGCAATATGGGAAATGATCATAACTCGAAAGTAGCTACTTTCCAAGGTTCTTTAATACCTTCAACAACCTCGGGTGTTGCCCTAGTGGGGTTTGCAGACCTCCTACAAAAACTATCCCCACCTCAACCATGCATGCAGGTCTTTAGTGATTTTCTTGCCACTTGTAGCACCTCGGAATGCCTCCTCATGGCTCTCTACCATTTGCACCACACTACATCCACTCATAGCCATTGCCTACCACATGTAGCAATAAATTCTAATCTGCAGGGGGCTACTTGCTAGTGTTTTTCCCCTTCTTTCTATAACCAAGTATTGGTTACTACCTTCATGTGGAAGCTAATAACTTACTACTCTAGAGGCTACCAAGTGGTATGCCTCTTTACTCTCTATTCTAAAAAAAATGCAAAAATACCATGTCAAGGAGTAACATACTTTATATAATATCCAGCTATTATACTTTCCACACCTCCTAATAAAAGAGATGCACATTAAAACACATCAAACTCCTCGACCATTTTCCATTAAAATCACACACAAATACAAGTACATTTCCTCACTACCTTTTACTCCCTAGTAATACAACACACACTTTTCCAAGAAAATCCTTCATTCCAATTCATAATTACAAAGATATTGAATGCTTTAAAAATACTCCAAAATGTCCTCTAATCCTTCTTCTCAACAAGACCACACAAGGCCCACATTGAGCCCATGAAAATAGGGCTTTTATTCTAATCTTTTTTTAAAAAATCTCCTAGATGATTGGGTTTATTACCCCCAACCATTCACTAACATGAACTATTTAATCCCACTAGCTTCACCCCTTGGGTAAAGGACGGTAAGTCTACCCACTAATAACCATTAGTTACGAAGAGGCCTATGGTACTAACTAATCTGAAGATTTCTACCCTTTAACAGGAATTTGACACCATTGCATGAAAATGACATAGGGGTTCAATGCATGTGTGCACATTTTTGAATTTTAGTTTTTTTAAAGTCTTAGTCTTAGTCTCTCATTCTCTCTCAATCTCAAGTCTCTTTCTCTCTTTTGATTTCAAGTCTTTTGTTCATGGTGTGTTTGTTTACATAAGCCTGACCTAAGTCTTCAACACCATTGTGTGAACCTTGCAAATCATAGTAGACCCTTGCCATCACTGTCATTGTCACTCATGATGAACACAAATTATTGCGTATTTTAGATTCCTTACCCTTTATGTTTTTTCATTTATGACCCTTCCTATTTGTTTTGTGTTTATAGGTCAACACCAGTTACACCATTGTGTGATTGATTTGTGTTTGTTTGTGTTTACATGTTGTCATAAAAGGAATCAATAATGATGGTGGTGTTGGTGAAAAAGAAAACAAATGACTTTGACCCCTCACATCGCATTATCATTGGAAAGTGTTTTAGCACCTAGTTCAATTGTAGAGTTGGATACCCAAACTTTGAAACCCAATTTTAGTTTTAGTAATCAAATGTGTAGTGTATACCTAACTACATATCTATAGACCTCAAATTCTCTAGAAAAATTTAATACTCAAATTTTCCATTATAGATGATTTGTGCAATTGAAATTATCCAAAAAAATTTGAAGCTTAAATTTTTAGTTCAAACAATTTGTGTATTTGAAAATCTATGTATCCCTCTTTTTTATCTATAATCTTTTTTTTCCTTTAGCTTATTTTTCCTTTGTTCCTTCTTTTTTCTCTATCTCATTTGAATCACTAAAGCCAACAGAACCTATCATAAAATCCCTATACCTCTTTATACCCTTTTTCTCCTTTGATTGACCATCATTAGTGCCATCATAACACATTAAAAACCCTTGTTTCTTTCATTTATTGCTATTGAGTGGAAGGTTGTAACTTGGTTAAGACATGCCCATCAAGTTGCATTTTTGCCCATTTTTCTTGTCTATCATTTCTTTGTTGCACATATGTGTTTCCTAAGCCAAACCTTATGTACCCTTGTGGATGGGATCAAAACCCTATGTTAAAGGAGTAATTATTCATGGTAATAGTTAGTTAGTATATTTCTACTTACTTAGTCATTGTTTTAAGAATTACTAGCTAGATTACATAGTTTTTGTCATTATTTGAATTTGAATAGATCATAAGTTTGTTTTTTTTACAATGGTTATATCTTGGAAGAAGGAAGAGAATGAAAGATGATCATTCATTGTAGAACATTGAGTTTTGATGGAGTATGAAACATGAGCATTCTATTTTCTGGAAAAGTTCCAATTTCATACAAGATTTGATGTTTTGATGTTTTTCCCATACTTTCATGATTGGATTTTAATTCTAAAACTATATATGATTAGATTTGAATGAATTTTTTTATTAGTATTAATTTTATGATATGTTTTTGTCCATATTTAAATTAAAATATAGGATTAAATTTTTTGTATTTACCACCCTATTTTTAAATTGTTGTGGAATCTTTCACCAAGAGTCCTAACAATAACAATAGATGATGCATAATTGAATTTAGTTCTATTATCCTTCTCAATTCTCCTTTGAAATGTTCTTCAGCTTGGGTAAATGTAGTTTCAACCCTTTTTTATTTTCTTTCTCCCTTTTTTTTTGTTTTTAATTCCTTGATTTTATCAACAATTTCTTTGTCCATTTCCTTATGTTTCAACATTGTTAGGTATTAGTTTGATGTGGCCATTTGTGAATTGCAATAATCCACTAGTGGTTCTTTGCATTGTCTTTTCCTTTTTAGTAGTCGTGGTAAAGACAATAGGTTAGCTGATCCAAAAACTTATTGAGTTTGACTTGGACCAATTAGGTCATTTAATTCAAAAATAAGATCTTCCAAGTTCACCACCAATTGATTTTCTTTGTGGTTATTTGTTGGGGTGGTAAAAATGTATGGCATTTTTACATAGTAGTCGATTGTGGGTGAAGAGGAACATTCAAATGTAGGAATAGTTGTAGACATTAATTGGAAAATCCCAACAATGTTTAATATCTGTATGGTAGCTTTAACCTCATCCCCATTGTTGTTGGATTCATTTGTTACATTTGATTGGTATGAATTTTCATGATCTTCCTTTTCTATAATAATGAACATTTCATTTGGACCAAATTTTCCAACCATGGCTATAGGATTCAAAGGCTAGATTCCACAAACCTTGAACCCTAATTTTATGTTTTTTTTAAAAAGATTGTTGTAAAACCTTGTCCACCCATTCTACCAATTTTATTTTGTCTAGTTCAAGATACTTGTTTTTTGCCATATCACAATCTCTTTCCATTTTAAATGCATTCTTGAATGGTTTGAAGTAGGTGATGTCCAATGGTTGGAACACATGTGAAGTATGTGCAAGTAAGGTAACCATGTCCAAACTTAGTTCTATTGTTTGTTCAAGGGCTTCTATTGTAACATGTGACCCATGCCCATCGGGAATCAAGAGATGTTGATTCTTTTGAGAAAACCCCCTTAAATAGATTTGTAAAAAACATTAACCAATGATTAAAAAGGTAAATTGTCATCCAAGATTTTTTCTATGTGGCCATGCATGTTCATGGTCTACATAACTTTATGTAGTTTTCTTGCATCCTTGAGCCTTTGAAAATGTAAAAGGAGGGCCAGGTTATTCATGTTGCATTAACAAAACAATTCATAGTCAACCACTTTTAAGACTTGGAAATGGTGCTATAGACATCATGTGAGTTTCGTTTAGCCAAAACCCTAGCACCATATTGTTGTTCTACTTGAATTCTTGTCTCATTTGAATTCCAAATGTGATATGAAGGGTGTTTGTGTGATGTTTATAAGTTTTCCAAGTTGTAATAAATGGTATGGCATATTTCCTTAATTAAACTTTTTGCCCTAGAAACTTCTAATCCTTCTACAAGGCATATGTTAATTTTTGGATGACATTTCTTGAACCATAACCACTAGGTATTTTTTGGAACACCATTTCGAAATGGGGGTACTTGTCTAGTTTATTGATTTCAACAACCTTCAATTCTAGTTGTTGAAGGGTGACAAAGTAGCCAACTTTTGCATGTTTTGAACCCAAGTGGTAATTTTTTCATCCTTTTGTTTTGTTAACACACCCTAAGGTCTCACTTTCTTGCTTCTAGTTTTACCATTGAGGTGATATGAATATGAAGTTAACAAGATGTTATAATACCTACTAGCCTTCCTTAAATATGTGTGTCCCCTCTCCATTACATTCATGGTATCCTTTAATTGTTGATTTGTCCATGTGTTTTGTTTAAACACATTAGGTTATTTATTAGTTGCTAAACTTTGTATTGTTGATGTGTTGTTAGTTAAAAATGTTGATTCATGTGTGTTGTTAGGGTGGTTAGTTTGGGATGTTAGTTCTTTTAGTCTTCACAATTGGTACCTGAAACTTTATTTTGTTGATTTCTTGGCACATTGAAATGTGTTGGAAAGCAATCTACTAGTGGTGCACCCTTGGTACATGGCTACATGGCTTCCTTTGACATATGCATATTCATTTCAACCTTACTCCTTTTAGGCCCAATCTCCACACACATGGGGGTGTCCATTTAGGTTGTACAAGAAGTACAAATTGATGCTTCTTGTATGAAGAACAAGATATTAAAAAATATGTTAGATCCAAATCATAATGTTCAAGTGCATAGGTTTCCACTTTCTGACAAGAGATATGTAATTCATAGAAATTAGCAAAGTCTTTTCAATTTAATGTGACATTAATTGTGGATGTGCAAGTAGTGGGAATGTATTTTAAGGTGTGTTATGATGGAAGAGAAGGAAATCTATGACTTGAGCTACTATTAGAGCATGATGGCACTTGTAAGAGTGATGATTGTTGAACCTAACGACAATAGAGGTAGTTTGAATACTTGCTCGTGTATTTTTGAATTAATTACAAATGTTATAGGAATTGCTTCTACTTCCTTCTAAATCTCAAATGTAATAAAGATTGCTACCTTTGACCTCCTTTGCATTAGAAGCTACTTCTATTTCTTTTGTGATCTCAATTGTAACCAAATCTACTTCTAATCTTTTATTGATCCTAGATTATATATATTTAAAAAAACATTGAACCTCCTACAACAAACTTTTTACTTGATGTGACATATTTAATTTATAAGTACAAGCTTTTACTTTAGGATTGCAAAGCTATGTGACGTTTGCCCTTCTTTTATTCCTTCATGGTTTTTGGTGAGAAAATGTATTATATGATTTGTGAGGTGAGAAAATCCCTAATGGATTTACTTGGTTGTTGTTCCAATGATATCCAAAGCTGTTTTATTGTTGTAATTAAGTTGTATGTTGTTTTCGTGTTTATTCTAAAATAGGGTAGGTTGTTTATTTTTATGTGCACAAACAAATAATTTTGAGGTTTTTATATATTGTTTTCTTGTTCATCTAGGGATTAATTTTGAAACACATGTCTATATTTTTCTATGTATGAAACTTCAAATTCACAATCACATCACTATTGTTAAATGTTGCTTTTGATGCCTCTTACCAAACAAAAAAATTAGATAGAAGCAATCTCAACTATGTGTGCTCCAAAATGCTATGTAACAAAATTTGGTTGTTTCATGCCTTGTTCATAAACATTTAATTTTCCAAAGGTGTTTTAAATCTTTAAAATTTTAGAACACAAGATTCATAGCTAAATGTTCGATTATGAGTGTACTTTTTAACAATATTCAACATAAGACAAAATTTGTTCAAATGTGCAAATTTTTAAATTGGTGTTCGATCGCTACCTTTTGATAAATAGTCAGTTGTTTTATTTTATGTCAAAATGATTTTTTTTCTTCTTAAAACCAACCTAGGGTTAATTTTATTTTTTATTAAAAAATCAAAAGTCATAATTATTTGTTATCTTCAAAACTGTAAATCCAAACCATATTACTAAATTGCATTGTTAGAGTAGGTACATCAAATTACTAAATCTATTACTCAGGGACTTAATTAAATGAAATTCAGTAAATTAGATACATTGTGCTTTAAATAAGTAAAATTGGAGGTGCAGTTATAAACTAATGTGATAAAAGTTGTTTGCAATTAATTGCAATACCAAAATTAGAGTATGTCATTGTGGCTCAAGTTGGCTAAAATGGTTGTAGAAATCTTCAATGCAATAGAGTTATGCGTAAAGTCATGCATTTTAGGGTGAGAACAAGCAATTTTGACATAATAGGGCATTAAACGTGTAAATAGGAATAAATTTTTTACAAAACGAAACAACTGGGACCCAAACTAGATTTTCCACCAATTTTGGTGGTAGATTGAGTTTCATCCTGCCTTTCCTTTTTCCTGAGCGCCTCCATTGCTGCTACATATATTCTCACTGTTCCCACCTTTACAATTACTAGAATTACTCTTGAACTTTTGTGCATTATTTCATTACTTTGCAGATACCACTGAAAGATGGGATAGGGGTGAAAGAGAGGGTGAAGGCAGGGTGGCTTTATCAATAACTTTAGGGTAGATTGGCCCATCATCAATCATCTGCTTATGACCGAACACTTATTTATATCTTTATCATATGTGCTTCATCTTCATCATTTGAGTGAATTAAAATGTTATGGGTGTGATGCCTCAAGCTCTAGAAATCATCTTTGAAGTGCAAAGGAAAAGGAGTAATGAAAAAATAACAAGAAAAAAAAAAGTTTTTCAATTTACAAAACACATTTTTTTCTTTTTTCTTCTCTTTGGACCACTCCTACTTTCAAACTTCATAACTTTCTTATTTCTTATTCATTTAAAATTATTTAAAGTGCTATAGGAGCACCACCTGAATTTTTACAAATCATCTTCATTCTCTAATAACAACAAAACAACATACAAGGATTTGTTTCAGTGGGATTAGACTTTGTAACATTTGGTGGTTTGTTTTTTTTGAAGTTCTTGACCTCCTCAACTTGGGAGGGTCATAACTTCCTCAATTTTATTTCGTTTTTGACAATTTGTAATGCGTCAGATGCGCCAATAAGAAGGGTTCAAGTTTTGTTTGGACACCAGAAACAACAAAAGCCCTCCTCTTGGATCCGACCTGTCCTGAGCACTTAACTGTTCGATCACCGGCCGATCTACCCTAATACCCAAATATTTTCATTACATGAATAGATGAATGTTGACATAACACAAGTGGTAATTAGGTAGTTAAAAAGGTAAGTAAGTAAATAAGTGAGTAGGTAGTTAAAATGATAGGTAGATAAATAAAAAGCAAGTAAGTAAGTAGATAAGTGGGTAGGTAGTTAAAATGGTCGGTCGGTAGGTAGATATGTTGGTAGGTAGTTAAGAAGGTGGGTTGTTTCGCTCTGGTCAGCAGTTGTGGAGCGGAGAGAGACGAAGAGCGGAAGAAGCA
>Ga0116231_10009745_pt1 | contig 15932 bp, 10 predicted proteins | sample S1TSphgellanicum_2_FD_89695 | JGI IMG/M metagenome (GOLD analysis project Ga0116231, IMG submission 89695) | Host-associated microbial communities from peat moss isolated from Minnesota, USA - S1T2_Fd - Sphagnum magellanicum MG | ecosystem: Host-associated > Plants > Peat moss > Unclassified...
GGGAAGTTGCGCATAGATGGATAGAATGGGGTATCCATTCCCTCTCTCCTGTCTCTCTGCAGGATTGTCCATCTTGGGAAAAAAAGAAATATCTTTTCCAATGGGTCAAACAAGAGAGAGAGACACACACACAGTGTGCAACTAGAAACTCCTTTAAAAAAATGAACTCCCCACTGGCTTGACCATCAGATTCTTACACTTGGTGTACTCAAGCACAATTTAAGGATCTGCTGAAAATTTCAGGCCAACAATTATTACAAAAATTCTGCATCCAGAATTTCAGTAAGCAGATATAAGACTCAGACATGATGGTGTTGGCTACTCTTCTCAAGGGACCTAGCTCAAGAGATCCTCGTTATGCTCTTGGTGTAAAACAAAAACAAGACTGGTACCTATCACTCCAATCTCCATTTCTGACCCTCAATTTCACAGCAAAAACCATACTACCGGTTGCTACTTTTCCATCCACAGAAAGATTAGACACTGTGACAAAGCCAATACTCTTCTCTCTCTGTTCTTCTTCTCATTGAATTGAGCATCTTAATTTGTTTGTAAAGAGTTTTTTTTTCACGCAGAAAGATCACCAAGCTATATGCAAAGGTGATGAAATCCATGATGCCATGAATGTGTGTAATAATGCAATGCAGTTCCAACTATGTAATTGATTGATCTAGAAAGTTTTGCACTAATTCCACATTTCACTCCATCCATTTTCATGTGGACTTAGCCTTTTGTCAACATGGACTTGGCAAAATAGCCTAATGACCAGTATTTCATAGTAGAGACTTATTCAGCACAACAGGTACTTAGTTGTGAGTTCAAATCATGAACCCTTAGTTATAACTTAAGGGTAGTCCAATATGTTTGTTTGTTTGTTTGTTTATTTATTTATTTTCAACCCCCTTCTTTAGGGACTATTGAACACTGACTTGTGGTGACATGTAAGCTTTCAATTATTTCAAAATCTTCCCCCAAAAATAAAAATAAAAGTCCGGTTGTATCAAAGTTGCTTAGGTTAGTGGCTTCTTGGACTTGACTTAAGCAATCCTACAATCCCAGAGTTGCAGTACCTAGTGTTCTTATGTGGTCTGGTAACTTGGTATTGAAGTAGTTTAAACCAGTGTTGGGTGGTTCTCACTAGGACCTCTGGTTTTCACATCAGTTTGCAAACCGGTTCTCACAATGAGAACCAATTGGTGTCACATTTGGTGATAACTGGTTTGATAACTGGATTGATTATTTTCACCCCAAGGAGAACTAGGCTATTGAGAACCGGGTCAGTTTTATGAGAGAACCAAAACCCAATTCTCAAGTTAGTAATTAGATTAGGTTAGTTTAGGGTTTAATTTAGTAGTTAGATTAAATTAATTGTTAGGTGGGAAGCCCAAGTGACACTCATTGGTATAAAAACCCATTTGGGGTTGGCCATTCCTAATCATGATTAGCGGTTCATTTTCTCTCACATTGATCCTTTGTGTTGCTTTTTCACGTGCCTCCTTTGGTTGCTCCTTCGTGTTGTTCCTTCAGGTTGTTAGTGTTGTTATTCATTTGTCACATTGTTGGTTCTACTATTGGTTCGTCATGTTGTTAGTGTTGTTCATGGTTTGTCATGTTATTGGTGTTGTTGGTTCATCGTGTTATTAATGCTACTGCTAATTCATCATGTTGTTGATTCATCACATTATTAGTCCTACTGCTAGTTCATCATGTTGCTAGTCCTATTACTAATTCCCCAACAATGTCACATTGTTAGTTTTATTACTAATTTATCATGTTACTAGTGTTGCTAGTTCATCACATTGTTGGTGCTATTACTAATTCGTCGCATTGCTCCTAGGTACTCACTTAAACCCCCTTATGTTCTTGTTCTTTTGCATTGCTTCTTCACATTGGATGAATGTAAGGTATGGTGGCTCATTTTTGGAATCAAAATAACAATTTTTATAGGGTGTTTTGTGTTTATATGTTTATGGTGAATAATTTAATTTCAAATTCATTAAATGATGACTCATTTTATATTAACAACTTGATTATGAAGACATTTGCACAATTATTTTTTGAAAATAATGCATGCATTATAAATAGTGAACTTTTAAAAACAAAAAATATGGATTGATTAGTTGACTAGATTGTTAAGATATTCAAGAATTCATATTAACTCAATTTCAAATTGTTTATAATGATTAAACATGGGTTAAAAAATGAAATCATAAAGTTAAACGTGAACTTTTTTTGGAGAAACTTTAACCAAATGGTAGTTATGAACTTTTGAAGGGTTAGAATTGGACCTTGTTTTCAAAATTCTTTTTGAAATGAATTTTCTTTTTGTTTATCAAAAAATTTATGCCCAATGGGTACATAATTGAAATAATTAAATGAATTTTTATTCTTATGGACTTTATGGGTTTTTCTTTTAGGATTTTCAAAATGATTTTACCATATCATCTAACAACAACATTTTTCAATATGGGTTTTGACCTAGTTTTAAAAACTTTCATAAGTGACTGAAACTTTAGTAGTCAAAGATTTACATTAATGAAATCTTAGAATTTAAAACCATATCCATATGCATCATTTATAAAAACTTGCTTGTGACTCTTGTGAATGTTATATCTACCTTAAATGAGTCATTAGACGATGCATATACCACATAGTTCCTTTACGTTACTAGTTGTTATTCTCATTGCATGTGTTTTAGTGTGGTACTACCACCATCACCACCGCATTACAAGTGACGAATTGATGGTCCATCACGTTGTTGTACAGTTCATGTTACCAAGTACCCACCATCACCATTTACCCTCTCTAGTGTTATTATCAGTTTGTTTCATTATTGTTGTTGTTACTAGTTTGTTGTGTTGCTTATGCCATGGTGAAGTATTACCTTACCCATTGCCTTGTGCATGTGGTGGAGCTCCTTTGCAATTGGAAACAAAAGAAAAAAATGAGTCTTTCCACTTTTTCTTTTTTCATTTTGTCCATTTTTTCCATTTATTTATTTTTTTCCCAAAAAGGTTCTATTTTTGGGTTGTTTAATAAATTAAAAAAAATTGGACGAATTTTTAAAAGAATCCAACATCAACATAAACATCTTTTATTTGCTTACCAAAAGAACAATTTTTTTTTTGAATAATTTGTGAATATTTTTGTAATTGCTTCCATTTTAGGTTGTAGGATAGGTTTTGGTGTTTTGGTTTATCATACATTTTTTGGGTTTTTTTCTTCCATCTTAGAGTTTCAATTTTTTGTGAAAATTGAAAATGGCCCAGTCCTCTAAAAATGAAAATACGATGATTGAAAATACATCTAAGATGTTCATGAATGATGTAATGGAAAAAAAATGTTTTGCAAGAATGTGAAATAAACCCCAATTTTCAAAAAAAAAAGTAGCCAAAATCCAGAAAATGAAAAACAAACAATGAAGAAAACAAAAAAAAAATTGCATGTTCAAAGAAAAATTTGGAAAGCACATGATAAAAATTCTTTATGTTGGTATTTTTATTTATTTTTTGTTTGATAACAAAAATGTTGATGTGAAATGCCTTCAAACCTTGAGATGTATTCTTTGTTACAATAGTCCAATCTTGTTTTGTAATCCTAAAATTCAAGCAAGGAAAGGTTTAATCATATATAATACAACAAATGGAATAACAACAACATTGAAAAAACATGTGAATTTAGGACATTTTATTATTGCAAAAAATGTTTGTGGAGGAAGTAAATAGTCCATTGAAGGAGAATTGGAAAAACAACTTGCCAAAAAAAATCAAATTCATCTAGCATTGCAATTATCAATTCTTTCACTACCAAAGATCCTTTCCAAAAGGATCATATGCATGAGAATTTTTTTTTTTGAAAATATGGGCTTGTTGATTGTTTAAAATCATCTACCCATGCAATTTGTAAAAAGTTTGTGGATGAAGCACATATGTTTGCATTTGTGTCCAAAACTTCTCTTTCCTTCCAGAAATCAATTTTCACAAGAGATTTTCCTTAAGTTGGTGGGAAAAACTAAATAGTTGTATGTTTACTAACTTTGGCAAAATGTAATTCTATGACATCGAGCTTTGACCTTTAGATGTCAAAAGGAGTGCATGACATATTTGCCCTTGTGATTAATTTTTAAAAAGGTGTTTGGTAACCAAAACATGGTATACTTGGTCTTTTTGAAGCTATAAATACTTCTGGGAAAACTTTGGGCATAAACTTGATTGAGTTATTAAAAAAGTATAACTTGAAGAAAAAAATTGTTATTTATGTGAAAGATGAAGGTGTAAGTTGAACACAATGATTATTGCATTAAAAGCACCTATAAGTTGTGACATTTCAAGTTTGGAGGAAAATTATCAAGTCATTTCTTTCTGGGCATGCATTTTCCAAGGCCTATCAATATGCTCCAATGGATGAAAACATTTGTAAAGACTTGACATACACTATAAGGAAATTTGTAGAAATGTATATTAATATGGTTTAAAAATTTTGGGAAACATTAGCAATAGTGGAACAAGGCATGTGTTGAATCCAATTTGGGCCTAAAAAATTTGAATACACCAAGGAAAGACAAGTTAAGTTCTTAATTTAATGTATTGTTGTAATGAAAAATACTTATGTTACAATTTTTTTAATTAATTTTAATTTGTAGTAGGTTCTAACAATTTGTTTTTTTCTTTTGCAAATTTGTGAGCAAAATTATCCTTTTTCAGGAGGCATTGTAATTTCAAAAAATAATTTTTCTCTTTTATAGCAAGCATATTATTATTAGGAGATTAACAATTTACATTATGAAAAGAATTATGTGCTTATTTATTGATAAAAACCCCATTTGTTAGAAGTAATGGACTTTTGGAGTTGAAAAATATGGATCTAACTAAAACATCACAAAATGAAAAAAATTATATTGATTCACATTCCAAATTTGTTATTGGGACTTAATATATGATGTAATACAAAATGATAAACTCATATGAAGAATCTTTCCTTTGAAAACCTTAGCCATTTAATAATTAGGGGTTTTTGAATGGTTAAAATTTGACCATATTTTCATAAGTCCATATGAATTGTAATTTTGTTTGATTTTCAATTTTTTTGTTCCAAAAGCATATTTTTTGAAAGTTTTACATGGATCATTATTCATATGGACTTTGTGAGTTTTCTTTTCAAGACTTCCAAATTAAAAAATGACATTACCTACATTAAATACAAATTTTCACATAGATTTGGGAAGGTTTATCAATAATTGAACATAATAATCAAATATTAAAATAATGATTTTAAAAAAAATAACAACCATGTCCATTTGAGTCATTTAAAAAAAATTATATGGACTTATAAGGATTGTAAATCAGCTGATATTGAACCACTTGATTGTGCATTCACCCCTTTCCCTTATTATGTTTGCTTGTGTTATTAATAAATCCAAAGGTGATGTTGGTTATTAAATGACATTTTAAGTTTTATCATTTTCATTTGTTTCAAATTGAAAGAAGAAACTAAAATTTCAATTTCATTTGATAATTTTGTGGAAGAGGAGTCCATTGTGGCTTTTTGTCACAAACTCACAATATCACAAAATTTTAATAGAATCTATGCAAAAATTGTAAAACAATATGTCTGTGCAAAATCTATGGGTCTCAAAATGTAAAAATGGCATGAAAATAAATAAATAAATAAATATATATATATTTATATATACGTAAATTCAAAGAAAATTAAAGAAACATAATACTTTTTATAAACAAACACAAAATTATTACATTTATCCATGCAAGTAATAATTAAATAACATTATAGTCTCTTTAAGAATTGACAAAGAATGTTAACCTTGTAAGTGTTAATCCTATAGTTATTAGTTAGATATTAACATGGATTAAACATAGATTTAATTTTTACTAATGTTAATCTGTAGTTCTTTTATAGATTAGATATTAACATGTATGAAGTATGGATTTGACCTTTTTAAGTGTTAAATTGGAATCTGATAAATAATAACTAACTAGTTATTAATAATATATATTTTTTACTTAGTTAAATAACTATTTTAGTTACTAGTTAGTGCGTCATATTTGAATTGATGTTAGGTTACTATTTTAGTTAATAGTAAGAATCACCTAGCCTATTTAAGGAAGTGAGTTTGAATCTTTTGGATTTTTGTTCATTTGCAATAACATTCATAGAGTTGTCTTGTTATCTTTTGAATTTGAATCTATACATTGTGTTTAGTTTGAACATGCATGCATAGGAATAATGAGTTATTGTGTACATGTTTTTTTAGAAATGTATATTTTATCTATTAACAATAATAAATTTGAAGAGGCTAATTGAAACACAGAGAAAGAATGAGTCATTTTTTGCACAAACAAAAAAAACTTTGGCTTTCCATTCATACAACATCCATTCAACTCCTAGAAGTTCTACATACTTATTGACAAATTTCATTTCCAAACAAGAATAAAACCCAATAACATCTAAAAGGCACAAAAGAACTCAAGAGATAAAAAAGAATAAATTAACAATAAAAAGGATTAAAAACACCATGAAAGAAAAGAAGGAACAAGTAGTTTAAACTAGTGATTATTGATCATTAGTCTAGGGACATGCATTCAAAACATAAAAACTTGATTGATAGAAAATAATTTCACCAAACACCTAAAAAGGAAGAACAAAATGCATAACTACTAAGAAAAAACACCTATAAAATAGCTTGGCCACTTTTTGAGAAAATGTTCAATGCATTTTTGCATAAAAACATTGTCCACCATGGTCTATGGTGAGGTTGCAATGCATGTTGTCAAACATGTTTCCACATACATTACTCCAACTATAACCTGATGATGATCACTTGGGCTTGGGTCTTGCGGAATACCAAAATCATTCTAACTTGGGCCCCCATGATCCACTTATACAACTAGCACTTGTGCAATAAACTTTTTGTTCCTCCCATTCCACTTCTGTGGCATTGTGCTTGAATTTTGTAATTTAGTGATTGGGCAACATTAAACCCTCCCAAAAAATGAAATATTGGATGTGTGACACAGAGAGTTCTAAATGCCACTACCTTTCAAAAGAATAATAACCTCTTCACAAATTGTACTCAATTCTTTGACCTCCATGTGCATATCTACACTTCAATCTATATTTTTATAATATAGTAAATAATCACTAACATTGAAACAAAAATCCTTGTGCTAAAATATGAAAGCACCCACAACACAACAATTTATTAATTTTTGACCAAAAGCACAAGTTTACCCATGAATTCACAAGTTGCACTTAAAACATTGTAGTGGTGGATCCCAAGTCAACAATATTATTTGCCCATTGACATGGGAGATTTTTTGAATTTTGCAAGATACTAGAGAAATTGGGTATTGTGAAACAATTCAAACAATCCCCATCCATTAGTGCAATAAAAGGAAAAACAAAAAGATGTTTCATATTAATGATTTTGTGACCTTGAAATCCATAACAAGTCAATGAAGAAGAACATGCACAAGAAGAAATCTTGTCCTTTTTGACCCCTAGACATTGTGACTACTGTTTGATTTGATTACATTCAACTACATTTCACCATCTTAAATTTGTAATTGGCTTGTTGCACTAATTAATAATCAATATTATTCATAGTTTTTATGTTCATTAAGTTGTTCACTTATGAGTATAATTTGGACCCTATTTTATATTTTAATAATTTAAATTTATTGATGTGAAAATTGAAATAGCCTTTAACATTATTTACATAATGCACTCTAATGAGTTAATGATTTTTTTAACATATCTTCAACCATCAACATGGTACATGAATTGAACCATCAACTTTTAACATGTTGAAATCATTATTCATGAGTTGCATTTTATACTTACCATAATTTATTAAAATACGTGTAACAATTTAAGACTTCATATTTATATTAGAACAAATTAGTGATTTTTTCACATCTCTTCAATTATCAACATGTGTACAAGAATCAAATTAGTCATTTATAATATGTTAAAACCATTACTCATAAATTACATCTTGCATTTATTAAAATATATTGAAACACATGCATGGAACTCAATGTTTTGCCATTATACTTAAATGGTTTAGTGAGTTTTTTCACATTTTTTAAACTATCAACATTTTTACATGAATTGAATCATTCACCTTGAACTTATTAAAACCATTATTCAAATGTTGCATATTGCACTTACCAATATATATTAAAACATAACAATTTAATGTTTCACATATATATATTTGGATGGGTTAATGAACTTTTTCACAATTCTTGAATAATCAACATTGTACATGACTCGAATCAATCACTTTGAATGTGTTAAATCCGTTACTCACAAAATTATATTTTGCATTCACCACAATGTTTTGAAATAAATGTATAAAAGTTAGGCATGTTTTTACATTTATATTTGAATGTGTTAATGATTAGGTCAAATGTTCATGCATGCCAAGTCTAGAATGCATGTAAACCTTTAAATTATAATTATTTCAGATCTTAAATTTTTTGAAATTAGAATATATGTTTTTTCCTAATTTTTTAGGCATCATGAACAAATTTATTACAAATGTTCATGATGCCACACCAAAAACCCATAAAAATAATCCCCAATTTTTTTCCATTTTTAGTGTATGAAAAAAGAACATGTTTTAAAAAATTTATTAATTTTTTAAAATTTGAATTTTATAAAATTTAAAATTTCTTTCAATAAATTATTACAAATAGAAATAAAATAATAATTTATAATAATAATTTAATAATTAACTATCAATATTTGTATTTAAACATGATTTTTTTTTAAGGCTTGTTTTGTTACAAGTTTATGTTTAAATATTTATAGGTGAATAAATGAATGATTTTTTATTTCATTTTTTCAAATTTGTGGTGTTCTTCAAGATCGTCCACAAGAAGATTTAATCATGTTTTGGTTGTAAACCATGTATATGGAAGTATAAATTTTTTTAAACATTTTTTTATTTTGGCTACAAGTCCTAGAACCCATTTTAAAATTATATCATTAAAAAAAATTTAATCATTTTTTAAAAGTTGTTTGATTAAAAATCATTTGTTGATGTTGATGGCCCATTTTCATGTTTGCAAAATTATGGAAATTCACCACTAATTTTTTAAATTACATCATTAATATTTATGTTAATGTTTTTGAAAAAAATAGATAAAGTTTATAGTGATTTCAAATATTGAACTTAAAAAATTTCAAACAAATTTTTTTTGAAAGCCCTCAAAACACATTCAAAGACGATGCCATGGAAATTTTGAAATCATTTATGTGTGGGCCTAGGTTGTGAAGTGTAATGTAAATTGATAAAAGTCTTTGCTAAGGTACTTTAACATCTTATAATGAAGCTAAATGGGTGTAACATTTTATTCCATGTAAAATCTGATTTTTAATTTGATATTTCATGTCACAAAGGATAGATTGAGTACTTTCTTGAAATGAATTATAGGTTACAAATTGTGGCTCAATGGACCTATAGGGACAACTTTAGAACCTTGTCAGATGTCACATGAAATAATTGGGGTGACCACATCAAAGCAAGTGGGAGTGGTTATAAGAGAGGGCAAAGTTAGTTACATACCCTAATGAACAAGGTATAAGATCAACAATTCATGAGTAAGGACATGTTCCAAGACATGTTGTGAGATGTTACATGAAATTGGGATCATTGTATTATCTGAGCAAATGGACTTAGTTATAACACCATCAAACAAATTTCATCAAAGGACTCACAAGGTAAAATATTGTAAGAGGGGGCTTGTTACAAGGCATGGACATGTTACTTGGAATTAAAATCATTTAGTAAGTCATGTTTTAATTAAGGTTGAGTTGATAGAATAAGTAATTTAGGCAAAATAACAAATTAAACACAGTTTGTGGGCATGTTATAAAGGATAGATTGAGGTTGCTTGGAATGAATACCTTATTGAAATGAACTGTAGGATACACAATGTGATTCAATTGATCTGCAAAGGCACCACAAAAACATTGTCAACACAAAATGGGGACAATTTGTGGGCATACATGTTACAAGGGAAAGCCTACGACTACAATCTGATTGAATGCTTCGTTTCAAATGAATTGTAGTTTACGAAGGATAAGAAACAAAAAAAAACCATGGAAACAAGAAGACTTAATAGTATGTACATGTTACAAGGGAAATTGTTGAACAATGCATACCTTTTTGACTCTAGGGTCCACAAAGAAGAGCTAGATCTTTGTAGAATGTCGTTGAGCATAGTTGAAATTGGATGAAGGAATAGTGCCTAGAAGCAACATGCGATCAAGGAGTTGCTATCTATTTAATCAAGAAGGGGGAATTCAGATCTCTTTGGGAGATGCAAGATGTTGAAAACTTTGACCAAACTAATGAAGGTAACAATGAAGAGGGAAGGAAAGAGACATCTCCATGTAGGCACACAACATTCGGACAAAATTGTGTGCTTGGCAAGTTTGGAAAGGGATTGAAAAATGATCTTCCACTTGTAATTCATGAATCCAAGCTTGCAAAATAGAGATAACTTCTTCTACACATAGTTTCTACAACAAAGTTAATAACATGCAATTTTTGCAAACAAATTACAAACAATGCAAGACTTTCGAATTGGGCAATGCATGTACCTAGATAGGGTGTTGTAGAAGCACTTGTAGTAGTTGTATCGATGCAATCAATCAACAATGAAGGCACTGGAGAAGAACCAGAGGTGTTGGGAGAGCATTTGACAATGGGTGTAGGTGTGTAAAGAAACAATGGAAGGAGATGTTGCAAAACTGTGCAATACAAAGCACAAAACATGTGCAATGTCAATGGTTTGTTACACAAAATAGGTAACACGGACAAAATTGATGTCAATGTACGAAAGGCTTGTTATGCGGGGAGGGAAATGGAGGGGCGAGGGGAAGGATGACGTCATGATGACATGGGGGGTAGTCCGTTTGTATGGTGGCATTCAAGACCTTTGGCCTGTTTAACATTTTCCCAGGCAAGTAGAGCCAACAAAAATTACTGTGGATTCCAGGTCAAAGTTGAACAGGGATCAGGCAAGATTCAGAATCTGGCCAAAGATCACATGTGTTATGAACACGTGTCGTGATCTCGACCGTCGAAGAAGGATCACACAGAAGACTCCGGCTGAGCGTAGGTAGTACAGCACCTATGCGCGCGACTTGTGGCTTTTGGGAGTTTGAAGGTGGAGGGTTTTGTGGGGTTTTTTCTCTAGGGTTTTTGGGATCAGTAGACAAACGTAGAAATCTGTTGGTCCAAGGTGTTCCTTTCTCTTTTCCCCTTTCTCATTTTTAGGGTTTCAAGCGAAAAGGCTCGAAGGGGGTTTTGGGTGGGTGTAGCGGGGGCAAGGAAGCGGATATTCTATCTTATTACTTGGTGAGATCAAAAAATTTATTCCCGAGGCAGATCACGAAGCAGCCCAAGAGCACATTTGAGCAAAGGTTTGTGTTGTTTTCAAACGAGATTTTACTTTACTGTATCGAGTTTTTAGGGATTTTCTGTTGTAGCCATAGTTCTGCAGATAGATGTTATGAAGAGTCGTCGTCGGAGAGAAAAAAGAGATGGGGAAGAATAAGAAGAAGAAGAAGAAGAAGAAGAGTGGATGGGTATTCCTCCAAGTAGAGAGGCAGTTTCACCCTGTTGCTGGGGTGGTGCATTTACAGGTGTTAGAGGAAATCGGAGACCATGGGATCTCCAGTGACATGGGCACGATACTTCCTAACAAAGATCAGAGTCTCATTTGCTCAAAGTATCAGGGTATATCTCTCTCTCTCTCTCTCTCCCTTGTCTCCAATTCGCTTCCTTCATGGAATTCATGCAGTCCCAGGATGCTTCATTTTGCTGCAGTTCGCATTTGTGGTCGTGTCTTTTTGTTCTAGAATTGTAGGCTTGACAATCCTGAAACAGGATTCAAGGATAGGCCATGGCGGGTTTTTTTTTTTTTGGGGGGATTCAAACCTGCCAATGGATATAAATTTTGCTGCAGAGTTATGAGCTGGGGAAAATCAAGGAGAGAGAAATATATGATCATGTTGTCAAGAATGTAGTACAAGGTCGTCTCACATTCAAGCGGCTTTTCAAAGGTGCAGAGATGACACCAACTTTTGCAAGTCAGGGGGAGACATTACTTATCCGATCACTTCCAAGGCCTAGTCCAAGGTCAAATGTAACTTCCATTCAGTACACTGACCTTGGGATGATGCCACTCCTGCATGATGTTTATGAGTGTGTGTGAACTAAAATCACTTAATTTTCTCATATCTAACATGCGACAATTTTTGGAGCTGTCTCTATGCCCAAAAAAGGGTACATCTTCATATGCTGCTTTAAAGTTGAGACTCACTTAATTTGGTTATGGATGAGGGATTTGTATCCCAAAGCTCCACAGAAAATGGTAGGTCACATCTGGTCAACTGGTGGAAGCACACTCCTCTTATCTGGTATTGGCAATTCTAGAGTTTCCATGTGGCTTGGATCACTTGCTTGCCCTAATACAGTGATAGGTTTTACAGTCCTGATTAGTGTACTATAAGTTTACCTTGGATACTTTTGATTGGTAGTCTTTCAAATGTTGGGTTGTGGCATATCCATTATAATCCCTTGAAATACTGCACAAATCTATCACTTGCTTGAGTTGCTGTCAAGGAGACAGAATTCACATCTTTGGGACTGTGATAACATTCTGTCATTCTCTGTCGCAGGTCAGTGTTTGTGGGGGATGTTGTCATGTTGAAGGATCCAGATGATCCAGAAAGGGAGCTTGTCCGACGGGTTGCAGCATTAGAAGGAGAGGAGATGGTCTCATCAAATGATGATGATGAGGGTTTCAAATTAGAGCCTGGAACCTGCTGGGTGCTTTGTGACAACGAAGGCATAAGCCCCAAGGTATTGGTATGGAAGGTCAACTTTTGTTTTTGTTTGTTTGTTTTTATTTTGTGGGGACTCTAATTTCACATTTTGACAATATTTAGAACACTCTTTTTATTGACATCAATTTTTTGTAATATCCATGCATGTGAGATGAAAGAACTTATACTATGGAGAGCAGAGTGCTGGTGATCTGTATGCAAACGCCCCTTCTTAGATCCTTTTTACCTACTGTGAGACAATTCAGTGCCTGTTCTATGAATTAAGATTACCAATCATGCTATGGTAGGGACTGTCATGGGCAGAAAATGAACCACATGCTTGCTATAGGAGCTTCTTCCAAACAAAAGAAATCCAGTGAAGCCAATCTCAGGGACAATGATTTAAAGTCGACTCTTCAGTAAAATTTGACAATTCAAGTGGTCACAGGATGCCTATCATTTGAGGTTTAATTGCTGTTTGTGTTGTTGCAAAGGTTGTATGTACTTGGGGATTGTTCTGGCACAGAAAGAAACCCTCGAATGCTCAGTGTTTAGGATTACAAAAGTACATGCATAGAGCACTGATCATGCAGTGCATGGAAGCAGTAAGCGTGCTCAAGTTTTGCTAGAAAAGTAGCAGAGCTTTGGCAGTTGTCATGACTTCAAGTTGGTGGTTTGCAGGAGGCTGTAGATAGCCGGACCTTTGGCCCACTACGGATGAGCAATATAATCGGAAGAGCCATCTATTACAGCCGCTCTGCAGTTGAACATGGTTTCGTCCAAAACAGGTGAAGAGCAGCCCCTTTATTGATTACCTCTTTCTGTAGCAAAAGCTTTATTGACACATGTCATGTAGAATGACATTCTTTTGAACTCCTATGACTGCTTATTATACAGAAGTATGCATTGCCCTCCAACTTTTCAGGATAAGTTATTTGTGTCTATTGTCTCTGATCTAGGGGGGTACATCCTCCCTCACACGTGTTTCTAATCTATCACTGGTTTGTGTAGTGATGAGGCAATGCATGTGGATTCTCCAGTTTTGGCTGTTGAGCTTGATGTTGAAGAAATGACAAGCCAATCGTGACCAGTTTGTTCCTAAGTCAGCAAATTGTGTCTGGGAAAATCAACACATGAGGCTTGTCTCTTGTCCATCCTACAAGTTTTTGGAAGGAGGTCTTGGATTTGCCATTGTAATTAGGATAAATGTGATCCCCCCCAAGTATTCGACTCGGATTCAGTAGTCAGAAGGTTTTCTCTAGTTTGACAGAGGTTAAATTAAGGTTAGAGTCCAGCTGATGTGAGTTTTTCTAAATGCATATGGTAACTCCAGAAGTATAAATTTGGTGGGGATATGTGATCATTGTTTAGAAGTGAATTCATATCTGTTCTGTGTGGTCAAGACTGCACTTCTTGTAATTTGGGTTAACCTCTAAAGGAGGCAAAATTGGTTCTTTGACTATCCTCTCAACCCTTGTGAAGCTTAATCAATCTATCCAGCACACATGAGTTTGAGCTTCTCAATGGGTTCCTCACATTTGTATCCTCAAACTGGGTGATATATCACTATCCGCAAACTGTAAAAATGCATGTTCAAGAACTTTAGTTGCCACCCAACAACACCTGAAAATGATTCTCATTGTTGCAGCCCAAGATTATTATAAGCACTGATTCGATGTATTGAATTTTTCCTTTGCATTCTGTTTCAGCAGTCAGTCACAGGTTGAATTGTCAGTGTCCAATGTCTGGTCTTGAGAAACTGTCACTTTCAACAACAGATGTTCTCTTTTGAAAAGCCCAATCAGAGGAGAGGTTTGTAATCATCTGCAGGTATACCCTTTCTTTGAACCTTGGATTTGTGTGCTGCATCTTAGGAGTTCTGCATCCTAGGAGCACAGTTTTTACTTTGTTCATGTTTCATGGAAGGTGAGCAAGGCACTTGACCGAGTACATTGAACTGAAACTAACATGAAAACCAAAGCAATGACATTAGTGCAGAATCTGCAGTGTTGATGATAAATCATTTTCTACTGGAGGAATTTGTGTAAAGTAGTTTGATCTTGCTGTTTAAGAACAGATGGAACCCATCACCACATGACAGTATTTTGGAACAATGGCCCTGGGAGAACAAAAGGGATGAGACTCTGAAAGATACGAATCTCTGAGAGACTCCTGAAGTTCTTGCTGGTATGTGATCACTAAACAGGTTTGGACTACTGTGAAATGATCATGTTTACCTCTAACCCAGAACTTAATGGAAGCCATGAAGACAAGTCTACTACCAGCAGCTCCATGTTAGGACAACACTGGCAGGCATATATTCCATGAGTGGGTGACTTCTTGGAAGATTGTTTTATGCACTTCTGTGTAAAGCTTAGGACTGATTTCCCAACCGAAATGCAGCTGATTGTGCTTGAACTTCTCTTTGAAGTAGCTAGCAGATTCAACTGTGCCAATTTCCCAACTGTTTATTAATTTTCACAGCTGGTAGAAAGACACCACTCTCAAACTGGTATACAGGTCGAACTATGCACAGGAAGCCCGAACTGAAAAGTCTCAGACCAAAGAGTCCTCAAAAGCAGACTTAACACCCAAGAGCCTAAAACTTCTATACCCCATTTTTCACATACTCTATTCATAACTGGTTGTCAGGAGGCATGGGAGAACGCTAGTGGTTCACTGCATGTGGGTTCGAAGCCAGAACTCCTGTGTGTGGAGGGAGGCATGCAAAGTGTTATGATGTCCCATTGCTCTGCCACCATAACTTGTTGCTGAAGACAACTGGTTATGTTTGATAACCAGCTTGAGGTTGTGGGTTATCACATATAATCAAAGCTGTGGCCTCTTGCATGCAAGGTTCCCTAGTCCAAAACCTCGGTTTGAAATCTTGTCCAATCTACTCATCCACAAATGGGATTACAAAACCAAGCGGTGGATTCAACATAAATTCAACCAAAAAAAAAAAAAAAAAAAAAAAAAAAAAAAAAAAAAAAAAAACTAAAATTAATATAAAAAACAAAAAAAAAAACAAAAAAAAAAAATTTTTCTCTTACAAAAAATTAAATAGA
>Ga0116231_10009746_pt1 | contig 15931 bp, 10 predicted proteins | sample S1TSphgellanicum_2_FD_89695 | JGI IMG/M metagenome (GOLD analysis project Ga0116231, IMG submission 89695) | Host-associated microbial communities from peat moss isolated from Minnesota, USA - S1T2_Fd - Sphagnum magellanicum MG | ecosystem: Host-associated > Plants > Peat moss > Unclassified...
AAAAAAAAAAAAAAAACATAGGAAAAAATTTAGAAACCAAAATTTAAAACTTTTAAATTACAAAGATTTACTAATCGAGAAAAAAACCTTAATCTTAAAAAATAATCAAATAAATTTTATAAAAAACCAAAAGAAAAAATATGTCTTTTACTTTTATGTGATCTTTCCAAACTAGTTTTTTCCACCTTTTTTGAAAAAGATTTAGAATGAAATCATATTACTTCACATATGTCTAAACCCTAAAATTTCCCCCCAAAATTTAGCCTAGTTTAGGTTAATTACTATAGATTTCTAAAAAACTTGTTAACTAATTTATGTGTCCCAATCTTAAAACCTAAACCATAATCCAATTGTACATATTTATAATAATTACATGGAAAGATGTATTATAATGTCCATTCCATAAATAAATTAGGTAAACAAAATTTAGTAAAATATACATTAAGTAAACCAAAATGGCTACAATTACGACATTGTTTCCACTATAAATTGTTTGTAATACCTACATACCGAGACTTATGTTCATCATCCATGAACTAGGGCAAACCTTAATAAATTGATAGGTAGAATTGGGGGGCTGGGGGAGTGGGAAAAATGAGTAGATAATTTGTTAGGTATTTGGCTATGTAAAAAGCATAGGTAGGTAGATGAACATAGTGGTAGGTAGGAAGGTGGGTGCATAGGTAGGTAAGTAGGTGTATAAGTAGATAGTTGGGTTAATAGGCAAGTTAGTAAGTAAAAAGGAAGTTCAAGGAGCAAGGTAAATAGGTTATTAAAGTAGGTAGGCATGTAGGTAGGTAAGTAGGCATATAGATAGGTAGTTGGGTTAGTAGGCAAGTTAGTAAATAGAAAGAAAGTTCAAGGAACAAGGTCGATATGTTATTAGAGTAGGTAGGCATGTAGGTAAGCAAGTTAGTATGTAGGAAACAAGTTACCTTATCAAGGTGACTAGGTTTGTAGAATATTTATGTCAATAGGGTGGTTGTGTATATAGGGTTACTAAATAATAATGTAATTAGGTCAGTAAGGTAAATAATTAATACAATGATTACATCAATAAGGAAGTTAAGTCAGTAAGGTATGTAGTTAACAAGGTAACTAAGTTAGTAGGGTAGTTAGGTCAGTAGGATAACTAGTTATGTCAATAGGGGATAAATAGTAAGGTACCAAGGTTGATACAATATTTATGAAGGTAGGAAGGTGAGTAGGGTAGCTATGTGTGAGGTTGGGTCCAGGAGAAAAGCAACCAAAAAAAAACCAAAAATAAATAAATACAGTTATCAGCAGCCAATAGAAATGGACTGTGATAACCCCATCTGACACCAAATGAAAAAGCGCAGCCCATCCAGTGGACAGAACGGCCAACTGGTGCATTGGTGGCTGCTGGTTCACTCTGGCCCCAACTTCAGACATTGCTACTTGAATTATCCTCTATTTCAACAGCAAACTGTGGACAGGAAAGTTTCAGCTTGTACATGCTAGTGCAGTTTTGTTTCAGACCTTTTCAAAAATTGCCACAGCAGAATGAAGAAAACAAGTTGAGCAAACAAACATAAGTGATCCACGTACCCTCACACCCTGTGGTCACCGTCCAACTGCGGGTGAATTCCTTGCAAACGTGTGAGTATATGTTTGGTAACATCCATTGGTTGGCCCGTCCCCTCATAGTACAGATAGTATGAGAGAAGGGGCCTCCCAATGGATGATACTTAACACATTTCAACAACTCTATGAGCTGTTGAAGTGAATGTAAAGACCTTGACATGCGGATGCATTTCAGCCATGAAATGTCTCTGTGTCAGGCTCCCATGCATGTGGGCTTTCCCACATGGCGGGCTTTCCTGCATGACATAGCAGCCTCTATTGGGTAACACCCTTGGGGGGAACCACAGGAGCAGAGAGGGGAAACAACCCCTTTTAGTGATCAGAATTCAAGAAGTACAAGGGGGAAAATTTGCCAACTTATGGTACCATAGCGGGGCTACCCTAAACGGGTAAAGACCTGGGAGTCGGGCAGAAATGGTGGCCCAAGGTCCATGGTGTAAATGCCCTACTCTCAAGGCTTTACCCTACACATAAAAGAGGATAGCAGGCATGTCCATGGTACGTCCAGTAATAGATAAGACCGACCATCAAAAGCTAGTTGGAACTACCCTAGCGGTGCTCACTCAGTGGTACAGCCCCTGTCTGGGACTGTGGGACCTCAAAAGAGGTTCTGCCCACTGGTGTGCAGGTGAAAGTCCTGCACTTAGCTTGACTTGGAAGTTAGTTTGGTTTTTGTAGGTCAGAAATGACCCCATGCTTTGGAATTCTTAACATTGTTTTGCTGTAAAAAGTAGAGGTAGTATCTCAACAAGATTGCAGATCTTTTGGTAAGAGTGAGGACTAGGGATTCAACCTGTTGTCTGTTCAACAATACTTAGTTTGGTTTCTGACCCATTCATTTGCCAACATACAGCTAAATTGCACGGGATAGGAGATGAACTACAGCTTGGTGCAACCCTCATTATATATCAGCTTGCAAGAAGTTTATCATTAGGTAGTAGTGTTAGTTTTGTAAAGTATTTTGCTTCAACAATACACATCAGCATAATGCGTTATCATGTATGCTAAACAGTTTAGCATGTCACCATGGTCATTTGGTCAACAAATGCCCCAAATGTACAAATGTACAAAACTGAGAAAAAATTTGCCCCACAATTGCCCTAAAGAATAAAAGCCCAACATGAACAGGTTTGTGAATGAACAATGCTGATTCTGAAAGGCAACCATGTTTTATGTAGCCTTTCAAGTTTTGGGGTGGCTTTTTATCCTTCAACACTTGACTGTAGGCTGTAGATGTAAACATTTCTCTGGATTGAACAATCAATGATGAGTGAATTGAAGCCCATCAGGTGGGCAGCATGCATCAGCTTCTTCCAAACAAAAGGGTGGAGTTATTTGTTTTGTAGCTGCAAAAGTACAGAATTATTCAACTGCATCTTTGGACAAGAACACCAGCCCTCTTGGCAGACCGCGACATTGTCTGGATTCTTCAGGATCTAGGCAATTATTCAAGATGTTCACTCTTACAGCTTTAAGCTGGTTCATATAACAAGTAACAAAAATTTGTGACTTCTTAACACAGTTAAAAGTGAGAGCAAACTGCATTGGCACAAAGACCGAGCTTTAGGGAGTTAAAAGTGGTTCATTAAGCACCTGGAGAAATTTCCCCAAGTGTGTTTGGACCCACCTTATATCCCCAAATATCCCACCTAGAAAGGAGTTCTAGGAGAAGTGATCTTACACCAACTCCTTAAGGATAGGTGCAAGATCTCCCCCTCCTACTCCATGTGATTCCATGATAACATCAGCCTCCTGCTTTACAATGGGTAAAGCCAGCCCACAGGTGGGGACAATTGCAAAATACATGGCCACACTTGGCTATGGCCTCATCCTATCACCCCATAATTTGGGGAATGCCGCCCACCCTCCCCAAAAGAAAAAGAATGGGGTCTGTTTATTGGGTGCATGTGGCAGTTCCTCGTTGGCTGAGCAGGATTTTTATTCCCAACTGTGCTCATCACCTATTTTGGGCCTAGCATAATGGCAAGGGCATGAATTGTGGGGACATCATAGTTTGCCAGATATGTATCGAATCCTGACAAGAACCAAAGGTTGGAAATTGTTGTTTTCAGAACAAACCTAGGTCCAAATCTAAATCGCTGAACAAAATTACTGCCAGTACCTTCTTATAAAGCAATCCAAAATTCAATCCAGCTGCCGCACAAATCTCCCCAAAGCAACTCATATCATCAATTCATCCTGGTCTCAGGCATAGAATTGAAAGCAGAACTGACATTCTAAGGCACAGGACATAATATTCAAAACTGCTTCAATTACAGACCTTCTAGTCAGCACTCCAAACCCACATAAAAATTGTCATAGTTCTTCTCCCCCAACGACACCATCCACTTGATTTCTGCATTGCAATCCTAAGTCTTCAACTGAGGATGTTTGTTGGAGTCCAATTGATTCTGATGCTGGTTGGAGTCTGATTGATCCAGATGCTGGTTGTTGGAGTCCAATTGATCCAGATGCTGATAGTTGGAGTCTGATTGAACTGTATGCTTGTTTTGGAGTACAAGTGATTTGGATAGTTTGATATGGCTAGATGATATCACAAGAAACTTGGGACTACAGTTTAGGTTTTAAATGTCTGAACTCCCAAATCCAAAAATCTGACAGAACTGAAAGCAGAAGTGACATTCTAGGGCAGGAAAGGATATGATATTCAAAACTGCATCAATTACAGACCTGCTTCAGTAAGTGCCCCAAACCCACAAAAAAATGTCATAGTGAGCTTCTTCCCCAGGGATACCATCCATTTGATTTCTGCAAACCTAAGCCTTCAACCAAGAGGATACTGGTCAGAGTCCAATTGATCTGGATGCTGGTTTGACCCTGATTGATCTGGATGCTGGTTAGAGTCCAATTGATCCGAATGCTGGTTGGAGTCCAATTGATCTGGATGCCAGTTGGAGTCTGACTGATCCAGATGTTGGTTGGAGTCTGATCCATTCTGATGCTGGTTTTGGAGTCTGATTGATTTGGATAGTTGGATACAGATAGATGATATCACCAGAAAACTTGGGACTACAGTTTAGGTTCTAAAATGTCTGAATTCCTGAACCCAAAAATCCTTCAACTACTTACCTTCTATCACTACTGTGTTGAGCAATTTGTTGTTGTGAATCAGACTTGTGGGCCTTGGGTGATTGTTCTTCTAATAGCCGCAAAGTGCAAGATTCCATAGATGTCAGCTCTTCAGCAGTTGCCATGCCACTGGCTCGCCACCTGACCCTTCCTTTGTTGTCAAGCAAAAACACATACCCAGATAACAAATTGGGTATCCCCAATGTCTTCCTGAAGAAATAGGTGTCACCAAACGAATAAGCCACTTTTCTCTGCAGAAGAATTTGTCCTTCTTCTCCTACTGCAGCAGCAGCAGGTGGTTCTGCATCTCGCACTGTCCGTAGAAGCAAGCTCCTGATGGGTTTCAAAGACAACAACCATGATTCTATGACAGAAACCTCGAAGATCTGGATACCGTTGTTGGGTTTAAACATCTTGGAGAATGGCTTGCTCCATGACTCCACCATGGCCTGGGCACTGGCTCGGAATGCCACGCACAACAGAGTTGGGCCTACATGATTTTGCCCTTCCTGGATGGGAAGCTCGAAGGCCGGCGTACCTCCTGGTGACTGCACAATGAGAGATGGAAACTTTGGAGCTGCTGCAATGGGAACCAAGTTTCTGGCCGCGATACCAAACTTGCCTCCTGTTTTCTTCAGCTCCCTGATGTCATCGAAATAGCCCCGATTCAGCTCATCCGTCAGCCGCGCTTGCTCTTTCGCCCGAGCCTCTTTGTTGAAAATTGTGAAGATGTTCAAGCTTCTGGAAGAACCTCGATTCGGAGAGCTTTGCAAATGTGAGAGAGAGGAATCCAACAATTCATTTTGGCAGCGTGCGACTACTGTCCGAACCAAGTGCCTTGCAGGAGCGATTCTCATGGTTGTGCGACAAAGCTTGCTAAATGAAAAGAAGCTGGCTCTTTGGCTGTTTTGCAGCAACAACATGCCTGAGGGCCTGAGGGAATGTGGTGCTCCGCCTTGGCATTCTGGAAAAAATCCGGAACGCATCTGAAGATGAACGACGAAAGCTCCGCAGACAAAGAGCTTCAAACCCTAACCCTAGATTCAAACCCAACAAAAACAAGGGGTGTATCACACCGTAGCCTTGCCATTTACATTAAAAAGTATCTTAAGGCAAAAGAAGAATTATGGGAATTCGAATATTTCACCATGCAAAACTATAATCTTAAAAAAAAATCCTCTGAAAGAAACCAAAATCCTTCAAGATATTATAACTCTATAACTAATCTCAAGTTTCAACACAAGCCAGAATATCATCTTTCAAAAATCCTCATATAAAAATAGACCTATTACCTAGGCGTCAAAATCCCTTAAGCTACTATACTTACTCTATAATGAATCTAAACACAATATCCTTGCCTTCGTAGGCAAGGCCAACAAACACCCATCCAAAAGGGGAGACACTAGGTAATCACCCCCAGGGAGCTCTTATTCCATTTTGGGGTGTATTTTTGCTCCCTTTTTGTGCTCTGTATAGAATTGCGTGGTTTTGCATGTTCTAATAGTGTGCTTCTCCATGTTCTGACAGGAACTAAAAAAAATGTTGATTAAGTTGTGTGTGGGACATGCATATGTTCTGCTGTCATAGAGCAGTTTTGAACCCACAATCTCTCAATAGAAAAATGAGGTTCCTATTCCAAAGGGGGAAAGGGAGGTATAAAAATGAAAGGACCAATGTCCTACCAAGAGATATTTATTGCACAAGAGCGTAAATGCACCAACAACATGCATGACAAAAAAGAGCAATGAGACCTACCAAAGGGGACAACAAAAGTCCACAATCAGTTCTAAACTTTTAGGTTGGGTTCTGCTTCTTTCTTTCTCAAAATTTAGAACTAGCAACTTGATAGTTCTAGGACCAATTTTGGTTTTGTCATTTTCATGATTTAGACCACGCAAGGTTGAGACTAATGTTGCTCAAATTTTAGGTTTTTTAATAATGCTTTTAATTTTTAAGAGGGCCTAAGATGGTCCTTTTTTAAATTTGATTAATAAATAATGGATTGAAGCAATCATAATTTTTTCAAGCAATTTTTTACAGTCGGGATCACAAGGTTTTGAAGTTTTGAAAGGCGATCACATTCATGTTTATAAATTTGTAATAATATCATTTGTTCTTTTCTTGAAACTCCAACTTTAAACCATTAAATTTTCACAATTCTTTTTTTAAAACTCCACTAAATTCACAAAAACATTAGTAATAGGTTGTGTAGACGTTCCACCAATTCTCTTCCTCCCCTCTAACTGAAAAAATGAGATCATCAGCATATTGAAAAATTGTTAGCTACCTTGTTCCCCTAGGTAGTAAGACCCCTTTGATATCCCCAAGTTTGATTATTTTCTTCAACCATGACATTCAAGACCTTTTCCACAATGACAAATAGGTAAGGAACAAGAGGACACCCTTGCCTCAAACCCTCTACCTATCTCAAATGGCCAAGTGATGGCACCATTCAGGCATACCACAACCTTAGCCTCTTTGAAAAGCAACTTCATCATTTCTACAAAATCCCTCACTGTACCCATCTTCAACATAGCCCTCAAACAAAGAATTCCAGCTTACTTTGTCATAAGCCTTAGCACAATCCAACTTAATAATCCAATGCAGGGGGTACATTCAGCAAGATACAACCAGAGTCTCCCCTCCTGCCATTGATGTCCTTCAAAGGTCCAGGTCTACTAGGTTTATTGCCTGCAACATGCCGACCTCCTTTAACTCTTTCATGGCTGGCAGGTGACAGCTGCAGTCCAATTGCATCAATGAACTAGTCACCTTCCTCCTCTGGCACACCAATGTCATGCAAGATGGATAGTGTAGCTGCTGTGTTCGTTCACTTGGGACTTTTTTGGCATGTCAGTTGTTTGAGTAGGCACACCATGTTGGTTGGGTGTCTGTTGAGATAAAGGCGTTGCTGCAGCAAGTTGTATGCTACTTGAGCTTGTTGGTCCTAGTTGCTGTGGGATTGAGGAATTTTGCATCATCCGTAAGGCACACAATGAGTCAGCTCCAGAAGTCCCCTCTCCTTCCAAAAGAGTTTCATGTGCCTGCTCATCTGGAGGATCCATGTGACATCTCACACACTTCACCATTTTCTTCCTCATTTTCCATCTCTTCTGCAAACCTCTCTAGGAGACCACACCATAGGAGCTGTCTCAGAATGCTTCACACTTTCTTGTTCAGCTGGTAGTGGCAGTTCAGAGGTCAGCACCTTCTCATCCTACTTGCTCCTAAAACTTGCTGCCCAGGAAGAGGTGAGTGGGTATGCTGCTCCAACTGCTTATTCACTTTGTGTTTCTCTGGCAAGAATTCAACATTTTGAGCAGGATGGGGCTCCTCCTCATTCCTTCAGCTCGCCCCATCCTTCTGAATTAGCTGGTCCTTCTTACTTATATCAGCAACCTTGGGTTTGTGCTGACTTTTCTTCATCACTACTTCTGTAAATCCAACACCATCCCCTTTGGTTAAAGCAACATGTAGTCAAGAGGCCATCTTGTTTCTTTGGGGGAAAGGGGTGGGAGAGGAACTAAGAAGATAATGGAGGATGCCATTTTTTCTCTTTGGGGGAAGGGCATTCAAGAGGCCCATTTTTTTATTCCTTTGAGAAGGGGAGGAATAAGGAACTAAGGGGATATGGGACAATCCCATTTTTCTGTTGTGAGAAGGAATTGTGAAGATATGACACAATCTCCTTTTTTGCTTTTTTGTGGGAATGGGAAGGAAATGTGAGGATATGGGACTATTGTAGTGTTTCCTTTTCATCATAATTTATCTCATATCCTTTGATCACAATTTCAATCTTATAAACTACATAAACAGATAAAAAGAAAGATCACACAATAGTGCCTTCCCCTCGATAAAATTGAGGAAATTGAGGAGGCACTGTCCACATAAGGTTCCCCAATTTGAATCACCAGGCATAGGGTTCCTAAATTTTAAGGTGCTCAAAATTGAGGAAACTCATGCTATATGGTGCCTTGCCATGCCTGAAATGAATCACAGCTGTTTAGAAATTCTACTGGATCTTTATGCTGCTGGGTAAGGACCTCAAGTGGGGCCATTTTGGGAATTCAGGTCCTGCTCTCAGCTCCTGCCTAGCGCCAGGCCCTCATTCACAGAACAGCTCCATTCTTGGTCGTTACCCTACACAGAAGATATCATTGGACTGCGTAAAAATGAGTGTGTTTTTTTACAATCCATGCAAAGATGGATACAATATAAGTGCACAATTGTTTTTATGTACCATTGTGAATCCAGGTCTACATCAAATATGATAGCGCATGTGAAACAGTATCTGATCTACATGGACTGAATTGGAGTGTTGTATGGGAAGCTGAAATTATCAGTTTGTATAATTTTGGTGTCACTTCCAATTTTTGTTACAACAATATCCTTTTTTGTGTGCTCTTGTAGGGAAGAAAAAGCCCATATCTGCTTCAGAATATCTTTGAAAGCCTACACAGCAAGAAGTTCCATATGCCTATCTATGATCTGGGTGCATATGGCAATTGGGTTTCTGATGAGTAGTGTTGCACAAATTTAATTGATCTTCATTTCAATTCATCACAATTTCCTATGCAATCTCACAATGACAGTACTGCCATAACTATCTAAAATCTTGAAGGATTGAACTAGTCAGGGAAGGATGTCAGTCCATTTGCTCCACACAATAACTTTGGCATCCATCAGTAAAAACATTCCAGGCAAATTTTCACAAATTTTCAAGCTGAAAAATCCGATTTGGAACTATGCACAGGATTGTGAGAGCTGTCATGGGTTCTCAAGAAAGAGGGTGAGTTCGAAAGTTGACACATCCAACATACAAACCCCAAACCCTAAAACAGGGCCAGGAGACAATATGATTGATGATCATTGCTGCTATGTGCACATCATCACAGGAGCATACAGTTAATCATGCACTTGCTGCTACAGCTTTCTGAGTCTCATACTGCAAGCCCAAGCTCACACCAGCCACTTTCTTAAGCATATACACAACTACCTCAGGAAGCCAGAAACCTTCAGCCTGAATAACCAGCAGAAAATCAAACCTGGGCTTTTAGAGCACCAAAAAAATCACAGACCAACCTTTGGCCCCTTTTAACACATCAGCTGGCATGGACTGTATCTATTCTGGCAATTGCAGACTACTCAGAGTAATTCAACTGTTACATTGCACCAAAGTGTGATCAATCTCATGGAACATGGACTACATTCTCCGATCCCAGTCCTATCTGGAAATAAGGAGGGGCATGGAGAATGCTTTGCATGGACAGTTCGGAGTACATAATTTTCTGGCAACACTTTTTACTTAGTGGTATGCATTTAAAGAGATAGTATGGTCCAGAAAAACTATACAAGAGTGGCCACATGCAAAGCTCACAGACATACCTGCCATCTGCCGAGATAAGAAGCAGGGTATAAGATGAACTGAAGCTAAGTTACAGTTTTCTGCTGGCTGTCAATGACTGCCCTGCTCCCAGGCTGCCAAAATATGAGAAAGCCATGATACAGATCAGAATTAGCAAAAAAAAAAGAGAAGTTTATGAGTTTGCAGAGAAATCTCCACCATAACCCTTTGAGGGTAACATGACGACGAAGCAACAAACACCTGTGTCTTAACTGCCTTCTCCTGAATGCACCCTACCTTACCTTTTCTGGAATTGAATGAAGAAAATAGGGTCAGAGAAAATTCAATGCAAGATCAAGAAACATTCCAAAGATTCTGGAAAATTAGCATTTATTTCTTGGTAATGCTGCATGTGCATCCATTACTCCTCCCTCCACTTGGAAGCAAACCACAAGCAAAAGCTTCCTTTACTTGCATCTTCTGAGAGAGGCAAGGATTTCCTGAATCATTAAAGATGTGATGATAACAAGCTTTCAACAAGTTACTCAACAGTGTACCAGAAGGTAGTGAATCAATAAGACTACTCCATATACGAAAACTTGCATCACCACTTCATCCTTAGCAGTGAAGTCCATCTTCATCATTTTGTTGAAATGCTCTTGTGTAATGTCTGCAAAGAAAGACAGTGGCAACCCATGTAACCTAACAATCCATAGTCATGTTGCAATTTCACAGAAGAACATGAAGTGCTGGAGGAATCACCAATACTGTTTGTTTCAATACAGAAACACTCACTGTAAATTGTTTACATACATACACTCTCCCCTCCAAAAAAATGCACACAATTTGGAGAACAATTGTACATCACTTTTTAACAAAATTGACTGTTTTTATTGTACCTGCTAACCTCCTTTTCGCTAGCTACCAACTAGGTGACAGTAGGTAGGTCTGACTCGAACTGTAGTGAACCCACTCTAGACTCAGTTAGGATTTATCTCAATTCATTTGTATATATGGGACTTTTTGGATGGTGCACTGGTGGGTGTTAGTTGTTGGGATGTGGACCTTTGAGAAGGACCTTATGTATGAGTGTTGGGTAGCTTGTGAGCTCCTATATAACATGGTATAAGTATCAAAATTAAGGACCATACCAGTTGTACCATATGCATCAGGTAGGAAGGTCATCCAATCACAGATTGATAGTTATGATAAGTGCAGCCCAGCTGTCCCCTGCCAATGTAGTTCCAATGTGATGTTTTGAGAAAGGAATGATGCACTACATTTATTCATAATATGTTGGCCTTGTAGTTCCCATGTGATGTTTTTAAGGAAGGAATGATGCACTAAATTTGTTCATAATATGTTAGAGTTTGAATTTCACATGTCCTGTATACAATGCATTAGACTTCATCCAAGTAGTAGGCCTGCATGTTGTGATTGTAAGTCCCAGCACATAAACCAACTTCCAAATGTGAAATGAAGGGGGAAAAAAAAGTTTTGTTTCATGTGCCAGGGAAAAGTTTTCATGATGAAAGCGGTTCAATGTGCATGTCTTTCCACAGCTTCTCTGTACTCTGTCAAGTGTGTATTTACACAACAGTAGGGATGGCAAACACAAAGACAAGTTAATATTTTGTACCTGGAATATTACTGACTATTTACATCTTGAATATACTTGGTATTGAAGAACACCCCATGTGTGTGCATTGTGTATATTTATGTATGTATATGTACACACTTCCATACATATATATACATATAAGTGCACATCTTGTGGAGTTATGCACTAATTGTGCACTATGTACATATATTATGGAAGAGTGTGTGTGTATACCTAGTGTACACAATACAAGCCCGATTTTTTCAAAATTTTAATGAACTAACAAGCAATGTTTTGTTTTTTTGCCTTTTTGAACTCAAAACTTGTCCATCAAATAATGGTACAATAACTTTAATTGCAAGAATTTTGCTGCCCAAATATGGTTTCAAATTCTTGTTATAATGGTATAATAAAACAAAACATTACAACTCCAATGCCCATTTTCACCTTGTCCTAAACTCATGAGCACATTCTTCATCATTTTGGATCAATGAACATATGTAAATTTTCTAACAGGAAAAAACCATGTAAGCTTGTTTGATGCTTGTTTGTCATCATGTGAAATGCAACCCTATTGTTTAATGTGATGATATAGTTAGACCTTTTGCATCAGCAAATAGAGTGCAAAAATAGCGTTTAGTGCAAAAACTCCTCAAAATTGTGCATTAACATCTCCATGCAAACCTGAAGTGGGCTCATGCTCAAGTTTAATAACGCAAGTGTAATAAAGCTCAAGCGTCATTGCACAACACTAGTCTGAAGTGGTAGCTGGTGGTTACCTCTTTAATTTTCTGGTCCCATGAAGCCAATGAGTTATATAGACTTGACGTAATCAGGGTCTCTTTCCATTGGGCTACAGTGATCACAACTACACATGCAATAAGCTGCAATTGCAGCATCCTAATGGAAAGCCAGTACTCACATGGGCCTTGGTATAACAGTTGCTTAATTCCATCGCATAACAGCAATGCTTAAAAAATTCATAACTAATGAATGCAAATAGATTGACAATCTAGCTCTTTATGGTGACTCACAATATGACTCATAGTTCTCACAGCTCCTCTTGCATTTGGTCAATGCCAAGCTGTGAGATGATTGTGAGCTCAGTTAAGTAAAAAAAATGTGATATAAAAAACCTCAAGTATCACAAATTCTGTCATAACAACCCCTAATGGAATGATGTCCAAGAAAAAAAAACCCCATTTAAAAAGGTAGTAATCTGAAAATAATTTGCTGACCAGTAAATCTTCGTGAGTGATCACCGTACTAGTGATCCTAAGTTCTGCATTCAGAGGTTGTAGCATCCCAAAACAACAAGATTTTCAACAGTTTTGTCAAAGCCATTTTCTCGAATCTGTGGAGGACTTGTAAGTGTGTGAAGGACTCAGTCAATGTGAAAAGTTCTGCTGGATCCATAGCAATAGTGCGGGATCCATCAGCGCATTGAACAATTTTCTGCACGACTGCATTAATTTATGTCTATATTATGCTGTGCCAACAGGAGTTGATCTCAAAACGAAGATCCATTTCTCTAGAGAGCTCTATTAAGAATGCAATTAAACTAACGGCAATACAATAATATACAATCGTTGCTAATTCGTTGTATGCACTAGAATATGATCGTGCAGGCTGAAAAATTAGCAGATATGAGAACTTGGTCAAATTGGGTCTCGATCTCTGCTGCATGAATCGCACCGGATTACAACATTACAATATGACGCAATTTTTCTCTTCAGGTTTATGATACAGACCCTTCTTATGTCAAAATACAATTCTGAGCATATGAAGAATCTGCATCATAAACTAGACCAAAAAAATTCTCAAAGTGGCATTCACGCAGCAATATGAGACTGAACGTGTAACCTTAAGACTGTCACGACTATGTCCCTGCAGATCATAATTTGAAAGGGATCATACGAAGGAGTGACCCAAAAAAAATACAACTTCCCCTAGTCTGTTCAACTCTTGCTTGCAGATGGGGAGTCTGATTCCCCCCTTGTGCAGCAAACAAAAACTGTTTAATTCTCTGGAACGCTGCTTGCCGCACCACGTCTATTATAGGTGACACAAAACGTGCAGCGAACTGGAAATGTGACCAATCTCGATACAAATTTCTAGCTATAGAAACCGCTTTTGGGTATGACAATAATTTAGAATTAATGCCATGATCACGTCGTCGACCCCAAGAAAGACTGAGCACACTAGTCATGCCGGAGATTATAGCAAGTTGTGTGTGTACTGCAACTGCAACATGAGCGAGGAGAAATGTTCATACGGTGCTGGTTCAGCCACGTTCATGAGGAAGTACACAAAAAGCTGAGTTTTTTCCTTCTATTATTATAGGCTTTGTTTTCGTCCTCATATGCAACTTGATGCTACAAACGGATGTTGGAAAAGGCGGAAGAAAAAAAGCTGGCAGCTGGCGATGGAACTCCATTTGCGGCTTAATCACACGCACAACACGACAAATGTCTCTTTCCTCATCCAGTTAGTTTTTTGTCGCCTCCCCAGATTTGGCATAACGGGACACCCTGCTTCTGCAACCTCGCTTTCCTCGTTTGCATGATCGCAGCGCACCGTTGCCGGTGCCTGCTCACGTTGGGTGCCACAGCCACTTACCTCGTTACCAGCGCTGGCAGACTGACTTGGCCACAGTGAAGGTCCTGCAACCACCAGTGCACCATCCACTGGACGTCCGTTCTTACTCAGTTGTGGATGAACCTCAACCCAGTTAATATTTAGTTTCACCTTGGTAACCAATTCTGTAGGAAATATATAGGCCTCATGTATAGGTAGATAGGTAGGAAAACACGTAACAACTAAGTAAGTAAATGATTTATACATAGGTAAGGGCTGTTTTTAGTACCTACCTACCCACAAAACAAAAGTAACTGAGCTAACCATGGTGGTTAGGTCAGTTGCTTTTTTTCTTTTTTTTTTCCTACCTACCTACTAACAACCCACTGTTAGTAAGTAGGTACTAAAAGCAGCCCTTACCTATGTATAAACCATCTACTTAGCTAATAATTACGTATTTTCCTAGCTATCTATCTATATATGAGACCTATTTCCTACAGAATTGGTTACCAAGGTGAAACCAAATATTAACTCAGTTGAGGTTCATCCACAACTGAGTAAAACTGGACATCCAGTGGATGGTGCCCTGGTGGGCGCCGTTTCACTATGGCTGGCAGACTGCATTCATTGAAAAGACACACAATAACGTGTTTGAGTAAATAGAAGTTTTGCAACTGATTAGGTACTAACTAAGTTTAGAAGCAATGGCACACCTTTTGAAGCGTTCTCTTTTTGCTTTGGTGTAAGGTAAAGCACAAGGGGCGAGGGCATTACTAAAATAAAGGCCTGTCCAATTTTGATAATGCCTTCTTCACCCAACACGTGCTTTACCTAGCTAAATTACCTCGCGACCTCACATTTTGCTTTCCCCCCGACCCCCCGCCCCACTCCCCCCAAAGATGCTCGGTACCCACCCTTCAGGCTTTGTACCCATCATAAAGCATGAGCCAAACGTTATCACTAACTTAAGTAGTAGCAAAGACCTGGCCTGTTTTCTTAACACTAAAAAGGCTATCCTGGATGACCTCATCTTAAAACATTAATCTTAAAACATTAAACATTTTTTATTACAGAAAACCCCCCCCCAAAAATAAAAGAATAATCATTTTAGTTTTAATTTTGTAGGAAACCCTATAACCAGTTTATAACCAGTTAATAACCAGTAGGATAACCAGTAGGATAACCAGTGGGATAACCAGTGGTTATCAAGCAGTTATGATAACCTACTTCCATGCATAACCTATGAATATTACACAAAACATATTGATAACCTAATCAGCACCCAAATGTTTTTGATATTGATATTGATAACCTAAGCTACACCCCCCAAAACTACTTTAAATACCCTACTCAATGGGTATGACAAAAATTAATAACTAGCCAATACTGGTTACAAGCGATGTTGTCTAGTTATACAAAAAAATCTGGATATACATCTTGGTAATGGCCAGATATGTATAAATTTATATCTGGATTTTTGGTTCGTTTTGATATCCGGCTTTATACACAACTACCAGATGCCCAATGAAATATTTTCATTATGCATAACCTTATATAGACTAGCACATCAAGATAGAATAAATATCCATGGAGATGGTATCTTATATATTAAAGCTATAGTGTCTGTCTGTTTGTCTATCCGGGCAGTGCCTGGAAGAATTTTCCAGGCACTGCCCGGACCTTTGTTTTTTTTTTTTTTGATGGGTTTTGTTTTC
>Ga0116231_10009749_pt1 | contig 15928 bp, 17 predicted proteins | sample S1TSphgellanicum_2_FD_89695 | JGI IMG/M metagenome (GOLD analysis project Ga0116231, IMG submission 89695) | Host-associated microbial communities from peat moss isolated from Minnesota, USA - S1T2_Fd - Sphagnum magellanicum MG | ecosystem: Host-associated > Plants > Peat moss > Unclassified...
AACCTGCCTCTCCTCCGCCGTCAGAAAGCCGCCGCCGCGCATGAACGAATACAGAATCCATCTTGCACCGCGCCGCAAGAGGGTATTCAGACAAATTGCCGACTTCTCAATGAATCGTGGTATGGTTCTTTTTTTCGAAAAAAGAACTGCTTAATTGCGTCGCCCCGATTGGCTTGAGCCCTCAGCCGAACACCGCGCCAGTGCAATCGCATTTGATCAGCACAGGTCGCAGCCCGTCATGAAGCGGAGCGGAATGCGGGGTCGCCGCGTAGGCTCAGGGCAGGACTGCCCATCCAGCCCGGCGGCAGTCCCGCATTCCGCTTCGCTTCATGCGGGCTACGTGTGGTTCTCGTTCCAAATGCGATAGCCCTGACACCCCGCCCGTCAGCATTGACCTGACCAGGACATCGCCGTTACAAACGCCAATGGCAATGACGGGCTCTCCCCGATGGGCAATATTCTCCGCACAATCGGCTCGAACGTCGTCAACCTGATACTCCTGGTGATTTTCTACGTTCTTGTTCATACGGTTCTCACCGTCGCCACGGGTGCGCCGCCCAGCCACGGCTTGCCTAACCCTATTACCGATCCGGCCGCGTTCCGCCTCGGCATGTACACGTTTCTCGGGGCAATGATACTAAGCGGCGCCGCCTCAGGTTTGCTGTCGCATTATTTTCTGCGCACGCCTCCTGCCCTAGCCGGATTTCAATCCTGTTGCTTGCTGCCCATGGTTATTCTCAGGAACCATCTGCGCATGCCGCCGCTCGCGCCGGGTGAACCCTCACACGGCGTCTTTATTACCTGCTGCCTCATGACCATGCTGTTCGGCAGCCTCAGCGCCGTTCTTCGTGCTCCGCCGGCCTCACGCGGCACACAGCTTTATCGGTAGCTGCCCAGCTAGGCTGTCGTTACCGTAGGATGGGTCTTGACCCATCGCCTTTGCCTGGCCACAGCGCGTTTGCGGGAGCAATGATGGGTCAAGACCCATCCTTCGGCGGCTCGCACTTTGACCCTGTTTCGTATCCTTACCGGCCACAGCCGCCTGTTCTTATCTATTGGTATTGGCCTCGCGAGCTACTTGGCGACGCCGGCTGCCTGGCAGCCGCAGACGCGGGGCATTACCGCCTGGGATATCGGCGCTTTCGCCTATCTGGCGGTCGTGCTCTGGCTGTTCGTGGCAACTCCCGTCGATCGGATGGAGCGGAATGCGCGGGCGCAGCAGGATGGGGAATGGACGCTGTTCTGGCTGGTGCTGGCCGGCGCCATTGCCAGTTTCGTGGCCATCATCGGCGAGTTCGGCAGCATGAAGGCCGCAGCCGCCGACGAGCGGAACCTGAAGGTCGCGCTGGTGGCGGCGACGCTGCTGCTGTCCTGGGTGGTGACGCAGGCGGCGTTCGCGCTGCGCTATGCGCATGAGTTTTACAGCCGCACCGGGGACGCGGCGGCCGTCGATGGGGGCTTGCAGTTCCCCGAGGAGGAACGGCCGGACTACCTGGATTTCTTCTATTTTTCCGCCGTGCTCGGCATGACCTTCCAGGTGTCGGACGTGCAGATCACATCGCGCAAGCTGCGGCGGCTGGCGACCGTGCATGGCATGCTGGGTTTTTTGTTCAACACGGTCATCATCGCGCTGACGGTGAATCTGGCATCCGGCCTTCTCGCATAGGCGGGTGCCGCGATCCTGTGCTAGTCAGCAACCGGGTGCAGCCTGGAGAGACGCGATTGAAAGCCGCCATTGTGATTTTTCCAGGCACCAACCGCGAGCGGGACATGGCGATCGCCCTGACCAATGCCGCCGGGCGGCCGCCTGCGATGGTATGGCACGGCGAGACCAGCCTGCCGCCCTGCGACCTGGTGGTGCTGCCTGGCGGGTTCAGCCATGGCGACTATCTGCGCTGCGGGGCGATGGCGGCACAGTCGCCGGTCATGGCCGCCATTCGCGCCTTTGCCGCCTCAGGGGGCCATGTGCTGGGCGTTTGCAACGGGTTTCAAATCCTGATCGAGGCGGGCCTGCTGCCGGGGGCGCTGCTGCGTAATGCCTCGCTGCGGTTCCTCTCGCGCGACTGCCATTTGCGGGTCGAAAACGCCGATCTTCCCTACACACGCGGATATGCGCGAGGGGACATCTTTCGCGCCCCCATGGCGCATGGCGACGGCAATTTCTTTGCCGATGCGCAGACGGTGCAGCGTCTGGAAGATGAGGGGCGCGTCGTGTTCCGCTATGTCACGGCCGCCGGCGAGCAGACCATTGCTGCCAATCCGAACGGGAGCGTGAATGCCATCGCCGGCATTTGCAGCGACAACGGCCGCGTGCTGGGGCTGATGCCGCACCCGGAGGATTTGGTTGATCCGCTCATGGGGGGTATCGACGGCAAACCTTTGTTTGATGGTCTGGTCGAGGCGCTGGCGGCATGAGCCCCGTCACCGCCGACCTTGCGAAGAGTTTTGGCCTCAACGACGAAGAGTACGCGCGCGTGCTGGGCATCATGGGCCGCACGCCGAGCCTGACCGAGCTCGGCATTTTCTCAGTCATGTGGTCCGAGCATTGCTCTTACAAATCCAGCCGAATCTGGCTGCGCGAACTGCCGACCACCGCGCCCTGGGTGATCCACGGGCCTGGCGAGAATGCCGGCGTGGTCGATATCGGCGACGGGTTTGCCGCCATTTTCAAGATGGAGAGCCACAACCACCCGAGTTTTATCGAACCCTATCAGGGTGCGGCCACAGGCGTCGGCGGTATTTTGCGCGATGTTTTTACGATGGGCGCGCGGCCGGTTGCGAATCTCAACGCCCTGCGGTTCGGCCGCCCGGAATTGCCGGTGACGAAGCGGGTGGTGGATGGGGTGGTGCGCGGCATCGGCGGCTACGGCAATTGCGTGGGCGTGCCGACGGTGGGCGGCGAGGTGAATTTTCACCGCGCCTACGACGGCAACCCGCTGGTCAATGCCATGACGGTGGGGATTGCCCGCAAAGACCGGATTTTTCTGAGTGCGGCGGCCGGCGTGGGCAACCCGGTGGTCTATGTCGGCTCGAAGACCGGGCGCGACGGTATCCATGGCGCCACCATGGCGTCGGCCGAATTCGACGAGGATTCAGCAGCGAAGCGGCCGACCGTGCAGGTGGGCGACCCGTTCACCGAAAAACTGCTCATCGAGGCGTGTCTGGAACTGATGGCGACGGATGCCATCATTGCCATTCAGGACATGGGAGCGGCCGGGCTGACCAGCAGCTCCGTCGAGATGGCCGGCAAGGGCGGGGTCGGCATCGAGCTCGACCTGGACGCCTGCCCGCAGCGCGAGACCGGCATGTCGGCCTATGAGATGATGCTGTCGGAAAGCCAGGAGCGCATGCTGATGGTGCTGCGGCCGGACCGGCAGGCCATGGCGCAGGCGATTTTCGCCAAATGGGAGCTGGATTTCGCGGTCATCGGCCATCTCACCGACACCGGCCGCATCGTGGTGCGGCACCGCGGCGCGGTGGAGGCCGACATCCCGCTCGCCCCGCTGGCCGACCAGGCGCCGCTCTATCGCCGGCCCTATACGCTGCCCGAGGCGCCGGCCTCGCTCGGTGAGGTGGCGTCCGGGCCGTCGGTTGCCGAGGCGCTGCTGACCCTGATCGGCTGCCCGGACCTGTGTTCCCGCGCCTGGATTTTCGATCAGTATGATAGCACCGTGGGTGGGCAGACCGTGAAACGCCCGGCGGCGGCCGATGCGGCGGTGGTGCGTGTGGAAGGCACGCAGCGCGCCCTGGCGCTGACCACCGATTGCACGCCGCGCTACTGCGCCGCCGACCCGCGCCTCGGGGGCGCGCAGGCGGTCGCCGAGGCCTGGCGCAACATCTGCGCTGTCGGAGCTACACCGCTGGCAGTCACCGACAATTTGAATTTTGGCAATCCGGAAAAACCGGCAGTGATGGGCCAGATCGTGGCCGCCATCGCCGGCATGGGCGAAGCCTGCCGGGCGCTGGATTTCCCGATCGTGAGCGGCAACGTCAGCCTCTACAACGAGACCAACGGCGCCAGCATCCTGCCCACGCCGGCGATCGGCGGCCTAGGTGTCATCGAGAATGCCGCGGACGCCGTGGGCCTGGCGTTGCGGCCTGGCCTGGATATCGTGCTGATCGGCCACACCGAAGGTCACCTCGGCCAGTCGCTGTGGCTGCGCGAAATCGCCGGGCTCGAAGCCGGCCCGCCGCCGCCGCTCGACCTGGCGGCCGAGCGGGCGAATGGCGAGTTTGTGCGCCGCGCGATCCTGGCGGGCGAGGTCGCGGCCTGCCACGATCTCTCGGATGGCGGCCTGCTGGTCGCGCTGGCGGAAATGGCCATGGCGGGGGATTGCGGCGCCACATTGGACTGCGAGTTTACGAGCGCCGCGCAGTGGTTTGGCGAGGACCAGGGGCGCTACCTGCTGGCCGTGGCCGACGGTGCGGCTTTTGTCGCTGCCGCCCCCGTCCCTGCCGTCAAAATCGGCCGCAGCGGTGGGGCGTGTTTGACACTGCCTGATGGTGTGACCATATCGATGCAAGCGTTGCGGGAAGCACACGCAAAATTCTTTGCCGCCTGGATGGATGAATAGGGAACAGCGCATGGGGATGTCGGCCGGCGAGATCGAGAGTCTGATCAAGGCAGCCCTGCCCGATGCGCGGGTCGCGGTGGAGGATCTGGCCGGTGACGGCGATCATTATGCCGCCTCCGTCGTCAGCGAGAGTTTCCGCGGCCGCAGCCGTATTCAGCAGCACCAGATGGTTTTTGCGGCCCTCGGCGGCCGGATGGGTGGCCAGCTTCACGCCCTTGCCTTGCAAACATCAGCGCCAGATCAGGAGAGCCCACAATGAGTGAAACGACCAGCCCAGTACATGCGCGCATCGAGCGCGACATCGCCGAGCACCCTGTCATGCTCTACATGAAGGGCACGGCGATGTTCCCGCAATGCGGATTTTCCGCCCGCGTGGTGCAGATCCTGGGCCACATGGGGGTAAAATTCGACACCGCCAATGTGCTGGAAGACCCGGAGTTGCGTGACGGCATAAAACAGTTTTCGAACTGGCCGACCGTGCCTCAGCTTTATGTGAAGGGCGAGTTCATCGGCGGCTGCGACATCGTCACCGAAATGTTCCAGTCCGGCGAGCTGGAGGCGCTGTTTGCCGAGAAGGGCGTGACTTAGAACCGGCCAGGCGGACGCTAGCGACAGGAGGGCGATACCCATGGATAAGATTTCAGCAGAAGCGAAGGCATGGATCGCCCGTTACCAGACGCCGGGCGGTGACAAGCAACGCCAAAACCCTGTTGGAAGCATGCTTACGCCGGAGGAAGCATCTAAAATTTTGGCGGCTATGGAATCTGCAAACCAGGAACTTAATTTCTTTCCAAAGAAGAAGTAATGCCTGCGAATGATCGCGAAGTCTTTGCATATTTTCGCCGCGACCCGAGTAGCCCTCCGACCGTCGATGCGCTTGCCTATGCATCCTTCTCGTTCGATAAATATGAGTGGATGGCAAAACGCAAGGAGATTTCCGGCACCGTCCCTACGGGCGAACAAGTGGACCAATGGATATCCGAGCTTCCAGACAGCCGCCTGGATGAAATGCAGCGAAGCGCGTTTGAGTTTTTCCAGCGAACAATAGCCAAATACGTTTCAGAGGCCCGGGCGGAGGCCTATCAGGCCGGGAAACATGATGCCATTGTCAGCCGGGTGACCGAAGCGACCTCCTTCTGGAAGAATTTACCGGCCAATATTGCCGTGGGCGTGGTTTCGTCGTTCGCCTTTGCGGTGATCCTCATTCTGGCATCAATTGTGTTCAATAAAGACCCGTCGCCTATTGCCTTTTACGAAAAATTGAACCCAACAGTCCCCGCGGCCGCGCGGCCAAAATAACGGCCGACCCACCAGCGCGGTACTGTGTCAGCCCTCCTCCCATGAGCTTCAAACCCGAACGCCCCGCGCGCGAGACCTACCACCACGGGAATTTGCGCGAGGCCCTCGTTGCCTGCGCGCTGCGGATGATCGGCGAGCATGGGCCAAACGGGTTCACGCTCGCCGAAGTCGCGCGCGCCGCCGGCGTCAGCGGTGCTGCACCCTACCGACATTTCAAAGACCGCAACGCGCTGATTGCAGAAATCGCCCGCCAGGGTTTCGAGCGTTTCGCACAAGAGCTGCGCACCGCCTGGGACCAGGCACGGCCGACGCCGCTGGCCGCGATCGAAAATTGCGGCCGCGCCTATCTCGGCTTTGCGCGCCGCGAACCGGCGTTTTACGCCGCCATGTTCGAGCCGGGCTTTCCGCTCGAAGACGACCCCGCCCTGCTGGCCGAATCCGAACGCGCTTTTGGCGTTTTGCGCCAGGCGGCCGATGCCGTGGTCAAAACCCTGCCCGCCCAGGGCCGCCCCCCGCCCCTCATGGTTGCATTGCATGTGTGGTCGCTGGCGCACGGCATCGCCTCCCTGTTCATCGGCGGCCCCAGCGGGTCGCGCCGCAAACTCCCCATGGCGCCGGAGGATCTGCTGGAAGCCGGGCTGCTCATCTACCTGCAATCCGTCGGCGCCCGCCCAGGCCAGGCCGCTTGACAAGCCCTTCGCGCGAACCACCTATGTAAATGTGTTTTACATTCACACAGGAGTTGCGCCGTGCCGATTGCAGATAAACTGGACGAGTATGGCAAAGGCGCCTGGATTGCGCTGATCCTTCTCGGTTTCTACCTGTTCTGGCCGGTCGGCCTGGCTGCGCTGATGTTCGTGGTGTTCAGCGGCCGCATGCGCTGCTGGAAAACCCAGTCCCGCGGCCGCTGGTATGCCGCCTCCGCCCAGGGCTGGAGACGCGCCACCGGCTCCGGCAACGCGGCCTTCGACGAATACCGCGCCGAGACTCTGCGCCGCCTCGAAGATGAGCAGAAGGAGTTTCGCGACTATCTGGAACGGCTGCGCAAGGCCCGCGACAAGGCGGAGTTCGACCAGTTCATGGCGGACCGCAAGGGGCGTGGCGAAGCTGCGTAGATGACGGCCGGCTTGGTCCGCGCCGGCCGATTCGTATCGGGAAACCGGACTTTGGTGATGTCCCAGACATCAAAGGTTCCCGTAGGCAAGTTCGTCGGCGTCACTTCCCCATTCGGAAAATGCGACAAACGGATCATCGGCGGGCGCCTGCCCGCTGAATCGCCTCATCACAGCACATCCCTTCTTGATCCTGTAAGCGATTTCGTCGCCAGGCCGGAGCCCCAACGCCAAGCGCACAGCCTGCGGTATCGTCGTTTGGGCTTTCCCTGTGAGCTTGCTCCTCACCATAGCGGCATGGTGAGGAGTTTCCTGACTTCGTCAAGCCTATCTCAGCAAGCGCGAGCCGACGTAGGATGGGTCTTGACCCATCATGACGCGTCCAAACGCGGCTTGCCGTGCGTCAGTGATGGGTCAAGACCCATCCTACGCCTACGAGGGTGGTGTCTCGCGGTGATCCTTGATGTCGCGGAAAGTCAGCGACGCATTCTGCTCCGTTGTCCGGCGCATCATGAAAGCGGATGTCGCCAAAAACACCGGATCGCCATCGACATCATCGGCCATCGAAGTGCGCTGATCCTGCGCGAATTTCGCCACCAGCAGCTTGTCGCCCGAGACCCAGCGCGCCAGATTATAGGGCGTGGGTTCAAACCCGATCGCCACACCATATTCGCCGGCTAGGCGGGCGACCAGCACATCCAATTGTAGCGTGCCAACAACGCCGACGATCGGCGGGCTGCCATCATGCGGACGGAAGAGTTGCACCACCCCCTCCTCCGCCAACTCTTGCAGCGCCTGGCGCAGCTTTTTCGCTTTCATCGCATCATCGAGCCGCACACGGCGCAGAATTTCCGGCGCAAACGACGGCACGCCTAAAAACTGCAAATCCTCCTCGTCGGTCAGCGTATCGCCGATACGCAAAGTGCCGTGATTGGGAATACCGACCACATCGCCGGCAAAAGCCTCCTCGGCCAATTGCCTGTCGCGCGCGAAGAAGAATTGCGGTGCGTTCAGCGGAATCAGTTTGCCGGTACGCACCTGGCGCAATTTGATGCCACGCTCCAGGCGCCCTGAGCAGATGCGTGCAAACGCCATGCGGTCGCGGTGGTTCGGATCCATGTTCGCCTGAATCTTGAACACAAGGGCTGTGAGATGCGCTTCGCTCGCCTCCACAACACGCTTATCGGCCATTTGCGCGCGCGGCGGCGGGCCGAAACGCGCCAGCGCATCGAGCAGATCGGCCACGCCGATTTCGCGCATGGCACTGCCGAAATACACGGGCGTCAGATGCCCGGCCTTGAATGCACCCTCGTCCCATTCCGGCAGGGCTGCGCGCACCAGATCGAGCTCATCACCCAGCGCCTGCATGCGCGCATCGGATTGATCCACAGCGCCGGTCAGCCGCATGTCGCGCGTATGCAAATCATAGGTGCCGATAAACTCCGCCGCGCGCCCGATCGGCCAGGTGGCAGGCGACGTATCCAACGCAAGCGTGCTGGCGACTTCATCGAGCAACTCAAAAGGATCGCGGCTTTCGCGATCCATCTTGTTCACAAAAGTGATGATCGGAATATCGCGCAGCCGGCAGATTTCGAACAGTTTGCGCGTGCGTGCCTCGATGCCTTTTGCCGCATCGATGACCATGACCGCGGAATCCACCGCCGTCAGCGTGCGGTAGGTATCCTCGGAGAAATCCTCGTGGCCCGGTGTATCCAGCAAATTGAACACGCAGTTGGCATACTCAAAAGTCATGACCGAGGTGACGACGGAAATGCCGCGTTCACGTTCGATGCCCATCCAGTCCGACCGCGTGCGCCTTCGCTCGCCCTTGGCGCGCACGTTGCCCGCAAGCTGGATGGCACCGCCGGCGCGCAGCAGGCGCTCGGTGAGCGTGGTCTTGCCGGCGTCGGGGTGGGAGATGATGGCGAAGGTGCGCCGTCTCGCGATTTCTTCTTCTATGCTCATGCCATTTGCCTCTCGGGCACGGCAGGCCGCAACCCGACCTGGCCATTGCGGATGCGAAGATGCGGGCTGAAGTAGCGGTCGGTGGCTAAAACATCGTGCCAGCGCTCACGCATATAAGCGGCACCTTGCGGATCGTCAGGGAATGGCATCCGCGCGCGCGCACGCACCCGTGCAAGCGGCACCCAGACGCTGCGCAAATTCTTCTCAGCCAGGCGCAGCGCCAGATCGATATCGGCATAAGCCCCTGCGCGTGGATCGAAACCGCCCGCATCGAGAAATATGTCGCGCCTGATCGCAAGACACTGCACGGACACCGCGGAGACCGTGCGCATCAGGAAGAAATGGCCGCGGTAGCCTGGATCCTCCGCATCCGAGTGCGGCGCCAAGGTCAGCGCCACCTCTTCGGCATCCAGCACATAGCCGGCGTGCAGGATGCGCCCATGCGCATCGTCGATGCGCGCGCCGGCGCAGCCGACGCCCGGCCGCAGCGCATTGGCCACAAGCGGGCTGATCCAGCCAGGCGCATTTACCGTGACGTTACCCACAAAAATCAGCACGGCGCCGCGCGCCAACTCGGCGTTGCTCCAGGGTTTCGCCGTCAAAATCTCGATGTTTTTGTAGGTCAGATCGCGCGGCACGCGGTGCGATCCGGAAAAGATGACAGAGACCAGAGGCTGCCGGTCCGGCACGCGGAACACCGCATCTGACCATTGCGGCAAAACATCGTTCGGACGGACCGTGGCGTGGCCTTGCAAATGGTCCGCCAAGGCACGGCGGGCGGCTTCCTGGCACGCGGCGGCGCGCGCGGCCGAATAGGATTTTGGCGATTGGCGCCAGTGGTAGAGCACATCCGGCACATGGCGGATGCGCCGCGCCGGCGTCAATGTCGCGGCGCGCAACGCCAGGTCGTAATCCTGGCTGCCGTCGATCCCTTCACGAAAACCGCCGAGGTCAAGTAGCAGCGTGCGCCGGTAGCAGGCGAGATGGCAGACAAAATTCTGGCCGAGCAGGAGGTCCGGATTCCAGCCTGGTTTGAAATAGGGGTTCACGAAATTGCCGGCGGCGTCGAGCTGATCCTCGTCGGAAAACAACATGTCCAAATCGGGGTTGGCGGCGAGTTCGGCGGCGATACGCGCCAGCGCGTGCGGCGCCAGCGTGTCGTCGTGATCCATGAAAGCGACGAAATCCGATGAGGCCAGACAGAGTGCGGCGTTGGATGCTTTCGCAATGCCGCCGCTGCGCTCCAGCCGCACGATTTTCAGCCGCGCGTCGGCCGCCGCGGCTTCGGCCAGCATGTGGCGGACGTGCGGTTGGGTGGAGGCATCGTCGGCGATGCAGAGTTCCCAGGCCTGGTGCGTCTGCGCCATGACCGACTCAATGGCTTCGCGCAGCACGGGCTCCGGCGTGTCGCACACCGGCATGACGACGCTGATATCGATCGGCGAGGCTTTGGTTTTCGTGGTAGGCGCCTGCCGGCGCCACTGGGCGTAAGAGCGAGCGATAACGCCTTCGGGGCGGCGCCGTCTTTTCAGCACGCCCCTAAGACGCTCAAGCACGATCAAATGTCCAAAAGTTTTTTGGTTCTTTTTTTCAAAAAAGAACTGCTTTCTTCCTTGCTTACCGAGAATAAAACTCAACCACCAGGTTAGGTTCCATGGTCACCGGATAAGGCACATCGGTCAGCTTGGGCGCCCGAGCAAACCGCCCCTTCATGGCGCGGTGATCAACCTCCAGATATTCCGGCACATCGCGCTCATTGCTCTGCGTGGCATCGAGCACGGCCGCCATCTGCTTGGATTTTTCCTTCACCTCGATGACATCGCCGTCGCGCACGAGGAAGCTAGGGATATTCACCTTGCTGCCATTCACGGTAACGTGGCCATGGTTGATGAACTGGCGGGCGGCGAAGGGGGTGATGGCGAATTTCAGCCGGTACACCACGGCATCGAGCCGGCGTTCGAGCAGCTCGATGAGGTTTTCGGAGGTGTCGCCGCGGCGGCGGACCGCTTCCTCATAGTATTTGCGGAACTGTTTTTCGCCGATGTTGCCGTAGTAGCCTTTGAGGCGCTGCTTGGCCATGAGCTGGATGTTGAAATCGCTCGGCTTGCTCTTGCGACGCTGGCCGTGCTGGCCGGGTCCGTAGTCGCGCTTGTTGACGGGCGATTTCGGCCGGCCCCAGAGATTGACGCCGAGGCGGCGGTTGATCTTGTACTTGCTCTCCGTGCGTTTGGTCACGCCGGGCACTCCATTCTATGCCTGCCCTGGCTTTTCGCCTGTGGCTTGGCTTGTTGCACCGGTAGTCCGCAAGCCCGGCGCCGATGGCGCACGGATGAGCGGCGGGCGCAGACCCCAAGGGCCTGTCCACGTTCCCGGCAGTAAGGGGGCGCTTTTAGGCGCGGGCGTGCCGGCTTGTCAAACCGGTTTGCGTGCCGATACAGGGCGTCAGGCCGGGAGTTTAGCATGATCAGGCGCAGCGACATCATCTGGCTGGGAATTTCGGCCGCAGTGAGCGGCGCGCTGGTGGGTGGGCTGATGCTCGGGATTGGCATGGCGCTAGCGGCAGGCGGGCAGCCGCTGGGTTTTTTGCTCATTATGCCCGGCGTGCCGGCGGCGGGGGGGATCGGGTGGCTGATGTCGCGGCGGCTGGCACGGCAGGTTTCGACGTAACCCGTAGGATGGGTCTTGACCCATCATGGCACGCGCGAACTTCGGCGGCCGGGCCGGTGTGATGGGTCAAGACCCATCCTACGGCGGCAGATGCGCGCAAATGCCGGCGTAGTTTGCAGCCATTTTACAAAACCGCCAGGCGAACTCGGGCGCGCAAAGCCTTCAGAGGCGCCTCAATGGTCCGAGACATCAGCCACGCGAGCGCGACTGAGGCCGCGCCTCCAAGAGCAAAGATCGCGGGTCCTCGGACTGTCGAGGTGTCGTACAAAAATATTCCAACAATATAATGGTTCAGGTACAACGGATACGAAAGTTCGCCGAGACGTCGATCCCAGTCCTTCGGCCACGGGCATTCCGGCTGCAGGATGAGCCAGGCCAGCAAAGCCAGAAGTATGAAGATCATTGCCAGTTGCAAGCGCAGCACTGGCGTGCCGTGCTGAACATAGGAGGCGAATCCAAGCCCCGTCAGAAAAAGGCACGCCCCCGTCAAAACCAGTCGCCGCATCTCGAAACGATGCAGGAGCAGGCACCCTGAAACGCCGAGCAGGAACATGGGTCCGCAACTCAGCAGGCCAGGGCGGCCCTCCAATAAGAACAGCCCGCAGGCCAGAAGCGCCAGCACGAGAACCGTGCCGGTGACCGGCCATGTGCTGAACCTGTTGGCGAAAACAAGCGCCATACAAGCAGCCCCATAAAACGCCATTTCGACGCGCAGCGTCCAGACAAATGGGATGAACTCGAAGTCCACGCCCGCGAGATAGCGTGTTTGAAATCCGGGAACCAACCCAAGAACGCCGGCGGCGATCAGGCGCGGTTCCAGGGGCGACAGGAGGACCGGGAAATCCCACAGATGCAGTCGCCCCGCAGTGAACAGGCCGGCTTGCACCGCAATCGAAAGAGCCAATGCCGCGAGATAGGGCGGAACGACCCGCAACAGACGGTTGAGGAAGAACGCCAGCGGCCTTGCAGCATAAAAGACGATGCCGGCCTCGGCGACAACGAAGCCGGAAATGACGAAAAATACCGCGACCGCAACCATCCCGAGGCCGGCTTCGCGCAAGTAAGCCGGCACCGGCGGTTGCAAGAGATGTTCGAAATGCCGCACCACCACCATGAGCGCCAGCATGAAGCGGAATGCGCCCAGTGGCCGGTAGATGGGCGCGCGGGCGGCCGGGCGCACGACCGGTTTGATGGTCTCGGCAACAAGGGTCGCGGTCCGCATACACCGGTTTTATAATGATATCGTATCCTTTTAGCAAGCCGCCTGGCGTCGCCCGCATTCCGCAAGAGCTTCATGCGGGGTACGTTGCTGATGGGTTAGCACCCATCCTACGGCACTTCGGCTTCCTCTTTACGGCCGCGGGCGTGTCGGCCGATGGCGAGCTCCGTCACCACCCCGTGCAGCGTGCGCAGCTCCTGCTCCGTCACTTCGCCGCGCTGGAAAAAATGCCGCAAATTGCGCACCATGCCGGGGCGCTTGGGCAAATTGCGCAAAAACCCGCAGGCGTCGAGTTCATCGACCAGATGGGTGAGGAAATTCTCCAGCGCCGCCTTTGTCGCAACGCCCGTCTCATTGGTCATCAACATGCGCGGGGGCGTGTCGTCGGCGGACGCGGCCCATTCGTAGGCCATGACCATGACCGCCTGCGCGAGGTTGAGGGAGGAGAAGGCGGGGTTCACCGGGTAGCGGATCAGCGCGTCGGCCTGGGCCATGTCGTCATTGTCCAGCCCCGCGCGTTCGGGGCCGAACAGCAGGCCGCAGCGCAGGCCGCGGGCGCAGATGGCGCGTAGTTCGGCGGCACCGCCGCGTGCCGTCAACACCGGTTTGATCACGTGGCGCGGGCGGGGGCAGGTCGCGAACACGTGGTGCAGGTCGGCCACCGCATCGGCCACGCTGTCATGCAGGCTTGCAGACTCCAGCAGCCGCTGGGCGCCCGAGGCGGTACGCCACGCGCTCGATTGCGGCCAACCGTCGCGGGGAGCGACGAGGCGCAGATAAAAAAGCCCGCCGTTGGCCATGGCGCGGGCGACGGCGCCGATATTGTCGCCCAATTGCGGCCTTACGAGAATCACCACGGGACTGGCAGCATCCGGCCGGAGGTCGGCGCCATCGGCCCGGCCGGTCATTTGCGGCGCCAGCTCGTGACCCCGCCGGTATCCTCCAGCAGAATGCCTTTGGCCTCGATCTCCGCGCGTATCGCGTCGGCGCGCTTGAAATCGCGGGCGGCGCGGGCGGCGGCGCGGGCGGCAATCAGCGCGTCGATGTCCGCATCCTCGGCGCCGCCCTGGAACCAGGCGGCGGGCTCGGATTGCAGCAGGCCGAGCAGACCCCCTGCCCGCTTCAAGGCCGAGGCGGCCGCCGTGTCGCCGGCCATGGCGCGATCGGCCAGGGCGCGCATGGCGGTGAGGGCGGCGGGCGTGTTGAGGTCGTCGCACAAGGCGGCCAGGACATCGGGCGGGATGTCGGCGTCGCCGGGCGGGGTCTTTTGCAGGGCGCGGTAGAACCGGTCCATGTCGCGGCGCGCGTCGGCCAGGCCCGCATCGGTGAAATCGAGCTCGGCGCGGTAGTGGGTGCGCAGCACCAGCAGCCGCACCGCTTCCGCCGGCGCACGGGCCAGAATCTGGCGCAGGGTGAAGAAATTGCCGAGGCTTTTGGACATTTTGGCGCCGTTGACCAGCAGCATGCCGTTGTGCAGCCAGGTTTTGGCGAATTCGCTGCCAGGCGCCGCGCACAGGCTTTGCGCGCGCTCATTCTCATGATGGGGGAACAGCAGGTCGCTGCCGCCGCCGTGAATGTCAAAAGTCTCGCCCAGGTAGCGGCGCGCCATGGCGCTGCATTCGATATGCCAGCCGGGCCGCCCGAACCCCCAGGGACTCTCCCAGCCAGGCTCGCCCCCGGCCGACGGCTTCCACAGCACGAAATCCCCAGGCGCGCGCTTGTAATCCGCCACCTCCACCCGCGCGCCGGCCAGCAGATCCTGCGGCATATGGCCGGAGAGCAGGCCGTAGCCGGCAAAGCTCGCGACGTCGAACAGCACATGGCCCTCGGCCGCATAGGCATGGCCGCCGGCGATCAGCGCCTCGATGACCGCGATCATGTCGGCGATATGCGCCGTCGCGCGCGGCTCCACGTCCGGCGGAAGATTGCCAATGCAGGCGTTGTCGGCATGGAAATCCCGTGTGGTGCGCGCCGTGATTTCGCCGATGCCCACCCCCTCGGCGGCCGCGCGGGCGTTGATCTTGTCGTCCACGTCGGTGATGTTGCGCACATAGGTGAGGCGCGGATACAGGGTGCGCAGCAGCCGCGCCACCACATCGAACACCACGTTCGACCGCAGATTGCCCAGATGCGGCAGATCATAGACGGTAGGCCCGCACACATACATGCGCACGTTCTGCGGGTCGATGGGCGTGAATTTCTCGCGCGACCGCGTCAGGCTGTTGTGGAAATACAGAGTCATGCCCGCGTTGTGATGGCAAATGCCGGGCGAGGCAACGGCCGAGCCTTTCCAGAGAGGCCGAAGCCAAATTTTCAAAAGTTTTTTGCTTCTTTTTTTCAAAAAAGAAGTTCTTGCCTTCGCCCGCCCGTACGCCTACTTCGTCAATTGAGAACGCTTCGCATTTAGGAATGCCATGTTGGATCAGGTGAGCGCACCGCTCAAACCCGTCGTGTTCGGGAAATCGCGCGTGGCGCGGGCGATGGCCGTGTTCGGGCCTGGCATCGTGGTCATGCTGGCGGACACGGATGTCGGCAGCATCATCACCGCGGGCCAGAGCGGCGTGCAGTTCGGCTACCGGCTGCTCGCCCAGCAGCTGATCCTGGTGCCCATCCTTTATATGGTGCAGGAGCTCACCGTCCGCTTAGGGATTTTCACGGGGCGCGGCCATGGCGAGCTGATCCGGGACAAATTCGGCCGGTTCTGGGCCTGGGTCTCGGCTGGCGGGCTGGCGGTTGCGACCGCCGGCGCGCTGCTCTCGGAATTCTCCGGCGTCGCCGGCGTCGGCGAATTATACGGCATCCCCCGCGGCGTCAGCCTGGCGCTGGCGGCCGCGGCCCTTCTGGCCGTGGTGCTGACCGGCTCCTACCGGCGGGTGGAGCGGGCGGCGATCGCGGTCGGGCTGTTCGAATTCGCCTTCTTCTATGTCGCCTGGGCGGCCCACCCGAAGCTGGCCGCCATGGCGCGCGGTGCCATCGACATCCCCTACGCCAACATCGATTATCTCTATCTCTCGGCCGCCAATATCGGCGCGGTCATCATGCCCTGGATGGTTTTCTATCAGCAGTCCGCGGTGGCCGACAAAAAACTCCTC
>Ga0116231_10009750_pt1 | contig 15924 bp, 9 predicted proteins | sample S1TSphgellanicum_2_FD_89695 | JGI IMG/M metagenome (GOLD analysis project Ga0116231, IMG submission 89695) | Host-associated microbial communities from peat moss isolated from Minnesota, USA - S1T2_Fd - Sphagnum magellanicum MG | ecosystem: Host-associated > Plants > Peat moss > Unclassified...
AAAAAAAAAAAAAAAAAAAAAAAAAAAAAAAAAAAAAAAAAAAAAAAAAAAAAAAAAAAAAAAAAAAAAAAAAATTTTTTTTTTTTTTTTTTTTTTTTTTCAATTTTCTCATGTTGCTTCTTCAAAAGTGGCCATCAACCCACAAGAGGATTTAGCCAAATTTAGAGAAGTAGAAAGTCTAGGAATCTTATTTATTCTATGTTGGTGAACCTCTAAAAACCTATTAGTAGCTAAATTATGGCAATGTCAAAAGAAGAAAAAGTTTAAAAATTTGCCTAAAATCCTTCAAAAATCTTGTCAATTTCATTCAAAATTTTATTCCTCAAAATGTGATGATTTTAGGTTTTTTTGAAAATTTTCATGAAAAATTCCCTTGACCAAACTCTGCCTCTCGCAGAAGACGAAGACGAAGTAGCAGGAGCTCCTCCGGAATACACAAACCCACGGATCTGTTTGCCCTCGTTGAGCTCCCCCTTCGATCGGACCGGCACTTAGGGTTTTTCTCCCGTTCTGAATTCCCTCTTCTCCACTTGGATCTTCGACCCAAATAACGGAAGCCAAAACTGGGGGGGTGCTAAAGACCTCATTCTCATGATCTTTGCTTTGCGGCAATTAATTGTAGAAGGATATGAGCCCACCGGCTGTGTCAGATCAGAGGACGTTGTTCCTGGTACATCTGCTGCTGCTATCTGAAGGGTGAAAGGTTTTTTCAGTCTTGGCAAGTCTGATTAAAAACTGGTTGTGTTGTTGTTGTTGTTGTTTTTTTTTTTTTGTTCCTCCCCTGGGTTGCATGATTTCCAAGAGTTTTGTTTTGTGTCCCCCTCCTGGTGTTGCTGATTTCTAGGGGATCTTGACTTAGTCTGATTTCAGTTAGTTTTTGCTGGTGTCCACAAAAAATGACTCATAAGGATTTAAAAGTGTTGTCTTCTCTCTCCTATACTAAACATTGTTTTGTGTGGGGTTAGGCGAACACGTTTGTTATTCACACAGTTCGTCTCCTCAACAATTTTTCTGCAATTTGCGAACAAAAGCTTTTGCATGTGCACCGGTAGTTCTTCTTCTCTCATGTTCAAACCCTAACACCACCTCACAGGTTTTTATAGGCATGTCCTGTAACCATGCCACCTTCGTTCCTGCTTTTTTATGTTGGGATGCTGATCATCATCGATTTCATGATTACTGTGAACCATGAACTGGTTGTTAGTGCACATGACAAGAGGTACTTGCTGCTATGATAGAAAAATGAGAAAGGCAATCTCTGAAATTCACAAGGGATTGGACATTTTACTTCATTTAGAAACTGGGTATAGCATCAGGATGTATTTATATTTGTATTATGAGCACACTTCCTGCAGGACAATAAATCCCTGTCAGTTTTGATTATGGGTGCAGGAGATTGTCACGCTTGGATGCAACCCTGGCACTTTTGGAGGCCAAGCTGCAGAGTGTGGAGGGATTAGACAGACTGGACAGGCAGGCAGTGGTGCAGTCACAAGAGTCTCAGCTTCCAATCCCAACTTTGACGAGCACAACACCACTTTTGGATCATGAGATTGATGAAGCAGGCTCTACCTCTAGGTCTGTTCTTATTAGGAGTTTGGATTTATCTATAAATGAGTATGACCAACCTTGACACAGTTGAGATTATGAACTTATCTCTTCTGAACTTTTCTTTTTTGGTCTCTTCAGCATTGGGGTACCGCAAAATTTAGTTGAAAGTGCACACCAAGATGGAGATATATCTGATACTTCTCTGCCCAGTAAAGACCAGCCAACCGTTCTCAAGGTTAGGATACTCCAAAGTGCATAACTGCCCCTTCGTACAAAGTTTGAGAAGTTACAAATGATCTTGTCACATGATTTCAATTTGCTAGTTCTGCATTTGGTATTGTGAGCTGAAGATTGGTACTGGTGTTTTGGGTAAACATATTGTGAACTTGTTTGAGACCATTTTAGTATTTTAGATCAGAATTGAACTTGTCTGTGGTGTCCCAGGGATTTAGTTCATGATGACCAGGGCTCCATGCTTGCTGTGCATGTCCAAAGCATTTAACCCTGGCTGATGTTTTGGCAGGTGAAGGACGATTCCAGATATGCTAGATTTTTCCGAATGCTCCAAGTCGGGGTCCCTGGGGCTGTAAGGCTTTAACACAGAAACTTGGGATTATCTTCTTGATTTTGGTAGGACCTTGCTAGTCACAGTTTGTGCATGATGGGATTATCCCATACAATAATGTGATACACCAGCATCATCAAGAGGCTTTGGGTGTGTTCAAGCATATCGTCTGCAGTACAGGCATCATTTCCAATTCAGTATCCCTAACTATCATTGAATAAGTAAGCAACCTTAAGATGATCAACAATCAATGGAGTTTCACCTGGGTTGTCAGATTGTACACTACTGTGGTTGATGATATTGTGGCTTGCTTGGATTCAGGCTGTGAAGATTCAGATGTCAGCAGAAGGCTTGGATGCTTCCTTACTGGACACTCCCGATGCACCTTCTTCTTGAACAGGTTTTCTGTCGGTGAGCATCAACAAGGGCTGTATTGTGCAAGCTCATCAACTCATCCATCTTTGGCATCTTTTTATAGTGTTGTTGACAGATTGATTGTGTGGCTTGGGACTCATATCCAACCGATTTTGAGACCTTTCAGCCTCTATGCTGTGTACTGTTTGTACTGGCCAGAACTGCAACTTCAACCTGAAAGCCTCTTTCAAACAGTAGAAAAGGTGGCTTGTCACTGACAAGGATACTTGAGTTAGATTTCCCAGCAAATTAAGTACTAACCTGTACCACTCAATCTCATTCAGCAGATAGATACCAATCACCAGGGCTATCAGGACTCTAGAAGCAGAGCAAGGAATCTATGCACTATGGTATCTTCTTCAGAGGTTTGTCAGAGCTCAGATGAGAGCTTCCACAGGAGAGCAGGTCCTTGCAGTTAATCAGGGAAATCTGTGGCTGCTTTAGGGTGTTTGTCTGATCTCATGGATGGGTGGTTTGGCAAATTCTCTCCTATGGCTAGCTTTTTGGACCTAACTAACAACTTCAATTAAAATCCAATCCAAATTCGCTCACACTTGGTAGTCACAATGTTTTGTATGATAGCAAAAAACCATTTATAGTTCCAATGGACAATATTTATCAATTTTGATGATTTAAGGGTTGAGGAAATATTAACTGTTTTTACTCAAGTGGATAATCGAAGGCTGATTACACATTTTAGAGAGTTGCGATAACCTTGGAGAAACTTGGAGAAATTCGGTAGTGTATTTGGAGGGCACCTTACCAGGCAGAATTTTCTGCTCCCTTCTGGAGTGAGAGAACTCCATAAACCCCCCTGGAGTGGGGAGTGGGGGATCGCATCCTTAAGCTCCATAGGGTGGTGGAAAAATGACGAAGGCAATCTCATGCCTTCATTTCAATGCATCTGAGCCTTTCAGTTTAGGCACCTTGTTTGTTACAAAGGGTGAAGCACTGCAAAAGGCACTGACAGCAGTGTGCCCTATACAAAATCTATTCATACATACACTACATGACTTATCCTCATATTAAGTCTGATGATAAAATGCTGGCCTCGAGACAAATGAGGAAGTTCAAAATTTTCAGAATTTTCATCTATTGATGTTATTTTAGTAATTTTCCTCAATCTTTGCATAGAATAGATGAAACAAAGATGGGAAAGCTTCTAAATCTTTTGGGGTGTAGTCTTCAGATTCTTTGCACTTCCAACACAATTCACCCAATGGATTACTACGCAATTTCATTAACCCCAAACTCACCATGTTGGATTTGTAGTAAAATCATTGACTCCATCCATGTGTGTTTCCCCTTTGCTTAAGGGCTCCCAATAATGAGCAAACAAAGACAAATGATGTCCACCATGCACTCACCTCCATCACCAATGAAACCAGCTTTCGAGTCTCTCATGGACCAACTGCGTATCACTCCACCTTATGCTTGTTTTCATCAACCCTTAATCAACTTGGAAAACATGTCGACATATTCTCTTCTAAAGATGAAATCCATACCTTGACACAAGTTTTGAATGTCACTTCCATCATTCTTAATCAAGAGATGATAATTGGGCACCCAAACCCAGTATTGGGGCCTCTACTGATATCTATCATATCTAAAATACTGTACAAGTTATCTTCTCATCCACATCCAAAAACATGAAACCTTGAACAGTGTAAAGTGAGGAACAGCAGAAGAATGAGTTGACTGTAGGAAGGCAAGGTATGAACAATGAGCTAATTGCATGAGGACATGCAAAAAAGGACAAAAGAGATTTACAGGTTCATCTCTGTGAACAAATGCAAGTAGGAGAGCACAACCTGTGCCTGGCATAAGGGCAACTAAAATTAGTGTTAAAAATCAAATCTGAACTGCATTGATAATCTGTCCCTGTGGATGCAATGCAATGTGAAAAATAAAATGTGCACAATGGGTGTGCACACAAACTGCAAGGGAACCATCCAATTACAGGAAATTGTGTCTTTTGTCAACACTTGTCTACAGATCATGATGTATCACGTGAAAAAATGCCCATTTGTGAATATTGTGAAAATCTAACACATCCCACTCTGCACTAGAGAGGGCCCAACACCTGCCAAGGTACAATGGAGAGGCACCTCACAAGCCATTGGACACCTACCACTCCAGGGTAGAACCACCTCCTGTCCAGGATGTAAATCTTCATGACATCAATCGCTCCACAAGCAGCCTCCTTGTCTCCAAACACCCTGATCTCCTCAAGCTCTTCACAAGGTGCTTCAAGATGTGAAACACTGGTGAAAGGTTTGCCACAATCACGAGAATATTAACCATTGAACTTGGAAGTTTGAAGTCGAACCACTGCTCCGAAATACAATGGCACACCTGTACCTGATGAAAGAAGCTTGGGTAGGTGTGCCAGGAGTGAAGCCTCCCATCTTGCTCTCACAAAAAATTGAACAAAGCATGCCTTCACTTAATCCCGTGGCATTGCATACTCAACTGTGATTTGCTGGCCAGCTAAAATCGTCCTGCATGCACATATTTAGGGCAAGGTGACAATCAAGTTGACAGTACTTGAAAAAAGCACAAAAACCATCTTAAGGCAGTGATGGGCATGAACATCCACATCATATTCCACCAGCCATATCTGAAAAGATTCAACCATCAAGTCGGTGCTCATTTTCAGAATCAGATGGGACTATCTGAAGGCAGTGCTTTTTTCAGAATCAGATGGGGTAGCAGTACCAACCATTGTCAAACCTTTCTCCTATTGAACAATAGGGGGATAAATAAACACAACTCTGGATGGGAGGGCTCAGATAGCCTCAGATGCTAGCTTTTTGAAATGTTTATACAACAACTGTTTTTTGTCAGACTGCAATAGTTGACCATTTCCAGCATACATTCTTTCCAAGTGGAAATGTTGAATGGGCAAAAAGCAAACACAATCCAACATCATCTTAAACCTAACTCTTTGTCTCTGATTTCATGAACAGACTAGCACCAATACCATCTCAAGCTCAGCTCATCAACCTTCTTGAGATACTGGACAACTTGAACAAGCCACCTAAGAACCCTAATCTTTCCTTCAGACGCAACTGCATTAGAACACTGCCATGAACACCAATAGTTGAAATCTTCATAATCATGTTTCTACATCATTTTTGCAGAGGAAACTCCAAAAGCACTTTGAAGGCAACAGGACAAAAGGCACTCACCGGTGCAAACTCCGTTTTGCTGATGTGGCCTCCTGCACACTTGCAAAAGTAATTGCAAAAGCATCACCTCGCTCCTCTTTCTTGAAATCCTTTAAGACAAATAGAAACATCATCAGCAACAATATCAGCTCCTGATGGTTCTTGATTTCATTCCACCATCCATACTCTCACTGTATGCCAGGGCAGGCAATCCACATGGTTCCCCCCAAGAGTAAGACAACTGCACCTTTACTAAACAGAATTCAGTGGCTGTCTAGTGCTTGAAAGGACATACCGTTATCTTCCCTTGCTTCTCAAAGGCTTCCACAACAACCGCCATAGATGTATTCTCCAAAAGACCACTGACAATCAGCACTCTGCACACATGTTGAAGGACTTCTTGTCAGCATATCTTCTTCACCCGAGTCTCACATTCTCTGCCATTCTTGCATATAATGCAAGTTAGCTCCATGCTTCAAATCCAAAGCTAGTTTCATTGCCATTGACTGTCACTAGCAAAGATAAGATAATCCATGAGAAGGTTTATGCCCACTAAAAATTTCACAAACATCTTCCGAGCACCATTTACTTCTGGCAAGACAATATTATGACACAATTTGAAGTATCCCAATAAGTGGCTGACCCATCAGGGCATCCCAATAAAAACCAAACATAGGCAAAGAAAAAGCCACTGTGCTGCATCAAATTCACCAAACAAATATGAAGAAGGCTACTGAAACTATTGCAGCATGAGGGTCTCATACATTAGGGTTATCCAGAGGTTCAGGATCTCAACATTAGCTCCAGGAACTCAAACAGAACTTAACGGAAGTAATACCACTCCTGACATCTGGGATAGAGACAAGATCTAATGCAAATCCTCATGCTTTTGTATGCTGATTTAGATAATTTAGATAAGGTTGAGGCCTCTACATAACCTGCTCTTTTGCAGTTGCCCACCCAGTTGAATAAGATGGTTGTTGCCTGCAGTTCCCACATTAGGTCCTTTGCCATTGTTAACGTGTCTGATGGGTGCAGTGACAGGCCCAGGCACAGGATGAGAGAAGCTTTTCTGACGGTGTTGCACACTTTCTCTGTGACGCTTGATATCTGTAGGAGCCACCCCTGGATTTGCTGACCAAAAACCATGGGGAACAAGACCATTGCTGGTACCAACACCTTTGTTGCCTTCATCAGCTCTCCGCAGACCATCCACCTCACCATGATGCACCTCTCGATTCATGTTTGAACTCATCTCTCTATTGGTGTCTATGCTGTTACCTCGCATCATTTGAGGTATAGAACTCTGCCTCTTGGGAGATCCCATATCCATCATTCCTCCAGGCCCAAACGCAGGTCCTACATTGATGGCTACTCCTTGACCTATGCCTCCAGGGTGGGCAGGAATCCCTGTGGAAATCCCCTGCGCTTGAAAATCACCCCATAAAGGACCTATCATCTGACCTCTCCCTCGTACTTGCCCCCTTGCTCTACCAATTGGCAGCTGCTGCATCTGGCCTCCTAGAGGGGGTGAAGCCCAGACACCCTGCTGTCGTACTGTTCCTATGCCTGGGGATGCACCAGGCCTATTAGCAAAATGATTCATCATCCCTCCTGCTCCCGGTCCTGCTCCAAACACAGGCTGCAGCATTCTCCTGGCAGCCTCCATTCGACCAGGAAAATTCATGGCTGTACCCGCATCAGGTGCTTGGTTGACTTGCAATTGCATGATCTGATGTGGGCCCACTGGCACTCGGGGTTCAACAAGGTCAAGCCCCATAAAAGGCCGAGTGGGAGGACCTCCTATAGAAGGCCGGACTGGCCCACGCACATTTGCATGTGCCAATTGCATCATATGCTGATGAGACCTCAAAATGTATTCTTGTGCTGCCATTGCCTCCATAATGTGATTCTGCATCTGCTAAAATATACATACACCCACATCTGATGGTTTCTCTTAGAATCTGCATAAGCCCTCAAACCCTGTACAGCCCTCTGATTCCCACAATTATCCAAAACCAGAAAATATCATTGCAGGTGAAAGAAAAGGACAAGTGTATCAATGTCCCTTGGCAATTTTCAAGCTACCAACAGGAACAATAACATGGGGCATTCACAAGCAACGAGAAGCAATGTCTTGCATTTTCACTCACCTCTGGCCTCCCAGTTGTTGGCATCCATCCAAGGGGTCCTGGAAGACCTTGACAGTTAAATGGAATTTGGGTAAACTCAAGGGAAACAGGTGGCCTTCCAGGTCCCATGATGCCTGCCCCCCCAACCACCATATTTGGAGAATTGAAACCAACTGCAGTCATGCTGCGTGCAACTGCAGGTCAAACGACAGCCAGATCTCACTAAGACTTGTCATGAACAGTCACACAAAAATAGCTGCCATCACCACAAGTGATGGGACTTTCAATCGTTATCTACGTTTGACTGGATGGACCTATTTGTATGCTTCCAACATTCGGTGATATCTGTAGACATTGCAGACAGCTAGTCAGCCTCCTAAGCTTTTCTGATGTCAAAGCCTGACTTCAGCCAATGAAGAAGAATCGGAGTTCCATTTCCTACCGAGTCCAAAATGATGCAAGTAAAACTGCAATGCAATCTGCTAAAAAACTGTTGTCTCTACACAAACACAAATTGGGGACTGGCTCCTGAAAAGATGAAGCAAAAAGCAAGTCAACAATTTGAGCAGCTCTGCAGAAGGAACAAAATTTACTGACAAACAACCTTCACCTTGTCAGAAGTGGAAACTGTGATAGGGGTCCATCCATATGCATTTACTGTAAGCTTGGTGACATGAAAAAAAGAAAAGCTTTCACTGCATCATACAGACTAACCTCTGGATGCATTAGAGGAATGATCCAAATTTGTCCTGCTGCTGCAAAAATAACAAACACAGGTCCACAAAACATCATTACAACAGAAATATACCTTCACAAGTACTGAGAAATTATCCATACTTACAATCTAAGTCACTCTAAATGGAATTGGCAGATGACCTGATAGTAAACTTATTTCAGAGCTCACAACATATCAGCAAATAGGAAAAAGAGCAAACTCAAACCTAAAAAACACCAAAGAAAACAACAGAAACAAACCAAGGAAAGGTTTGAACAGCAATACTCACACAATTCTGAGACCTTTCACAGCAACATGTATAGTAGTGGCAAGCTACCATAATATTCTGATTGACCTCATCAGCTCCAGGCAAATGGGTGGCAGTCAATGTCATACAGTAACAAACATACTCATTTTGTGTTGTAAGGCCAGCAGTAATGGGAAGAACATTTTCTTTCAGAAACTTACATAGTCAAGGCAGCATACATGGGTCACAAATACAATAACTCGAGTCATACTAGCATGATGAAGAGCCTCTACTCAAGGAAGAAGGCCCAAGTTGAAAATATAGGCCCACCCACCAGAGTATTGGTGTCACCTCAAACTCATACATGCTCACATGAGAAGCAAGAAAGCTTCCCTACATCAAACTTTGAGGGAATATGAGAGGCTCACATATCAGTCCAGGAAGTGATATTGATGTATGTGTGTGATCACATGTATGAAAATGGAGAAAAGTATCAGTATCACAATGAAGTCAGAAGTCACTATTTATGTCAAGCTAGGGTAAAGGACATTGACCATACTTATGCCTACATGTCTAGTCTTCCCTGACAAAGCCTTCAGAAACTCTTGACAGCATTTGGATTTTTGGAAGGTCTTATTAGCAGGCACATCAATAACACAGCTTGAAAGCATCTGAAACAACACAACTTGGCGCTATGGGACCAAAAACATAAGATAGACTACCTTCCTTGACCTCGGGACTGCCTGAATTGAGCCAGTGCCAGTGCCTCTGGGTATTTGTTCTTGTCTTTATCTTCTGAACTCCTCTCCGCTGCAAATCGAGACTTTCTTCGCTTTCGTTCGTGGTGCTCAATTTCGTCATCGTCATCACCACCAGCATTGGCCTCTGCTTCAGGATCAGAACCCTCGGGCTGTTTCCCGCATTTCAAACGTCCACACATGAGTGCTTATCACAAGCCCGTCATTCTTCTCCTATCTATCCTTCTCTCTTGTATACAGCTGCAGGTTCCTGCAATCATAAAACTTCACCACCCATGTACGTCCCACAAGGTCTTGCCCCACTCCCCCATATATGCTTTCTTCCTCTCAAATTTCTCACAGACCATAGTTATTACCACTTCATTTGACTAGTTCCAAACAACCTCCACAGAAGAACCCACAATCTAAACAACACACATAGCACTATATTGGATTCAGGTGCTCCTGATATTTTCATATGCAGAGAATGGAGATAAAAGTGTAGTGTGTTACATATCCACAAATGGCCATAAAACTGCTTGAAACCATGTACATGTAGTCTTGTTGACTTTGTATCCTCAAGCATCTGTCTGTTGACTTACTGTGAGGGTCCAGAGAGGAAGAATGTTCAAATCAAAGACAACTAAGGCTTCTGTCACTTTGCAGTCATGTTCCTCATACTCAGAACCTTCACCACTCATTTCCACCTTCGGAACCTAGCCCAGAACTTTATCACAGAGAAGCCCCCATCCTGTAGTAATTCAACAAAAAAGACTGGGTTGCACCCATCGCTATAAAACATGCCCAGAGCTCTCTTGTAAAGCTGATGTTCATCTTACTAAGCAATGGCCCCCCACTTTCCCCTATCTCTCAATACAAAAAAAAGAGAACTAAGGCTTCAACTCCTTTTGCACCTTCTTCCAGACTTAGCCCAGAACCTTTTTGTCAGTAGTGTTTCAGAGATGGCCCCCTCCTTCCCATAGTCTCCATTCAAAAGAACCCCATAAACTGGATTGTGCTGGTCCCCATACAAAAGCAAGCCCAGAGCTCTCTTGTAAATTTTTTAAAAACAGAAAGAAAACCCCACACCTCTTCTGCAATAGGCAATTGTCCCAATTCCCCAAACCCCCTACTTACAGCTTTCACTGCAGTGTAATAAGAAGCCCTAAGGATGAACTGCATATCCCTTTCAGCAGAATAAGCTTTGCAAGACCAACAAGTATCCAGAACCCCAGCTACAATAAGCAGAAACATATGCGATGATGATGGTCTTCTATCCATGGTCAAACATTCTTCTACCCAGAAAAACAAGACTCGAGTCATGGATAAAAACTGCTGGCTGGCATGAGGAGACATAGATCCCTGGAAAAAATGGGATTTCTACAAACAAGGTCTGTTGTGACTGAATGAATTCACTCAACTATTTCCACTTCATATATATGCCAGAGATAGCCAACTTCTGGTTGTGCATATGAAACTCTGCTCTCTCTCTCTCCGTCTCTCACAGATGGGGTTTGCAATGATGCAGGCAACTTCTAGGGTTACGTCATGCATGACAGGAACAGAAGAGGCAACTCAAAAGAAGAGCTTGAATTGACTTGTGGTAAGTGGTATGTGAAGAAGATATGCGTCCTGTTGAGTGCCAGCATCAAAGAAGAAACCCCCAACAGAAAATGTTACCACAAAACAAGACTAGCGTATCAACTTTCACCTCGTCAAGGATGATGCTCTTTTAACGTAACCCTAACCAAGGCTTTCTGAAGACTGGCATACGTTGTAGTACTCCCAAAACTGTTGTCGTTCTCTCTACACCTCAAAAGAAAAAAGCCTTTGATTCGAAGAAGCAAAAGATTGGTTAAAGCTGGATCGCCCCATCTACAGTAGTGTTCCGGACACCATGTTGCAAATAGCCACAGACGGAAAAAACAGACCAACTTGCACTACAATTTCTCATGTGGGTAGTTTAAATAAACATCTACAGGGAAATCCCTCAAGGGAGGGAAAAAAGAATGAATCCCGAGAGAAAGAGACATAGACAGAGAGAGAAAGAGAATGGGGTAAAGAGGAAAAATCGTGGGAAGATCAAGAGAGAAGAAAGCGAGGATCACCATGGCAGCGTCGTCAAGCTCGCCATCCTCCAGGTCTGCCTTATGGTGCTTTCTGTGCCTAGACAGTCCTACCCCTTTGCCCTCCCCTTCTAAGAGCGCTACAGAGCTTTTAGAAACTGGAGCAACAGTTGCATCTCTCTTGCCATCATCCTGCTTGTTGTTGTGGTGTCCTCCTCTCTCTAATCCTGCACCGCTTTTCTCTGCCTCCTTCCCCTGATTCTGCAACTTCAATGCTCCCATCTTCTTGTTCTCCTTCTCCTCGTTCTCGTTCTCCTTCTTCTCCAGGGTTTTATTATTCCCCTCCATGGCTGCTGCTGCTGCTGCCGGTGCCGCCATAGCTTGCTCAGTCTCACTTCGCTTGTGATTACTATTCCCATTCCTCTCAACTGCTGTTACTTCTTCTTCCAATCGCTCATCATCAGAATCGAAGCCGTAATCAGAGCCTTCAAAATCGACCAACTCCTCATCCTTCACTTCATACTCGTCTTCCCACTCAGCCATTTTCCAAAACCGAGACCAATATCCGCACCCACCTTTCCAGCCAAGCAGGAGCTCTACTTCAATCAATAGCTGACAAAAAAAAACCACAGCTAAAACGAACCGCACATTCAGCAAGCTCGCATATCACCGCCGACCCACGACTCCACATCAAGCTCCAAGCAATCCAACAAGAAGCAAACGTCAATCGAGCGAGCAATCAAGCGAGAGGATCCGGATCCCGCTATGTACACTGAGAGAGATTCCTTCCTTCCTTCCTTCCTCCCTTCCTCCCGCGCGCATTAGGGTTACACTGTTCTTGACCTTCGTGCAATTTGGTAACGTCTTCGTCATGAAGGACACACGTGCTTATTAAGGTACTCACTTTATGGCGCAACGTACCTCTAAGGTCCAGTTAAGGTACCTCTGAGGTCCCCTCTTAGGGCCCATCTTGGATTATAACCCCCTTTCCCCCTCCCCTAAACTCCTTGCCCACCTACCTCCCTACTTACCTAGGCCTCACAACAAAGTCAACACATGGACACTTGGCCGCAAAGACGAGTGTTGTGCGGTTATTTGATTTTTTAAAATAAACAACAATTCTTTTGTTTCTTTAAAGATTTCGGAATCAAAATACTCATTGGTTCCGATTTTTTGGGGGAAAAAAAGAAAAATTTAAATTTAAAATTGTATAAACGAGCACTCTTGCTGAACTCATGCAGACTACGAACACGGTCGCCCTGGCCAAATTTGTGACATGCTGCCAGTACCAAAGGGCAATCTGTCCTTCATGATCTACCTTTCGTCTAATGGAGACTCTCTGGTCCCAAATGGACATAAAATTGTAAACAGTAAACAGTTCCAATTATTTCACAAACATTGAAAAATCAATAGTTTTCATGAAAGAACCGGTGGTTATATATATATAATTTTTTGAAAATATTTTATTTTATTTTTTTAAAAATATTTTGAGGACAATATTCAAGTTTTTTGAAAATCAAACTTCTACAGCCAAATTGGTTTTTTTCCAGCCCTCTCAGATAAGTGAGTACATACCTAGGTTGATAACCGACAAGTGAGTACATACCCTAGGTTGATAATCGACGAATATTTCAAATTTTAATGATGAGTAATCGAAACTGGTATATGGGTTGTCCATGGACCATTCCAAAGACAATTTCAAAAATAACTATCTCATTTTCAAGTTTAATTATTTCATTTTTTCCTTAATAACTACTTCCTTTCCTTATTAACTTTTCTTAATAATTATTTATCACCTTTTAAAATAATTACCTTCATTTTATAACTATTTCTCTTTTTTTCCTTATCCACCAACATGGATATAAAAAAAAAATTAACATTTGTCTTTTCATGTCCATGATATATATATAAATTAAAATTGACATTGACATAAATAATGATGAATCATTGAAACCGTATGAAAACATAAAAAAAATTAAAATAGTTGATTGTCAGTGGTAGTGCGGAACAAGGTGAAGCTCAAATAAATTTTAATAACCACATAACGTTGGTAAAGACATGCGATGACTTTTTTAATGTAATTGGAAGGTACCTTGCCCACCACATTTTTTCAAGCATTATTTGTAGGGCATTTTCACCCAAAAAAAATAAATATGTTTTGTTTTGCAAATTGCTTAATATTTATTTATTATCTATAGCATTTATCAAATATCATGGGAATTTTTTTATATAAATTGGTGTAGGATTTTTACATTTGGTAAAGCCATCAACCACAAGCTTACTAATTAGACTTCACTCAGCCTTTTATTCTAGTAAAGCCCATGACCTCAAGCTTTACCCTTCACATAATATTTCCAATTGTTGAGGAGAGCAATGAAAAGGGAGTTTACTAAATGTTTATAGGAATTTATTTTTTCCTTTTTTTTTTAAAAAATGTTACGATTTGATTTTGTAACATTTGCAACTTGGTGAATTGTGTCATAAACTTTTCAATGAACTTTCATTTTATTGCACTATTCGACTTGTTTTCATGTTTTGTTGGTCCCCCTTTAATGAAAAACTTAAAGAATATTATAAAATTTACAACTTATGAAGGGAAGCAAGCAAAAAGAATGATCTTGTTCATTGATGGTGAAAGTTAAAATAATGATCTTGTCATTTAACATAAGTTTATATGTTAATTTTTTTATATTTATGGTTTAACATTGATGTTATGTTAAAATGATTGTCATTATTTTATCACATAGTGAATCTTAAAATTTTATTAGTTTTCTATGTTTCACATCAAATTTTACATTGGATTTTATGTTTACGATAACAATTGATGTGAATGTGTGATACTTTTGTTTTTAATTTTAATTTTTTAAAATCAAAATTTATTTTTGAACATTAATTTTTTTAAAAATTTGTTGGTTTTGTGTAATTGAATATTTTTCCAATGGTAAGTTGATTAATGCATTTTAAATTTTGTTAAGTGATATTAAGATAAAAGGACTTGTCAATTTTTAAGTTTTTAACGAAATGCAAACTTAAAGGATGTTCCTTAATTTTCAATTAAAAAATGAAAACGCAAATTCATGAGATGAGATTATAACAAACTTATAAGTGAGAACTCAATCAACTTGCACAAACAAAATAAAATTGATTTTGTGTTGAACTTTAAAAACTTTGATTTCAAGTGTTGAAATGGTATTCTAACCAAATGCTATTTGATTTCAGTACTTATGTTACCAAAACTAACCTTCTCATGTAGAATATTAACAATCTACCTTATTACATTTTTCATTCAACTACCCCCCCAAATATTTATTTGGCTTTGAGATTGTTGAAAACATGATACAAATATGGTGTCATATGGACCAAATCTAACTAAATTTTATCAATATTTCATCATTTAAACATTAATCCTTGTTTTCTTATTATTTCTAATGTTTTGTTGAATACCACACCACAATATTATTTCTTTTTTAAAAAAATTAGAATAATCACTTTATGATTAGTTACTAGTGAATTGCCCTTTTACTTTAACATATTTCAAATAATGATCAATTGTTATTTAACATATATGATTTTATGCTTTCAAATGGTATATTAAAATGCAACTCATGAATACATATATTATAAAATTCCTCTACTTTTAGTTGCATATTATTAAATGCACTTCACCATTTGACACTATTCATGTCCATAAACTAGTGTTTTAATTGAAAGTAATGCAATCATGTCATGAACAAATAACTTTGTAATGTGAAAGGAGATTGTCTAACTATTGTACAATCTGATCTAATCCTGGATTTTAGGGATAATTGCATCAACCGTCTTGTTGTGACGGCGCTCCATCATTGTTGCATGAAAATGCATGGTTGCCTTATTTTCTGAGCTGTGTGGTGTGTGCAAAGTTGGGCATGGCGCTGGCATTGATGAAGCTCGAATTATGAAGGTGACAAGGTTGAGGACGGCGTGGGGGGAATGGAACGGCGTTGGAAAATTTGGAAGGAGCTTCTGGAAGAAGCCAACGGAGAACTCGAAGAAGAGATCAGAAATCTGTTTTTGGAGAAGGGGGAGAATGTTGTGAGGAGGCTGGTAGAAGGAGAAGAGTTAGTAGCTCGGTAGCAGAGAGTCTTGGCCAGGATCGTGATTTTCCGCTGCGTCTGATATGTGGTCTAGCTCATTGCTGCAGGAGGACACAGAGAGAGAGAGAAGAAGAAGAAGAATTGGAGGGACAATCAGCGCCTCCTGTTTTGTAAGAAATTGTGTTCGAGGGCAGTGCTTGCGCTCTCGGGCCTATGTATACAATCCATGAATGATGTCCGAGTGTCTTTCCTCA
>Ga0116231_10009751_pt1 | contig 15923 bp, 12 predicted proteins | sample S1TSphgellanicum_2_FD_89695 | JGI IMG/M metagenome (GOLD analysis project Ga0116231, IMG submission 89695) | Host-associated microbial communities from peat moss isolated from Minnesota, USA - S1T2_Fd - Sphagnum magellanicum MG | ecosystem: Host-associated > Plants > Peat moss > Unclassified...
AAAGCTCCGCAAAAAATTTTTAATAACACTGGAGCGGAGGTGGTTGGACCGCGATCGCCCAGCGGAATCAAAAGTCTTTTGCGGAGCTTTTCTACAGAAAAGCGACCGCTTGAGTGCTCAATATAGCCGCCCGCGAAATCCCGGCGAGGTCCGCGCGGGTGGTGAAGGTAAAACCCCCCGCGAGCGATTCGACGAATGGGGCCTGGCCGGCGCCGAGCTCCAGTATGGCCGTCCCGCCGGGGGTCAGCAGGCGGGGCAGGGCGGCGATGATGGCGCGGTAGGCGGCCGCGCCGTCCGGCCCCGCGGTGAGCGCGCTGTGCGGCTCGAACTGCCGGACTTCGGGCATTAATGTTTGAATATCAGCGGCTTTTATATAAGGCGGGTTGCTGAGGATGAGGTCGAACTGGCCCGATATGGCGTCCGCCCAGTGGCCGGCGAGGAAGGCGGCGCGGGCGGTGAGGCCGAGGGCGGCGGCATTGGCGGCGGCCAGCGCGGCGGCGGCGGGGGAGATATCCACGCCCACGCCGGTTGCGGCTTTATGCTCGTGCAGGGCGGCGAGCAGCAGGCAGCCAGTGCCGGTGCCGAGGTCCAGGATGCGTGAGGGGGCGAGGGTGAGTGTGGCTTCGATGAGGGTTTCGGAATCGGGGCGGGGGATGAGGGTAGCTGGCGAGACGGCGAAGTTAAGGCCCCAGAATTCCTTATGGCCGGTGATGTAGGCCATGGGCTCGCGCGCCTCGCGCCGGCGGAGCAGAGGCTCGAATCGGGCGGGGTCGGCTTCGGGCAGGGAGAGCAGGCCGGCGGCGGTGATGTGGTGCGCGGCGGCGAGCAGGATGCGGGCTTCGCGGCGGGGGTCCTCGATACCGGCGTTTTTCAGGCGGGTGGTGATGAGTGCCAGCGCTTGGGCGGTGGGGATCAAGCCTCGGCGGCCAGGCGGGATGCCTGGTCCTCCGCAATCAGCGCGTCGATGATGTCGTCCATCTCGCCCAGCATGATGCGGTCTATTTTGTGCAAAGTGAGTTTGATCCGGTGGTCGGTCACCCGGCCTTGCGGGAAATTATAGGTGCGGATGCGCTCGGAGCGGTCCCCGGTGCCGACCTGGGATTTACGGTCGGCGGCGCGGGTGGCGTGCAGCGAGGAGCGCTGCTGCTCATACATGCGCGAGCGCAGGATTTTCATCGCTTTCGCGCGGTTTTTGTGCTGGCTGCGCTCCTCCTGCATCGCCACCACGATCCCGGTCGGGATATGGGTGATGCGCACGGCGGATTCGGTTTTATTCACGTGCTGGCCGCCGGCGCCCGACGCCCGGTACACATCGATCCGCAGATCGCTCTCATTGACCTCGACATCCACCTCTTCGGCCTCCGGCAGCACGGCGACGGTGACGGTGGAGGTGTGGATGCGGCCTTGCGTCTCGGTGGCGGGGACGCGCTGCACGCGGTGCACGCCGGATTCGAATTTGAGTTTGGAGAACACCGATTTGCCGGTGATCTCGGCGATGCCCTCTTTCAGCCCGCCCAGCTCATTCTCGTTGTACTCCATCACCTCGAACTTCCAGCCGTGCAAATTGGAATATTTCTGGTAGGCCTGGAAGAGCTCGGCGGCGAACAGCCCGGCCTCATCCCCGCCCGCGGCCGGGCGAATTTCGAGGATCGCGGAGCGGTCATCCATCTCATCCTTCGGCAAAAGCGCCAGGCGGAGCGAGAATTCGAGCGTGGGCAGGCGCTGTTTGAGGTCCTCGAGCTCGGCCTCGGCGAGGGATTTCATCTCCGGGTCGGCGAGCATGGCCTCGGCCTCCGTGCGCGCCCGCTCAGCCGTGCGCAGCTCGGCAATCCGCGCCTCGATGGGCTCAAGCTCGGAGAGCTCTTTCGAGGCCTTGACGAAGGCATCCCCGGCGAGCTGGCCGGAGAGCATGAAGCGCAGCTCTTCCGCACGGGAGAGGATGCGGTCCAGCTTGTGGTCCAGGCTCATTTAAGGGGTTCCAGATAAGGCCAGGGACGCCGCCCCGGACCCCGTGACGTCAGCATGAGAGCAGTTGCGGCAGGGTGGCCAGGGTGGCGTCCTGCTGGGTGCCGTCGGCAAGGTTTTTGAGCTTGATGTCATCGCCGACCAGGACGGCAAATCTGGCGCCGGATTTGCCGGCGCGCTCCAGGCGGCGCTTGGCGTTGCCGGCATAGGCGGTCTCCGCCGCGATGTTCGCGGCGCGCAAGCCGGTGAGGACGGCAAGCGCCGCCGGCTCATGCGCCTCGCCCATCGGGACGACGATGACCGGGATGCTGGCGGTGGCGGGCGGGGCGATCAGCATGGCCAGGCGCTCAATCCCCGCCCCCCAGCCGATGCCGGGCACGTTCGGGCCGCCAAGCTGCTCGACCAGGCCGTTATAGCGCCCGCCGCCCATCACCGTGCCCTGCGCGCCTAACGCCGTTGTTACAAATTCAAACGCCGTGTGATTGTAATAGTCAAAGCCGCGCACGATCGCCGGGTCTTCAACGAACGGAACGTTGAAGGCCGCAAGATGGGTTTTCAGGCCGTTATAGAACGCGGCGGCATCTGCGGTGAGGTGGTCGTAGATCAGCGGCGCGTTGGCGAGCAATTCCCGGTCGCCCTGGTCCTTGGAGTCCAGAATGCGCAGCGGGTTTTTCTCCAGCCTGGTTTTGCTGTCGGCCGAGAGTTTGTCCGCATGCGCTGTGAAATACGCGACCAAGGCGGCGCGGTAATTCGCGCGGGATTCCAAATCGCCCAAAGTGTTGATGCGCAGCTCGACATTTGCGGTGATGCCGAGCGCGGTGAGGATATGCCAGCCGCAGGCGATCACCTCGGCGTCCGCAAGCGGCGCGCTGGGGCCGAGCAGCTCCACGCCGATTTGGTGGAATTGCCGGTAGCGGCCTTTTTGCGGGCGCTCATAGCGGAACATCGGGCCGGCGTAGAAGGCTTTTTGCGGCAGGGTTTGGGTAAGGCCCGCGGTGATCAGCGCGCGGCAGATGCCGGCGGTCCCCTCCGGCCGCAGCGTGATCGACTCACCGCCGCGGTCATCGAAGGTGTACATCTCCTTGGTCACCACGTCCGAGGTTTCGCCGAGCGGGCGCAGGAACAGGTTGGTGTCCTCAAAAATCGGCGTCTGCCATTCCGCGAAGCCGTAGAGGGCGGTGATTCGCCGCGCGGTTTCCACCACGTGATGATGGCGGGCGGCGTCCTCGCCGATAATATCACGTGTGCCGCGGACCGGCTGCAGAGGGGATGCCATAAATTATGATACCAAAATGAATATAAACGGGGGTCCGGGGCCTCAGGCCCCGGCGGGTCCAGGGCGGAGCCCTGGCCTTGCCGACCTACTCCGCCGCCAGCTTCTCCGCGGCCTTCTCAGCTTCCAGCGCGGCGGCCTTGGCCTCCACCAAATCCACGATATGTTCCACCATGTCCCGCCCGTCGATCGTGTGGTCGGTTTTGCCGGCGGCGTAGATCATGTGCTTGCCGTTGCCGCCGCCGGTGAGGCCGAGATCGGTCATCAAAGCCTCGCCCGGGCCGTTCACCACGCAGCCGATGATCGAGAGCGTGATCGGGGTTTTGATATGCGAGAGCCGGTCTTCCAGCGTTTCCACGGTCTTGATCACGTTAAAACCCTGCCGGGCGCAGGACGGGCAGGAGATGATGCGCACGCCGCGGTGGCGGATGCCGAGGGATTTCAGGATATCCCAGCCGACCAGCACCTCCTCCTCCGGCTCGGCGGAGAGCGAGACGCGCATGGTATCCCCAATGCCGGCCCAGAGCAGGGAGCCCAGGCCGATCGAGGATTTGACCGTGCCGGCGCGCTTCGACCCGGCCTCGGTAATGCCGATATGCAGCGGGTGGTCGCACACATCGGCGAGCTGCTGATAGGCGGCGACGGCCATGAACACGTCGGACGCCTTCACCGAGATTTTGAACTCGTGGAAATCATGGTCCTGCAAAATTTTGGCGTGTTCGAGGGCGGATTCCACCAGCGCCTCGGGGTTCGGCTCGCCGTATTTCTCCAGCAGATGTTTTTCCAGGCTGCCGGCGTTCACGCCGATGCGCATCGAGCAATTATAGTCCCGCGCGGCCTTGATCACGTCCCGCACACGCTCCGGCGAGCCGATATTGCCGGGGTTGATGCGCAGGCAGGCCGCCCCGGCCTCCGCCGCCTCGATGCCCCGCTTGTAGTGAAAATGGATATCCGCGACGATCGGCACGTTCACGCGCGGGACGATGTGTTTGAGTGCCGCGGTGCTCTCCTCATCCGGGCAGCTCACCCGCACGATGTCCACGCCCGCCGCCTCGGCGCGCAAAATCTGCGCGACGGTGGCCTCCACATCCGTGGTCAGCGTGTTGGTCATGGTCTGCACCGAGACCGGGGCGTCCCCGCCGACTTTGACGTTGCCGACGCTGATCTGGCGGGATTTGCGGCGGGTGATCTGCTGGTATTCGCGGTAGTTCATGACAACTCCATCAATTCGTGCTGGCGGGCGGCGCGGGGGGCGCTGCTGCCGGGGTCGCAGGTGTCGCGGCCGGCGGGGTGAGGACGTAGCCGTGCAGCACCGCGCCGTCCGCCCCCAGCGGGGCGCTGGCGGTGCCGTTTTGCGAGATTTCTGTGCCGCCGGCATTGCCCGCGGTCATGGTCAGGCCCGGCTCGTCGGGCACCGGCCAGCTATCGCCCGCGTGCAGCACCTTGCTGAACAATATGTTGCCCGAGGCGTCGGTCACTTCAACCCAGTCATCGGCGGTGGCGAGGATGGTTTTGCCGTTGACAGGCGGAATGGCGGCGGTGGCGGCTTGGGGGCCGGTTGCGGGTGGCGCGGTGGTTTCCGGTAAGGCGGTGTTTGGCGCGGCAGCTTCCGGGCCGGCGGGCGGCGTGGCCGTTGCCACTTGCGGCGCGGGGGCGGCTTGCGCCACGGCGACAGGGGCCGCTTGCTTGGGTGCCGCCGGCGGCGTGGGCAGTTTTGGCGGCACCGCGAGCGGCGCCAGCTCCACCGGCACCGGCGGTACCGCGGCGGCCAGCTGGCGCTCATGCGCGCTATGCAGGAAATACAGCCCATAGGCGGCCAGAACCACCACCACGCCGAGCAGCACTTTGGCACCGCCCGGCACCGCGCGGTCCGGAACCGGGGCCGGGAAGCTCAGCTCGGCCTTCGGTGAAACCCCCAACCCTTCCGCCCGGAAGCGGCGCAAAATCTCGTCCGGGTCCAGCCCCAAAAGCTGCGCGTAAGAGCGCACAAACCCGGTTTGGTACGCAGCACCCGGCAACGCCGCCAGGTCGCCACGCTCAATCGCCTCCAGATAAGGCAGGCGGATGCGCAGCGACTCCGCGATGTCCGGCAACGCCCAGCCCAGGCGCTCACGAACCTCGCGCAGCCCGGCGCCAACCTGGGGGGCACCGGGGGGAAGAGGCTGGCCAGTCATGATATGTTCTGCGGCATCATTCGGCATCTCGCGGCGCTTTTATACCGGGGCGGCGGATCGCGCTACCGGGGGTGGGGAAGGCAGAAAGAAAGCGCTGCTTTTTTGAAAAAAAGCAGCAAAAAACTTTTGATCCCTCCGGGGCAACGCTCGCGGCGCGCCCGCAGCCCTGCGCCATCAAAAGTCTTTTGCGGCGCTTTTCTTCCGAACAGCAACCAGTTTCTTAACTCAGACCGGCAACCCATGCTCCCGGGCCCAGGCGGTCAGCGGCTCGCGCAGGCTGCCGCCGGCCGCACCTGCGCGGCGGAGTTCGCGCAGGATGGGCCGCAGCGTGTTCAAATCGGCGGCGGCGAGGATGGCTTTCACCGGCAGGATGGCATTGCCGGACATGGACAGGGTGCGCACGCCGATGGCGGCGAAGGCCAGAGCGTCCAGCGGGCGGCCTGCGGCCTCCCCGCAGATCGAGAGCGGCACGCCGGCGGCGTCGCATTCGGCGGATAGGCGTTCCAGCATTTCGAGCACCGGGGCGGAGAGCGTGTCATAGCGGTCGGCAAGTTCGGGCGTGCCGCGATCGGCCGCGAACAGGAACTGCATGAGGTCGTTGGTGCCGACGGAGATGAAATCGGCTTCCGCCAGCAGGCCGGGGAGCTGGAAGAGCAGCGAGGGGATTTCCAGCATGGTGCCGGCCTCCAGGCATTCCGGGGCGGGGCGGATGCGCGCGGCCTCGTGCTCCAGAAGGTCGCGCGCGGCGCGGAATTCCTCCACGGTCGCGACCATCGGGAACATGATGCTGAGCGGGCGGCCTTGGGCTGCGAGCAGCAAGGCGCGGAGCTGGCGGCGCAGGATCGCCGGGCGGTCGAGCCCGATGCGCAGAGAGCGCCAGCCCATGGCGGGGTTTTCTTCACCCTGGCCGGCCTCACCGGGGAGCAATTTGTCGGCGCCGAGGTCGAGCGTGCGGAATTGCACGCGTTTGGCGCCGGCGCGGTCCAGCACGCGGCCATATTCGGCGGCCTGGCCCGCGACATCCGGGATGCCGCCGGCGGCAAGTGCGGCGATTTCCGTGCGGTACAGGCCGATACCGTCGGCGCCGGTGCGCTCCAGCTGGTCCAGCTCCATGGCGAGGCCAACATTGAGCATGAGGGTGAGGCGGGTACCGTCTTGCGTGACGGCCGGGCGGTCCCGGTAGGTGGCCAGCGTCGCGGCGCGGACCGAACGGGCGGCCAGTGCCCGGTCATAGACCTGGATGATTTCCGGCTCGGGGCGCAGGATGAGTGTGCCGCCCTCGGCATCCAGCAGCGCCTCGTCCCCGGCATGCGCGGCCTCGACCGCGCCGCGATCCACCGCCAGAGCAGGCAGGCCGAGCGCGCGGGCCAGAATGGCGGCGTGGCCGGAGGCGCTGGCTTCCTCGATCGCGACACCGGCGATGCCGCGGGCGTGCCAGTCCAGCAAATCGGCGGGGCCGAGGCGGCGGACCAGCAGGATCAGGCCATCGGCACGCTCGGGCTTGGGCGGCATGCCGCCCAGGGCGACCATCAGCCGGCCGATCATATCCTCGATATCGGCCAGGCGCTCGCGCAAATAGGGATCGGCGATTTTGCGCATGCGCTCGCGCAGATTGCGGGAGACCTTGTCCACGGCGGTCTCGGCGGTGAGGCCATCATTGATCGCGGCGCGGACCTGGGTGAGCCAGCCGGCGGATTGGGCGACCATGCGGTAGGCCTCCAGCACCTCGCGCGGGGCATTGCCACCCGGCAAAGTGCCGGTAATCAGCCCATCCAGGCTGCGGTTGGCGTCCTCAATGGCGCGCTCCAGCCGCTTGGTCTCGGCCTCCGGGTCGTCGGTCATCAGCCGTGCGATCGGCGGGGCGGCGCCGAAGCCGAGGATCTGGCCGCGCACGATGCCGGTTGCGAGCACGTGGCCCGCATAGCGGCGCGGCAGCGTGTCTGAAAAACCCTCTTCCGGCAGATCGGTGGCGCCCACACCCGCCAGAATTTCCGCCAGCAACATGGCGACCGTGGCGACGGATTCGACCTCGACCGGCGCGAACACGCGGACCTGGCGGGACATCACCGCGATCACGCCGAGAATGCGCCCGGCGCGCTTGACCGGCATGGCCAGCGTGGCGGCGAAGCCTTCCTCGCCCAATTCCGCCTTATAGGCGTAGCGCGGGTGGTTTTGCGCGTCCGCCAGATTGAGCGGATCGCCCGAGGCGGCGACCACGCCGATAATGCCCTCGCCCACCCGCAGCCGGGTGCGGCCGACGGCGCTGACATTCAGGCCATAGGTGGCGGCGAGTTCGAGGAGCTCGCCGGGGCGGGCGACATAGATGACGCTGGCATCCGCCGGCAGCTCGCGCGCGACGATATGCGCAATGTCCGGCAGGCTGGCCGCACCGGAGGCGAGCGACTCCCGGAGCCGGACGAAGAGCTGCCTGGTGTCACCGAATTTCGGCTTTTTGCGCCGCCGGGGCGGGGGGGAGTCAGCCGCGGGCGCCACGCGCCACCAGGGCCGCCACAGCCTGCGCCTTCAGCTCGCTGAGGATTTCGGCGACCGGCTGGATGGCGGTGACCATGCCGACGGATTGCCCGGCCATCACCGAACCGCTCTCGATATCGCCGTCCACCACCGCGCGGCGCAGCGCGCCCGCCCAAAAATGCTCGATCGAGAGCTGCGCGGCGGTTTTATCCAGCTCACCGGACTGGAATTTGGCGAGCACATCCGCCTGGTGGGCCATGAAGCGCTTGGTGCCCTCATTCACCAGCCCGCGCACGGGGATGACCGGGAAACGCTCATCAAGCTGCACGGAGGGCAGCGCGTCCCGCGCATTGGCGCGGATGAACGCCTCCTTGAAGCGCGGATGCGCGATGCTCTCGGCCGAGGCGGCGAAGCGGGTGCCGAGCTGCGCGCCGGCGGCGCCCATTTCGAGATAGGACAAAATCGCCTCGCCACGGCCAAGCCCGCCCGCGACAAATACCGGAACCTCCCGGATATGAGGCAAAATCTCCTGCGCCAGCACGGTGAGCGAGACCGGGCCGATATGCCCGCCGGCCTCCGCGCCCTCGATCACCAGCGCGTCCACCCCGGATTTCACGAAACGCTTCGCCAGCACCAAAGCCGGCGCAAACGCGATCAGCTTGGCGCCGCCATCCTTCACCGCCCGCAAAGCAGGGCCGGGCGGAATGCCGCCGGCCAGCACGATATGGCCGATTTTCGCCGCGAGGCAGACCTGGATCAGCTCATCGAGCTGCGGGTGCATGGTGATGAGATTGACGCCAAAGGGTTTTTTGGTGAGCGCCTGGGTCGCCGCGATCTCGGCGGCGAGCATGGCCGGCGGCATCGAGCCGCAGGCGATCACCCCAAACCCGCCGGCATTGGAAATGGCGGAAACCAGATGACGCTCGGACACCCAGCTCATCGCGCCGCCCATGATGGCGTATTCCGAGCCCAGAAAAGCGGCGCCGCGCGCTTGCAAAGCGGCGAAGTCAGACTCGGCGGGGATGTTAAGCATTTGGGTTAAATCCTTTGAGAAAGCGGTTCTTTTTTTGAAAAAAAAGAACCAAAAAAACTTTCGTCCACGGGGCTATAGCCGCCCCGCCAGCACCGCCCCAGCGGAAACCAAAAATTTTTTGCGGAGCTTTTTTGTAAAAAAGCGACCGCTTGCTTTCCTGCCTAAGCATCCAATTGATACGCGGTGTGCAGCGCGCGCACCGCCAGCTCGGTATATTCGGCGGCGACCAGCACGCTGACCTTGATTTCGCTGGTGGAGATCACCTGGATATTGATCCCGCGCTCGGCCAAGGTGCGGAACATGGTGCCGGCGACGCCGGCGTGGCTGCGCATGCCCACCCCGACGACCGAGAGCTTGGCGACGTTCTGGTCGCTGTTGATTTCGGCGTAGCCGATACCGGGGCGCGCCGCTTCCAGTACCGCGGTGGCGCGTGGCAGGTCGATTTTGCCGACCGTGAAGGTCATATCCGTGGTGCCATCCTCTGCGACGTTCTGCACGATCATATCGACGTTGATGTTGGCTTCCGCCAGTGGCACAAATATGGCGGCGGCGATGCCGGGGCGGTCCGGCACCTTGCGGACGGTGATTTTGGCCTCATCGCGCGAATAGGCGATACCTGCGACAATTTCCTGTTCCAAAACTTCGTCCTCATCAACAACCATGGTTCCGGGCGCGTTGGTAAAGCTGGAGAGCACCTGCACGCGCACGCGCTCTTTCATCGCCAGCTCGACTGAGCGGGTTTGTAACACTTTTGCACCCACGGAGGCGAGTTCCAGCATCTCCTCATAGGTGATTTTGGAGAGTTTGCGGGCGTTGGGCACGATGCGCGGGTCGGTGGTGTAAACCCCGTCCACATCCGTATAAATATCGCAGCGATCGGCTTTCAGCGCGGCGGCGAGGGCGACGGCCGAGGTGTCCGAGCCGCCGCGGCCGAGCGTGGTGATGCGGTTATCCGGGCCGATGCCCTGGAAGCCGGCGACCACCGGGATCTGGCCGGCCTGCATGCGGGTGATCAGCTCGTCGCCCTCGATATCGTTGATGCGGGCTTTGCCGTGCTGGCCGTCGGTCTCGACCGGGATCTGCCAGCCCAGCCAGCTGCGCGCGTCCACGCCGAGGTTTTGCAGCGCGATGGCGGTGAGGCCGGCGGTGACCTGCTCGCCGGTGGCGACCACGGCGTCGTATTCCCGGGCGTCGTGCATCGGCGAGAGCGCCTGGCACCAGGCGACGAGCTGGTTGGTCGCACCCGCCATGGCGGAGACGACGACGGCGACCTCGTCCCCCTGGTCGAGCTGCGCCTTCACCCGCGCCGCGACATTGCGGATACGGTCCAGATCGGCGACCGAGGTGCCGCCGAATTTCATCACGATACGCGCCATACTGCTCCCCTTGTGGAAATCCGGCCGGGGCGTCACATAACGGCGAGGGGGGTGCAGCGCAATGCAGAGCGGGTCTGTCGACAATGCGGAGATCGCCCGGTTTGACGCGCTGGCGGCCAGATGGTGGGACGCAAGCGGGCCGATGCGGCCGCTGCATATGATGAACCCGGTGCGCGCGGCATGGATTCGCGAGCGGATTGCGCCGGGCGCGCGCGTGCTGGATGTGGGCTGCGGCGCCGGGCTGCTGGCGGAGGCGCTGGCGAAAGCCGGGTGCGACGTGCTGGGGCTGGATGCCGGGGCGGAGATGATCGCGGCGGCGCGGGCGCATGCGCAGGGCCAGGGGTTGAGGCTGGAGTACCGGGCCGGGACGGCGGAGGCGCTGCTGGCGGAAGGTGCAAAATTTGAGGTGGTGACGGCGCTGGAGGTGATTGAGCACGTGACCGACCCGGCCGCGTTTGTGGCCACTTTAGCCGGGCTGCTGGCGCCGGGGGGCAAATTATTCCTCTCGACGCTGAACCGCACGCCGCAATCCTATGTCACCGCCAAGCTGGGGGCTGAGTATCTGCTGCGGATGCTCCCGGTGGGCACGCATGACTGGAAGCGCTTCATCACCCCGGCGGAGCTGGGCGGGCTATGCCGGGCGGCCGGGTTGCGGATGGCGGATGTGGCGGGGCTGAGTTTCACCATGCCGGGGATGCGGTTTCGTGTGTCGCGGGATTTGTCGGTTAATTACATCGCGATGGCCGAGGTTTAGAGGCTGCCGCTTACTTTCTCTTGCGATTTAGTTTTTAATCAAAACCAAAAAACCACCAGAGGAACGGCCAGATGACCCCGGTATTCGACATTGTGGCGAGCCATGCGGCGGCGCGTGGGGATGCGGCGGCGGTGACTGATCTTGAGTCCGGCCGGCGCTGGACCTACCGGGCGCTGGACGCCGAGATCAACCGGCTGGCAGCCTGGCTGGTGGCGCGGCTGGGGCCAGGCAGCTTCGCGCGGGTCGCGACGATCACCCGCAATGCGGATTACATGCTGATTTTGCAGATCGCGGCGATGCGGGCGGGGGCGATTTTCGCGCCATTCAACTGGCGGCTGGCGGTGGCTGAGCTGGCAATGCTGGCGGCGGATAGCCAGCCGGCGCTGCTGTTTCATGACGCGGATTTTGCGCTGCCGGAGACGGCGGCGGAGACCCATCTGCTCACGGATGTGCCTGGGCTGATCTCGGATTTTCCAACCACGGCGCTGGCAGGCGCGCGGCTGGCCGCGGACGCGCCGTCGACATTGCTGTACACCTCCGGCACCTCCGGCCGGCCGAAGGGCGTGGTGGTGACCGAGCTGAACGCGTTCTGGGGCTCGGCCAATTTCATCATGAGCAACGACCTGGACCGGCGCAGCGTGCTGCTCTGCGATATGCCGATGTTCCATACCGCCGGGCTTTTCGCCGCGGTGCGCTCCACCATCCAGGCCGGCGGGCATTTGCTGATCTCCAAGGGATTCGACGCAGCCCGGACGCTGGCGCGGATCGCCGACCCGGCTTTGGGAGTCACACATTATTTTTCCGTGCCGCAAATGGCGACGATGCTGTGGAACCAGCCGGATTTCGACCCGGCGATTTTGCGCAAACTCACCGTGTACGCGATGGGCGGGGCGCCGAACCCCGGCGCGCAGATCGAGCGCTTCGCCAAAGCCGGCATCCGCATGTCGGACGGGTACGGCATGTCCGAAACCTGCTCGAATTTCGGGATGCCGTTTGAGGATATGGACGTGATTTTGGCGAAAGCCGGGTCCTGCGGGCTGCCGTATTTCTCCATGCAGGCGCGGATTGTGGACGATGACGGGCGGGATTTGCCGGACGGGGCGCGCGGCGAGCTATGGCTGCGCGGGCCCTGCATCACGCCCGGCTATTGGCAGCAGCCGGAACTCACCGCGAAGGCGTTCCAGGACGGCTGGTTTAAAACCGGCGACACCGCGATGCGCGATTCGGACGGTTTTTATTACCTAGTGGACCGCAAGAAGGACATGTTCATCTCCGGCGGGGAAAATGTGTACCCGGTGGAGATCGAATCCGTGCTGGCCGAGCTGGAGGGCCTGGCGGACGCCGCCGTGGTCGGCGTGCCGGATGAGCGCTGGGGCGAGGTCGGCCGGGCCTATATCATCACCAGGCCGGATGTGAGCCTGACCGAAGCCGAGGTGCTGGCGCATTGCCGGGCAAGGCTGGCGCGCTTCAAAGTGCCGGCGAGCGTGGTGATCAACGGCGTGATCCCGCGCACGGCGACCGGCAAGGTGCAGAAACACGTGCTGAAGGCACAGGCGCTGCGTGAGATGGAGGCGCAGGAAAGGTAAGCAAGCGCTTCTTTTTTGAAAAAAAGAAGCAAAAAACTTTTAGGCACGCTGGGGCGTTGCTGGCGGGGCGGCTGAAGCCTGGAGGAGTCAAAAATTTTTTGCGGAGCTTTTTTTTAAAAAAGCGACCGCTTCCCTCCCCATTCTCGACAAACCCCCGCGACCCTATATCTAAGGCATTCAACTTTGCGGGGGCTGATCCCATGCCGTTTGACCTCACCGCGCAACTGACCGCCTGGCGGCATTATTTGCATGCGCACCCTGAGCTTTCGCGGGCTGAGGCGGGAACCGCGGCCTATGTGTGCGCGGAGCTGGCGGCGATGGGGGTTGAATTTACCCCCCATATTGGCGGGCATGGGGTGGTGGGGAGCATTTCGCGCGGGGCGTCCAACCGGTCTGTCGGGTTGCGGGCGGATATGGATGCGCTGCCGATTATTGAGGCGACGGGTGCGGCCTATGCGTCGCGGAACCCGGGCGTGATGCATGCCTGCGGGCATGACGGGCATACGGCGTCCTTGCTGGGTGCGGCGAAGCTGTTGCTGGATGATACGGATTGGACCGGCACGGTAAGGCTGGTGTTTCAGCCGGCCGAGGAGGGGTTCGGCGGCGCGCAGGCGATGCTGGATGACGGGCTGCTCGAAAAATTCCCGATGGAGCGGATTTTTGGCTACCATAATTGGCCGGGCATGGAGGCGGGCAGCGTGATGCTGCATGACGGGCCGGTCATGGCGGCCGCGGCGCATTTTACCATTACGCTCACCGGCAAGGCCGGCCATGCGGCGATGCCGAACCACACGATCGACCCGGTGCAGGGTCTGGCGCAGATCATTGTGGCGCTGAACGGCATTGTGGCGCGCAATGTGGACCCGCTGGACACGGCGGTGATTTCCACCTGCACGCTCAAAGCCGGCGAGGCGCATAACCAGATCCCCGAGAGCGCAATGTGCGGCGGCACCTTCCGGGCGTTGCGGCCGGAGACGATGGCGTTTGTCGAGCGGCGGATTCGCGAGGTGGCGGCGGGCATTGCGGCGGCGTTGCAGCTCAGCGCGCAGGTGGAGACAGGCGGGCATTTGGCGCCCACGGTGAACCATAGAGCGGAGGCGGATTTGGCGGCGGAGGCGGCTTCGGCGCTGGGGATGAAAGTGCGGCGGGACATGGCGCCGACCATGGGGGCGGAGGATTTCGGGTGTTTTCTGGCGGCGATACCGGGGGCTTATGCGTGGATCGGCAACGGGCCCTCCGCCGGGCTGCACCACCCGCAATTTGACTATAACGACGAGATTTTGCCGGTGGCGGCGCGGTATCTGGCGGCGGCGGCCAAGGCGGCTCTGGCGTGAGCCAGGAGGCTATCGCCTGGCAGGCGGCGCTGCCGGCGGAGACCGCGGAATATTTGGCGGATTTGATGGAGATCGCACCGTTCGCCCCGGCGAGTGCCAAGCCGGCGGCGCTCACGCTCACCGCCCGGCCGCCGGCGCCGCCGCCGCCGGATGACGCAGCGAGGCTGGCGCTGGCGGCTTCTGGCAAAGCCGGGCTGATACCGGTGGCGGTGCCGAGCCGGAAGCTGCCGCTTTGGCTGCGCGCGGGTAGCGATGACGCGGCGGCGGCCCTGCGCTCGCTGAACCCGGACGCGCTGCCGCCAATCCCCTACGCGCCGCGGCGGATTTTGGAGATTGGCGCCGGCACCGGGTACCGCAGCGTCGCGCTGGCGCTGGCCTACCCGGATGCGGAAATTCTTTGCACCGAGCCCGATCCGGCGCGCCAGCGGGTCAATCTGCTCAACACTTTGCCCTACCGGCAGATCAGCTTCCATTGCATCGTGCTGAGCACGGATCGTTCCCGCTACGGGTTCGCCGGCCGGCGGGGCGAGGCGGGGCACCCGGCGCTGGTGCGCGAGGATGCCGGGCCGCTCACCGCCGTGCCGCTGAAAAATTTCTTGCTCGCGCGGGAGTGGAACACGCCCGATACCGTGATCATCACGCCGGACGCGGCCAATGACCATTTGCTGCGTGCCCCCTGGCCGCGCAGCGTGCGGCTACTGGCGGTGGAGACCGGCGGCAAGCCATTGCATGAGGCGACGGCCGCGTGCTTCCCCGATAATAGGTTTTTAACCGTGATCGAGGGTGACTACGTGCTGATGCACAGGCGCGAGGCGGAAATTGTGACCGTGCCGCCGCGTCCGGTGCATGTGTTCGACCCGGAGACGACGCCCCGGGCGCTGCTGGTGGCGGATACCAAGGCCGATCCGCCGGGCTTTTTCCAGATCGGCCCGCATGGGTTCCGGCTGCACCCTAACCCGCCGAACGCGCCGGATGCGCGCGCGACCATCGCGCATGACTGCCGGAATTTTGCCGAGCTGCATGTCAGCCTGCGGGTCGCGCTCGACATCTCAAAACCGGTGCGCTTCACCATCCGCGTACTGACGGACGGGGATGAGACCGAGATCTGCCGGATCGAGGAGGTGCTGAAAGGCGGCGAGAGCCGTGCCGCCTCAGCGCCGGTTTCCCCCTATGCCGGGCCGTGCCTGGTGGTGTTCAGCACAAGGATGGCGGAATTTGAAGAGTCTTGCGCCGGCGCCTGGGCGGAGATTGTTGGCGCCGCGTTTATATAAGGCGGTTTTCTGCTTAACTGGGCCGCATCATGGAATGGCAGGAACCGGGGATCGTGCTCAGCGTCTCGCCGCATGGCGAGGGCGATGCGCTGGCGACCGTGCTCACCCCGCTCGGCGCCTGGCGGGGCCTGGCCAAAGGCGGTGCCGCGCGCGGGCGCACCGCGATCTGGCAGCCGGGCAACCTGGTCGCCGCGCGCTGGGTGGCGCGCCTGCCCGAGCAGCTCGGCAGTTTTTCCGCCGAGCTTGTACGGCCCGTGGCCGCCTTGGCGATGCCGGACCGGCAAAACCTCGCGGTGCTGAACGCCGCCTGCGCGCTCGCCGCCGGCGCCCTGCCGGAGCGCGAGCCGCACGGGGACGTTTTCACCGGCCTGTTGCGCCTGCTGGGCGGTATCGATATCCCCGGCCATGCGCTGCCCGCTTTGGTGCGCTGGGAGCTGGATTTACTGCGTGAACTCGGCTTCGGGCTGGATTTCTCAGGCCCATCGGGCGGCAATGATCGGCTCGCCTTCGTCTCCCCGCGCACCGGCCGGGCCGTGACCCTCTCGCAGGCCGGCGAATGGGTGAGAAAACTCTTCCCCCTGCCAGTCTTCATGCTGGATGAGTCCGAACCAACCCTGGCGGATTGCCTGGCCGGGCTCATCATCACCGGGCATTTTTTAACCCGCGACGTGTTCGGCGGCCGTAA
>Ga0116231_10009752_pt1 | contig 15922 bp, 14 predicted proteins | sample S1TSphgellanicum_2_FD_89695 | JGI IMG/M metagenome (GOLD analysis project Ga0116231, IMG submission 89695) | Host-associated microbial communities from peat moss isolated from Minnesota, USA - S1T2_Fd - Sphagnum magellanicum MG | ecosystem: Host-associated > Plants > Peat moss > Unclassified...
CAAGATTTAATGCCATGCCAAAAGAAAAGAAATGTTGCATGGCATGATGATGGAACTTCAACTTTTTTCTTATCAACACAATATTATCATGAATGAAGATGCAAAGCTAGAGATTAGTAGCTTGCATATCAACAAAAAAATTATTAGGTTTAAATGACGATGAATGATTTGCATGCCACTTCTACTGTAAAAGAATCATGTGTAACTCAATATGTCAGTTATATTACTCTAGGCTTCAATTCCACTAACAACTTTTCCAAACTGACTTGACCCATGTCTGAATTTCAAAAGCAAGACAAAGTATATCAAACAAAACCATTGAGAGAGCCAGTTGAAAAAATCCCATTGCACCAACCACCCACTTTGAAACCCTAACCCTAACCAAAACACCGCACTTTAAACCCCAAACCTAATGGACATAATAAACACAGAAGACACCCGAATTTTGGCATAGGACACAAACATGTTCAGGGTTCCATGTTCCTTGTTAACCAAGCTTTTGACAGGGTGTTGCTTAAAAGAACTTCCATAGACAAACAACAGATCAAGATTAAGCAGACCAGAACAAGATGCATGTTACAGTTGAAAGAACTTTGCAACACTTAGATGAGATACCTAGCAGCGAGAGACTTGATGACCTCCTTTGCAGCTCTTGATTTTATAGCCTCATCGGTAGCCATGGAAATGGCATTTTGTAGCTGTTGTTGAGAGTGATTCTCTTGGATTTGGAACTGGCAAGTCATACTTTCAATCTAGTGAACAAAAAAGCATACTTATAAGCCATTGATGGCATGTTAGTAGCAACAATAAAATGTTGTCAGTGCCACTGTCAAACTATTACCACAAGCGACCTGGCAGAAATTATGGTCAACAACTGCTGCTACACATGTTGGGACCAATTGCTACTCTTTGTCTCCATGGCTTAGCCTTCCTTGATCCCCATCAGCCCAAGTGAAGAGCTTTCCAGAAGAGCAGTTGCTTGCGCTTAAATACCCAACCATGACCTCAACAACCATAACAATATGCCAGACCCCACATGCTGCCTATACAGTTTTCAATCCCTTCAGAAAAGCTCTTTGGGCATAGATGCACTCTTCCTATCTCCATGTCCAAGCACACCAAATGTCCCATTGCCAAAGGTAAAAAGCTGTCCAGCAGAAGTGACTAGCACTGTGTACCAAGGCCCACAAGATTCAATTAGAAGAGGAGGCCACTGAGAAAATCATGTTTTAGCTAGGATTTCTGACGATTAAGTTTACAATAGGAAGAAACCTATTTGGCAAATTATATTAGCACTATGCAGAAATGCATACCTGTCCTCTATTGATCAGCAACTTCTTCAGCCTAGGGCTAATTAGGGTTCCTCGCTTGCTAAACTCGTCCCTTGCTTGTTGCAAGCTAAATACGGTCTGCAAATCTACAATATTCTTTTATGCATCATTACCTGAAAAATAGTTTTTGCAACCATTCACACATGTAATATTCATAAATATGAGAACCCAGACAAACAACACAATATACATTGAAAATTAGAGGGCAAGATGAGGGCAGCCTAGGTTTAGGGTTTAGTGTCACTCATAATGTGTAACCCTATAAATGGAACACAATGAGCTTCACTCATAACATGTAACTATGTAAATGTACAAAATAAATGCAATAGACCTTCTTTCAAGTTACTAACAATGCATAAATGGGATTGGAATTGCAAATGGGCATGTTACCTAAAATGTGCAGCAAGATTTCTAACACAGTGGGCAAGGTAAATGCAAAAAGATCAAGGCATGTTGCCAACCCCTAAGGCATCACTTTCACTTGGCACTATTTGTTCTATTTCAACACCACCAATTTCCTTTGGGATTTCTTTTACCATGGCAAGCATATCCATTGTATGAGGTGGTTAGTAAAGGGCAATGGACTGAATAATATTCTTGGGTGTATCCTCCAATGGAACCTGGATAGGAAGTTTGCAATCTAACAAACCCTATGACTGTGCTAGTTTTGAAATTGGCCCATCAACTACCATGTTACAATCTTGGATATTTTTGCACAACAGTAGCCTACATTGATCTTCACCATCTCCAATTGGTTCTAGGTTGCTTGTAGTTAGCAAAATTGTGCAAGATGTTAAGAAATGTTAGTTCAGACCTAGGACACCTAAACATAACCATCTCTTTAAACTTAACCACTTTTGGTGCAATTTAACGACACATTTTCACTAAACATAAATGATTTAAAATTGGAAATGGAAAAATATCTGCGCCATGAGTAATCCAACCACTATAATGGTCTTTTATATATTTCAACAAACGTATTGCTACAACACATCATTTTCATTTGGAAATCTTTCCTTTTGTTGCCACAACTGGAGGAATTTCCTTTTGTCTCCAACAACCATTACTTGCATTGTTTTACATTAGAGAGAATATATCCAAGCAATATATTAATCCCACCAAAGCTCCATGTGGCCTTTCAATGTTTCAAATGCCACTTCCACATGTTGCCTCCATTCTTGGCCTGAAATAGAATGAGTCATACCGCTTGCAAACAAAAAAAACCCCTCCTCCTGTAACATATGTTTGACTACACACCAGAGGTGAGCATTAAACCTTACTTGTATCCATTTGAGGATGTTATCCATCATCCCTCCTTTAATAGGGTCAATCAATGTTTATCCAGTCCTTTGTGCAAACAATAATGTTTTCAGCAACATCATAGTGAATGGCGTTGGTCGCAATGGATTTGATTTTTTCCATGTTGCAAATTACTATTACCATAGTATTAGCTTCCTATTTGTTATGTGTCCATGGGATTGGTGGTAGAATTGTTTATAGAAGTGGCATAGTTGTCGTGATGTGATACATAAGATGCCACCCCCAAGTTATGTGTTCCATGCGAGGAGCAATTGTGTGTTCTCAAATCACCATTTTCTTTGTTACGAATTCATTGACTTTTTGTTCTTATTTCTCCTTCCACTATATTTATAGGCCCATGATTGTTTTCACAAGTAGTTTGTGTTCAACATATTCAATCAAGGCCCATAATTCCTCATCCACAATATCTCAATTACGAACATGTTCAACAAAAACAATGATGGCATTCTTGATCGTATCATTGAATTGCTTCGATTTCTAAAAAAACACATCCACCTTACCATGTTATTGTCTTCTACATTTTAGAACAACATCCTTGTAACATAGATTAAATGTTCTTACCGATTCTATAAATGCCCAACTCCCATATGAGCTCATAAAATTGTCTTCATCATAGTCCTCCCATTTTCCATCCTCAAACATTCTATATTGAGACAATATGGATTTGAAGCCTTCAATTGTATCCTTCTCCCAATTGTAGTTTTGTAACATGAACAAAAGAGGAACCCATTTCAAGAAAGGAGGAGGGCAAGGAGGGGGTTCCTAGTTTATCAGAACCTCTTGTTCTACTGTAACATCAATAGATGCCATGGTAGCCTTACGTTCTACATCAATTACAACCAATTCCTGGCTAAATAAATGCCCAAATTATAGATTAACACCCTGACCTCCAAAGCTAAATAGTCCATGAAGAACATAAGTGGATGGAATAGACAAAATTTCAAATGCATTTTTTACAATAGAACCTAGTTGATTTCAAATGACCCTAAATGTGCCCATGCCCTTGTCTTCACTAGCTATATTTGTTAGTCTAGCTCCGACATCACCATTTCCACTTTCTTTTGGGCCATTAGTAAGAACATTCGTTCCATTCACTCTTTTTTCAATGCCAAGGACTATAAAGGTAGGTGAAGTGAGGTTTACCACATCATCATCCACCTCTTTGTATTGTTTTCGCAACTATCAGTGTTTTCTATTTGAAGTTGAAAGATTTTGGTTTTTGGTGCGATGGATATGTGAATTAGTTAGCTCTTCAACTGCAACATCCTCTTTAAACTCCTCTCCATTTCTCTTGTGCCTAGTTTTTGAACGTTTATTTGTAACAACATCATCATCTTGTCTACACTTACAATGTTTTACATCATACCTAGCACCTGGGTGTAATCCTTTTAGGGTTTTGAACCAACAAACCTACTTAATTAACTTATGACTTGTTGGAATGTTTTGATTTTGCTTTTGATCAACTTTTAATTGGGTATTCAAAAGCAAATATATGATTACCTTACGATCTGCCAACATTTGCTTCAACTTCTTATTCTCTTAGGGAGACTTAAAATTAGGGTAAATAGGTAATTGCACACGCTTTGTTGAGTCTGGATAAAATGGTGCATTCATGCAGCCCCTATGTTGGTGTTTCGAAAGCCTTAGCTTGCTAAGGCCATTCCCCACTGTAATAGATGCAAACCATGTTGCATTGCCCTTTTGGTATTTTTTTTAACATCAGTATATGTTAGCTCCAATTGAAGGATTTCCTTTAGTAACATATTTAAACGAGTGTAAAAATGTTTTTTTAATTTTACTACCTCTTTCTAAACTTAATATTTTTCTTTAAACTCAACAACCTCTCTCTAAGCTACCACAAATGTTGCAATGGGTTTTAGCACAAAGTACTTTTTTTTGGTGATAGACTCTAATTTCAACTCATTGTACATTTTTATAGTGACAAACTCATCCACCCATTTCTCGTATCCCATGAAGACACAATAATGCACCAACCCATCTATAAGAAAGTTTGTTTCAACTTCTAAAGATATTTAATTATGTTCCTTGTTTTCCATGTTTTGTTGTGCTATGGAAAAACCTAAAACTTGTGTAAACATAACTTTGTAACATTTGGAAGATGAATACATATTACAAATTGAACATTCCATTAAAGCTATAGGTGTAAAACTACATTTGTGACAGTTGTAGTTCAAATTACAAATTATTTAAAGTTAAAACTTGAATTACAAATTGTGAATTACAATTTGTTGAAGAAAAAAACTTTGTAACATGCACATGACTCTTTTATTAACATTTACCCACTGCAATGTGTTTCTTCGATTAAACATTTTTGTGCACTCCCACTTTGCTACCTCCATTACCTTCAGTTTTTGAAATTGGTTTAAGGTTATAGGTTAGCGGAATAAATCATGGCTTGACATGGGCCATGCCAGGACATGGCATGCGATGGTCCCATAGATTCGATGGGATGGGGGGGACGTTACATGGGGTGGGGGTGTAACATGCCCATGTGACAGTTATGCCAACAAGGTGTTGGGTTATGGGCAGACAAAGGGTTATTAACATCATGGATAGGGTGGCAATACTTTTGTATTAGACCATTCATTTCCTTTTTCATGTTTATTTTTTTCGAAAATAGGAGGGTTTACATGATAGGTTATCTAAGCCATAATGGGTGTTGGGTCACATTAATTCACAAATTAACACCTGTCAACCCCAAAAATTATCAATGTTGGGTGGATATCCTGAAAATCTTGATATCCAAATAACACTTAAAATATCATTTATAATTTTTTTGATATTTGAAATGATATTTTTATCCACAAATCTCATGATTTTGAAATCTAATCATATAACATCTAGACATGATTAAAAAAATTGAAGTTTTGATATCTAAAAGGGGAGTTTATAATTTAGGGTGTAAGTTGTAAGTCCTTAGAAAGGGGGAAAAAAGTGGGCGTTGCCTCTAAATTTTAAAAACCTTAAAACCAGAATAAAAAGGGTTTTGAGTTCTAATTTGGGCCCCACATTCTATTTTGGCTCCTCTTTGCAGTTCATGTTGCTTATTTTCATGCTAGTTGTTGCTCCCCTCTTCATGTTTGTTGTTGCTCATTTTTTAATTTATTGTTATATTTCTTTTTGCATTTAATATTACTGTCCTCTCATGTTTATTGTTTCTTTCTTCGTGCTTGTTGTTGTTCCCTTCTTCACACTTGTTGCTACTCTTTTTCTTTGCAATTCTGTTTTTTTCTTTGTATTTGTTGTTATTCCCCTTTTTACATTATTGCTACTATTTTCTTCACATTTATTGTTTTTCTTCCTTGCACTTGTTGTTACTCCCCTTTTCACACTTGTTTTTCATTTTGTGTTTACTGCTACTCCTTTATTCACATTTGTTGTTGTTCCTCTTACTAGGTACAAGTTCGTTTGCTATTATTCCTTTTCACGCTTGTTGTTACTCCTTTCTGTGTCGTTGTTCCTTGTGTTGTTTTTTGTCGAAATAGCTTGTACTAACCCCCCACCCTTCCTTCTTGTAGGTCGGGAATCATTGGGAGTCAACAATTGAATGACCTTTTTTTCAAATAAACATTATTTCTTTTATATATATATATATATATATATAGGTTCATTTTGTGTAATTATTTTTGTTTGTGGTCTATGGTGCAAGGCTTGTTATTATTATTTTTAGAAACAAACATAATATTTTGAATAAAATTTTCAATAGTTTTGTATCTTTACAATTTTGTATTTATGCTTATAAATGTTTTTCATCATACTTAATTGTGCATAGGAGTATCATCGCATGACACATCAACACATTGCATTTGTTTGTTTATTTTTCTCCACCTTTTAGCCTTGTAAAATAGTTGTGAAAAATGGAAGGGTCAAATGAATATGATAGTCAAATAATGCAAAATGAAGAACCTATAATATGCATAAATGAAATTAAAATTGATCAAGTAATGGAAGAAAGAAAAAATCAAAGCTTGCAAACTAAAATTAGTAGAATTTCAAGAGTATGTGAAAAAACTAATGAAGAAAAACAAAATACATTTTGGAACAATTGCAAATTCAATTTAAAAATGGCATTGTCATAATAGAAATGTTATATGTTTGTCTTTTTATTATGTTAATCATAACTCAAAAATAAACCTTGATGCTCCTCAAATGATGTTTTGTTTGTTATGTCATTTTCAACCTGTCTTTTCTTTAAATCCAAGAATATAGTTGGGGAAAATTTAATATCATATTATAAGACAAATGACATAACATCTTTGTAGAATTAACATCTTGATGTAGACCATTTAGTAGTTTTCAAAAAGCTTGAAGAAGAAATTAATAATCAAGGGAAAGAAAATTTTGAAAAACAACCTATGAAAAAAAGACCCAATATTTTTTATTTGTTTATATCTTGTTTTTTTGCTTCAAAAGAACCTTTCAAAAAGGATGATGTGGAGCGAAAAATGTTTATGGAGAATCTTGAACTTTTGATACTGAAAAATCATTTGCTTTTACAATTTGTAGAAAGTGTGGTTAAAATGTTTGATGTTGCAAAATTGTGTTTTTGTGTTCAATTCACTTTTGAAAAAAAATTCACACATTATTTTGCTTAACTAGGTGGGAAAAACTAAGCAAACATATGTTTTGCCTTTGTTAGATGAATGTTATTGTGGTACTACCAATTTTGATCTATGGATGTCCAAAGGTGCAAATGATGTGTTTACCCAATTTGTCATAAATTTTTTGGGATCTAATTGGAAACCAAAACAAGTAACTTTTGGTTTAGTTGAAGTTGTTGAAATTACATGACAAGCATTGGTTAGAAATCTCATTGATCTTTTGGATGCATATGGTTTAAAAAATGAGATAGCAACATATGTTAAAGATAAGGGTTCAAATTTGAATACATTAACTAATGTTTTGAAATTTATTGTTAAATGTGAAACTTTAGGTTTAGAGGAAAGCCTTTAGGGAACTTATTTTGATCATGTTGTTTTTCCAAAACATGCCAATATGCCACAATAGGTAAAAAAAAGTTTGCAAAAGCTTGAAATATGTGTCTATTAAATTTGCAAAAATGCATTACTTGGCCAAAGAAATATGGTAAAGGTTGTCAAGAATGGAACAAAGCTTGCATTGAAGCTAATTTGAGGGTTAAAAATTTGATTACTCTAGTGAAAATTAGGTTAGTTCTATTTTTAATCATTTCAATTTTTGTTCCATTTTTGCAAGTCTTTTGTTTTTGGTAATTATAAATTGTAAGTTGTTTTGTTGATATTTGATCTATTTATGTAGGTTTGCAAGTAAAAAATAAAATTGTTATTTCAAAAAACATTTTAATTCAAGGGAACAATTTTTTATTATTATAATTAACAAACTATAGTGAGGATTATTGGCCATGTCCCTCCACCCTTAACCTGCTACATATGTCAAATTATTGTTAATGTTTTGTTTCTAGTTGTGAGTGCTTATGTGTTGAACCAATCTCATAAACATTAATTACGTTTTAATGTTTTGAATGCAATAATTATTATGAATTTAATATTTAAAATAGAAATTGGAATTTCTAATAGTTTGGAGGATTTGATTGATGATGATTTTATTGTAATTTTGGAGTCATCATTGCTTACATCTAACATTATGAAAAAAAATGTGGGGATTTAATTTTTTTTTTTTTCATTCTTAAAAAAATATGAAAAGTGTAAAACACATAACATGTTGTTCCTTATGTTAAACCTTAGGTTTAAAAGTCTATGGTTGGTTTCATTTGCTATTGGTTGAAAACATGTTGTTCCCATTGTAGAAGAGTATGGTAAATGATCCTTAATTCCTCTTTTTTTGAAATGCTACTATATCTTCCACTCTATGGTAGAATTTGGACTTGTGCTAGATATGGAAATTGATGAAAAAAATAGTCTTGACATTTTTGAGATGTGAACCAATGAAGGAGGTGGTGAACAAGGAGTTACAACTATTTAAGAGGTTTCAAGTGGATGTGAAAGACATAAAATGTCTTTTAGAATGGTGGGTGAAATATGAATATTTGTTTCCAACTGTGGCATTTATTGCTCATTAGATTCATGGCATTGTTGGTTCTCAAATAAAAATTGAGAGGATTTTTCATTGGCTAGAATATCTACAAATTTGAAGAGATATTGCTTGCAATTAGATAATCTAGATAAAATAAATTTTGCTAGTAAACATTGGCCTAATGATCTTAGGTTGGGTTATAGTTCACCTTTTAGTTTGATAGAGTTGATTGAAATTGATGTTGCCTTATAAGAAGAATAAAACAATATGAAGGTGAATTTGAACAAAATGAAAATTTGAACTTGTAACTTTATTTGAATGTATTTTTGAAGAGAAAAATGTTGTATTTTGTTATTTGGATTCCTAGGATATTCGATGGATATTATTGTTGGTGGATATCATTGTTTAAAGTTCAAAAACAAAATATGTAAGACAAAAACATTTTGCAAAATTGGAAAGTATGTAATTTTTTGGCTCTTTCAACTTTGGTCCATTGATACACCTTGAAAAAATGAATCCAATTTCTAGAAATGGGGGATACGTGTTTTTATGAATGAAAGTGAAATTGTAATGGAAGAGAGAAGTGAGGAAGAGACTTTTAAAAGGTCTAAAACATTTGGTAAACTTTCAATTAGAAAATGAAGATGCAATGCAAACCATATTTTTTAAAAACATGAACAAAAAGCTAGTTGGAGACCCCGTGGAATAAATTTTCTAACTTGGGTATTTCTTTGTGTCTATGATGGGTCAAAAGTTAATGTCAAGATGCCACAAGTTATGCATTGTATCATGTGTTGCAATAAACTAATTGGTCCTATGACATTAAATAGATAACAAGGTTAAGAAAATGTATAGTTTCATATTTCAAGAATAATGAGATAATTGCATTGAAAAAATGTGTAAATGTAGAGCATGGATTGCAAAAAAAATTGAAGAAAAAATGAACAACATCATGAAAAGTTCAATGGAAATACAACTTGTAAAAAAAAGGCTTGTAGTTAGTGTGATTAAAATGTCTAATTATTTTGGAACCATAGAACCTTTCAAAAAAAATAGTGTGCATTAAAAAAATAAATTAAAGAACTTGGGTCTTCTTGTTGTTAAAAATCATTTAGCCATTCAATTTGTTAAGAGTATATAGTTGAAACATTTAGTAATGCAATTATGCCCTCATGTTGTTTTTCCTTCCCAAAAGACCTTTAATAAAAAAATGTTATTAAACCTAGTTCAAAAAGCAAAACCAACATATGTTTTATTAATTTTGGCAAATTTTATTTTTGCTATTATAAGTTTTGATCTTTAGATGTCCAAAGGGGCAAATGATGATTTTTCATTGGTTGTGAAATTCTTAAAAAAGGATTAGATTTCCAAACATATTACAATTGGTTGTTTTGAAGCATTTGAATTTTTAAGGCATATATTGGCAAAAAAATTACAAAACCTTTTACAACAATATTGATTGACAAAGAAAATTATTGCTTATGTTAAAAATGAAGGGTCAAATTTGAATATTATGACAAATGCTTTAAAGTCAGTAGGACTTCAATTGTGAATCTTTGGGTGTGGTGGAAAATTTTTAGGGCACATATTTTGAACATGCATTTTTTAATGCTTATTAATATGCAACTATTGATGAAAGAATGTGCAAGGGCTTGATATATGTTTCCATCAATTTGCATTGGTAGATTTGCACAAATGTATAACATAAACAAAAGATTGAAATAAGGAAGACAAGATTGGAAGAAAGCTTGCATTTATACAACCTAAGGCCAATTAAACACATTGGAATCAAAACAAGGTAAAATGCAAGTTGTCACAGTCTAGTTTTTTGGTTTTTTCTTCTACCATTTTGAATTTTGTTATTGCAAATTTTTGTTTTATGATTAGAGATTTGGTTTGTGTAAGTTTATAAGCAAAATGATCTGGTTTTAAGAAGCTCGTGAATTCAAAGAAAACATTATCTTTTGTTACAAAAGGCAAACTTGTTTTAGAGTCATTGGTATGTACCAACCATAGTGAACTAACACCCATTAGTGCACCATGAAGGATGAATTGTTAGTGGTTAGGAAATATTTTTCTATTGGGTTCCAATTAGTTAACCATGGTGGTTAATTTAGTTGTTTTTTTCCCCTCCTACTTATTAACAACCCACTAACAACCCACTAGCAAGTTGTTATTAAGTAGGTAGTAGTAAAAAAACACTTACCTATGTATAAACCATTTACTTACTTAGTGGCTACTTTTTTTTTTACATTTTTACCTATGTAGGAGACCTATTTCCTATAAAATTGGTTACCAAGGCGAAACCAAATATGAACTAAGTTGAGGTGCATCCACAACTAATAATAATGGGCATTGAATGGATGGTGCATTGGTGGGTGTTGGTTCACTATGGCTGTATGTACCTTCTTTTCTCTCAAGGTATATATTACAAATTATTGTAAACATTTTGTATTTTGTTATCATTATTTGTGTTTTAAATTAATTAAAGGGTCATTGGTTGTTGAGTGATGCTTTCACTTTGAAAAAAAAGGTGTTTTGTAATTTGGGGCTTGCAACTATGTTTTTGAATTGCAATGACCATTTGCACCTCATTGTATTTCTACACCCATGAGTGCCATTGGATAAATTGCATGAGTTGCAAGAGATGCAATTCACTATATATACGATTTCACTCTAGTGCAACTCATTACAATTATGTCACAACAATTCCTTTTCAACTACTATGTAATTCCCCTATGACTATGACCATGATGTCATGTTAATGTCATTTTTCATCCATTCATCAAATTTAACACATGGCACTATGAAATTTTTTTAGTGAATTTTTTTTTGAAATATTGATATCCATCATCCATTATGATTATTCATTTTAAATGGTTTAAGATTATGACACATGGCATAATCAAAAGTTGCCACATGGCACATTAATTGAATTTTGGAAATAATTATATATATAAACACCTAGGTGGGTTAGTACATAGCCATAGGTAAGTAAGTCAGTCGCTTTTACATACCAACCTACTTACCTAGGTAGGTAGAAAAGTAGGACCTATTTATTTAGCTAAACAAGTAGGTTTAAAGGTAGAAAGGTAGGTGAACTAAATATTAGGCACATAATTTTTAAATTTTTGTTTTGTGTTTTGCTTTTAGGGTTAAGTTTTTATGAGTTCATCTCAACATAACACATGTATTTTAATGTGAGAATGCAAAAGAAGACACTTCATTTATATAATTTGTGAGAGGAAATCTTGAAGACAAAACATATGGGTTAAATCTTTTAGTGGCATTTTAGTCGCAATTGAGTTGCAACTACAAAAAATAATTTTCCACATGCTTTGTGTTTGATTTTAATTTTGCAATTAATCTGAATTTTATAATTAATCATCTGACAAATTATTTCAATTAAACATCTGATAATTAATTATCTAGATTGATTATTTGAATAAGTTATATAATTAAAAATTATTTATTTAGTTAATTCAGATAATTAATCATCAAAATATTAGATAATTAATTATTGAAACAACTATCATATGATTAATTATCAAAATAATTATTTTGATAATTGATGATCTGAATTGAAATAAAATACAATAATTATTCTCCTAATTCTTAAAAAATGATTATCTAAATTACTTGAATTAATTGATCAAATTTGAATAGTTAGTTAGTGAATTTAGATAATCATTTATTAAATAATTATTTATCCAATTTTAGATATTTATTTATTTATTATCTGAATTAACTAACAAAGTAATTATTTAAATTTGATTAATGAATTCATATGAATATTTTATTATTCAATTTAATTAGTTTTTTAGTAATTAATATAGTGCATATTAATTATTAAATTATTAACACATAATTCATTATAAAATATTCATGAATAGACATGAATTTGAGTAGAAGACATTGATGTATATAGAGGCATATCCATATGTACACCTTTATTAAATGTTTAATAGAATATATACATTTCTTTTAATTTCAATTCAAAAGTAGACTTTCACTTTTTATAAAATTCTATGGTTTGATATGTATGTATGCCAACATGATATTGTGAGCTACAATGTAATGGAATATTATTAATACAACATTTGAACACCAATCACAAAAAAAAAGATTAAAATATTTTAAAATTAGATATTTAATTAATTATGAAAAAATTAATTATCTAAATTAATTATTTTCTCAAAAAAATTGAATTTGATTGATTAATTTAGTTTAAGGGTTAATTATTTAATCTGGTTTTTACTTCATATGTAATTAAATAAATTAAGCCATAAATTAATATTTAATATTTAGTAAAATAATTTTAAATATTATATATTAAATAAACCACAAGATGCAACCCTTGTGGGTGCCAAGGAACTATTTACAAAAGAATAAACTATTATCAATTTTGCACTTGTTCATATAGCCTAAAAGAATTCTCGGTGTATAAGCTTGAATACCTTGATGTATCTATGATATAAATAATTTAAATATACTTTATGTAACATTGGGATCCAATTTGAGGTTTACAAATTCACACTTTATATGGATAGTGAATTGGTAATATTTTATTAGTTGTCATTATTATGGCCATTGTTATTAGCTCAAAACATTAGTTGCAGGATGGTGTGGTCTTCACAGACATGATTTCTTACAATGTTTGCATGTAACCATATCCATGAGCCTTAAACTAAAGGAAGAAATGAATAGTTTTCATGTTTTGGATGCTTTGACTAATAATGATTTAAACTTGGGTATTGAGTTGAGAACTTTTGCAAGGAACATAAAAATGGAAGTTTGTGGGGTCATTCAATTTTTCCTTTCCTTCAAAGCTTGAGCACAATATGTTATATCTAATGTTCAATCCTAAATTCAAGAATTTGAAATTGATTTCTTCTTTTATTGGTTGTGAACAATAGTTGGCCATACTTCTAGAACATGATAGGAGATCCTTGTTCCCTATATGCTTTGAAGTCATATTATCACTTGTATCCATTGTTTAAGATTGAAAGTTTTTTACTAATAGAATTGATGAAAATAATAATTTGGACATCTTTGAAATGGTAACAAACACCCACGAACCTATGAAAAAGCTTGTAAATTGAAAATTGTTAATATTTTGAATATATCAAGAGGATGCAAAAAAATCCATGTTCCCAATTGTTGGTTTTTTAGGTTGACAAGTACTAGAGATTGTAGGTTTTCAAATTGAAACAAAGAAAATATTTCCCTTTGTTGGTATATTCCCCATTTGTAATAAATAACTTTAAGAAATTAATGTTTGTGAGTAAGAATTGGTCTAATGATGCAAAAGTTGGTTGCAAGGCTCTTTTTAAGTTGGTGGAATTGATAGATTTTGAAACATATTTAAAGAAAAATTAAATAAAATTGAAAGCTCATTTCACTAAAACAAATTGAACAAAGACTAATCTTATAATCTTTTCCTTGAGAATTTTTATTTTGGATATTAGATCTTTCTAATGAAGATTGTTGGTGGTTTTTTTTGGCATGTGAAAACTTTGATAATTTGCAAAAAATAATAATATGAAATCTAATTTTTTTAATCAATGTTAAAATTCTGACTAAAATATAATAAACTAATTTGAATGAAATAAAAACCAATTGTGAAAGAACTAATCATGCATAAAAAAAGAAAATAAGAATGATGAGGGGTATTTAAATTGGAAAAAACAAAATTGCTTCGATTCTTTAATTAATTAAAAAAATCAATTAATTATTGAAAATAGCTAATAATTGCCCAACATTGGTTTACATTTAGATTTATTTTTTTGTTATAATGTCCAAGGTAAAGACCAAAAGGTAAGGATTAAGAACAATTTCTTTACATCACACTTTTACATGATATCATTTTTTATGCACTTCATATCTATTAGGAAATAGGATTTAGGGTTTTGATTTTAGGATGGGTTTGGTTCTAGTTTATTAAATAGTTGAAAGATGCATTCCAAAGTTCGATTCTTTTTCACAATGAACCACTTTGATTGACCCATCACACCAATATTTCTGAAACTTTAAACACTTCTTAAACACAAAAGGTGTCTCTTTATGATGGGCATTGCCAAAAAGTTGAAAAATTTAAACTCTATGCCAATGAGATAGCAAGAGGCCCAATTTTGGGGCATGGGGGGGAAGGGTGAGCGAAGAGAGAGAATATGAAAATTTTATCTTTTGCCCTTACAATTGTGACAAAAACATAAGGAGTTTTATTTTCATATCAATTGCCCTCACTTCCACTATTGGAAGCAATGAAAATAGGTGCCAAAAAAGAAGTAGAAACAATTTTCTTTTGGATTTCATTCTTAGACTTGTTATTGTGATAAGTATGTAAAAGGAAAGAATTAAATGCAATCCTTTTCAGGATTGTTTAAATTCAAACCAAAAAAAAGAAAATGAAAGATTTTAGGTAGAATGAAGAACCCTCTAAAAAGGCTTTAAGAACAAAGCCATGCAAAAAAAAGGGTCTTAAAAACTTGTGGGTCCATTCTAAGCTGAGGTTTAGCTTCATGTAAACTTGTTGGGTCAAGTTTATTAGTTGGGGTCTAGCTCCAATGTAGCTTGTTGGCTTTGGTTCTTAAACTTGGACCCATATCCAAATCTAGCCAAAAAAACCTGGACCCATCTAAAATTGGTTTGGACCACTATTAGATTTTTCTAAATTGGATTTTATTGTTTAGCCAAAAATGTGAAGGATGATTAAAATTTTTTAAAAAAAATTTTATAACCAAATTTTGGCTAAATTTTTTGTGTGGATGATGGCTACTTCAACTACATCACAACAAAAAATGATGCAACGAATCATTAATCACAACCAAGTCATCAAGGTGGGTTCCACTTTGGTGACCTATCTTGTAAAAATCGATCTTTTACACCTTCCTTGCACATTAAATAGGTAATTACCAATTGTTGGGCAGATATTTGAAAAATCTAGATATTAGACTTGTTTATTTTCTACTTGTTTTTATGATTTTATCTTTTTTTTTCTATATGTTTTATTTCCATCTTCTTTTTTAATCTTTTGTTGTTTGAATTTTTTTTTCTATTGGTTTTTTTTCTAATTTAAAAAAAAATTTAAATTTTTAATGTATTTTCATTGTATGTTGTGGGATATCTCTAATATTGAAATCCAACATCAGTTATTTAAAATATTTTTATATCCTTACATGATATGTTAAATGAAAAAAAAAAAAAAAAAAAAAAAAAAATATTCCCAAAATAATGAA
>Ga0116231_10009753_pt1 | contig 15920 bp, 14 predicted proteins | sample S1TSphgellanicum_2_FD_89695 | JGI IMG/M metagenome (GOLD analysis project Ga0116231, IMG submission 89695) | Host-associated microbial communities from peat moss isolated from Minnesota, USA - S1T2_Fd - Sphagnum magellanicum MG | ecosystem: Host-associated > Plants > Peat moss > Unclassified...
GAAAATGATTGCGGGCGAGTTGCTGGACCGGAATGGCTTGGCCAGCCAGCGCAGCACGGGCGGGCCGCAATGGGTCAGGTACACGCTAAAAGGCCAGGGGACGGAGACATGGCATCCGAGTTTTAGCTATTGGGGCTTTCGGTATGTGCAGGTGGAGTTAACTCCTGATGCGGGCGTTTTTCCCGAGGTGTTGTCACTGGATGGCCAGTTCATTCATGCGGCGGCGACGAGAACCGGGACGTTTGAGAGTTCGAGCGAGCTGCTGAACAAGACGCACCAGTTAATTGACAGGGCCATTGAAAGCAACTTGCAGAGTGTTTTGACGGATTGCCCGCATCGGGAGAAGCTGGGATGGCTGGAGGAATCGCATTTGCTGGGTTCGGCGCTGATGTATAACTTCGATCTGGCCACGCTTTACGAAAAGATTGCGGATGACATGGCGGATGCGCAGCAAGAGGATGGGCTGATTCCTGATATTGCTCCGGAAGTGACGGTTTTTGAGGAAGGGTTTCGGGATTCGCCGGAATGGGGAAGCGCATTTATTCTTGATCCCTGGCTGAGTTACCAGATGTATGGAGATACCGTGATCATTGCGTCTCATTATGAGGGGATGAAAAAGTATGCGGCTTACCTGGGCAGCAAGGCGGAGAAGAATATTATTTCGTATGGCTTGGGTGACTGGTATGACATTGGTCCGGGTGAGCCGGGGGTGTCGAAGCTGACCAGTTTGGGCGTGACGGCGACGGCTATTTATTATCAGGACTTAGTGACGCTGGCGCGCTGCGCAGAGGTTTTGCATAAGCCGGATGAAGAGATGGCTTTTCGGAAGCAGGCTGAAGAGGTTCGGATGGCTTTTAATAAGCGGTTTTACAGTCCGGATATTCATGTCTACGATCAAAAAAGCCAGACGGATTATGCGATGGCTTTGGTATTGGGATTGGTGCCGGAACTGGACCGGACGGCGGTGCTGGAAAAACTGGTAGCGGATATTCGGACGCATCAGAATCATGTGACGGCTGGAGATATCGGGTTCCATTATGTGGTGAAGGCTTTGATGGATAATGGGCGGTCTGATGTTTTGTTTGACATGCTCTCCCGGACCGATGCTCCGAGTTATGGGTACCAGTTAGCGAAGGGAGCCACGGCGCTGACGGAGGCTTGGGACGCGAATCCGCTGGATTCGCAGAATCATTTTATGCTGGGGCATGCGGAGGAGTGGTTTTATCGCGGGCTGGCGGGGATTGATTTTGATTTGTCTCGGGCTGAAGGAGAAAGATTAGTGATTCGGCCTGCGCCTGTTGGGAATTTGAGTTTTGTGCGGGCGAGTTATGAGTCGGTGATGGGGAAGATATCGAGTGAGTGGACGAATCAAGACGGTGTCTTTACGCTGACTGTCGATATACCGGCGAATCTAACGGCAACAGTTGAAGTTCCGGGTCCCAAGGCGACGAGTTACAAGGTGGGTTCCGGCCATTATGTGTTTCGGTCGCGCTAGACGCGCACGATCAGATTCTTTTTGTACATAGCGTAGGCGGCCAGATACATCAGGAACGTAAATGCCAGCGCCCAGAGGAGCGAGGCGTTTTCGGGCGACGCGAGAGGGGCGACAATTCGATAACTCAGTTCGTGAAGCGATGACCCATGAATCTTGACATCGTCCAGAACTTCCGAGAACAATTCCGACAGCATGTAGACGACGATGGCGTTTCGGCCCAGGATGATAAAGGGTTTCAGCCAGCGTTCCCAGCCGCGCAGATCCACGAAATAGATAAACATGGCCAGCATCACGAAGCCGAGCCCGGCCATAAACATGGAGAAAGAGCTAGTCCATAGTTTCTTGTTGATGGGCAGCCATTGATTGCAGATCAGCGCCAGGGCAAGCAAAAGATTGCCGGGCACAAACAGCAGCGCCATTCGTTCCCACAGGCTATTCTTGGCGCGCACAATGCCGCCCGCCAAGAGCCCGAAGAGCACGGTGGCGATGGCGGGTATGGTGCTGACAATGCCTTCCGGGTCCCACGTCCTGGTTTGGGAATAATTGTGCTTGCCCAGAACTATTTGGTCGACATAGTGAGCCAGGTTGCCGTCGACATCGAGGCGGCCGGCGCCATAACCGGGCACGGGAACCAACGTCATGAGGAGCCAGTAACTGCCCAGCAGGCAGACAATCCAGGTGATGAGCGCCTTGGTGGAAGGCGTCCACAGATAGATTAGTGAGCCAATGAGATAGCAGATGGCAATGCGCTGCAGGACGCCTAGCACGCGCATAGTAGAAAAGTTGAAGTAGGGAAACAAGTAAACCAGCAGTCCCAGCGCGTAGATAATGACGCTGCGGCGTAATACAGGGCCGAGCAATGTCATGCGCGGCGTATTACGCGCCACTCGCGAGCCGAGAGAAAGCGTGATAGCGATACCCACGATAAAGAGGAAGGTGGGAAAGACGACGTCGGTAATGGTCCAGCCATTCCACTGGGAATGCTCCAAAGGGCCGTAGGATCGGTCGCCCCCGGCGTTGTTGACAAGCACCATCAGGGCCATGGTTGCGCCACGAAACGCATCTATGGATTGCAGACGGGTCTTGGCGGGCGCTGAGATCGCGGCTGTTGTTTCGGCTGTCTCGGTTTTCAGATGTTTCTCCTTCCAGTTCCATTTAGCTTAGCGAATACAAAGTCGTGCTAGATTGTGGGAAAGCTTTTTTTTGAGCAGACAAGTACTGTCCAGGTAGAACTTTACTGTCGTTATGTCGACCTATATCTTACTTGCGCATGTCACTCGAATCAAGAAGCCGTATGATCAGCTTTCGTCTGACGGACGAAGAATACGAACGTTTTCGCCGATTATGTTTGGCGCGCGGTCTGCGTAATGTTTCCGAGCTAGTGCGCACCGCCGTCAATCAGATGCTGGAAACAGTGGAGAGCGGCAGAGCGCCCAACTCCGAGATTGAATTCCGCGTGGGCAGGCTGGAATCCCAGGTGGCCGATTTGAGTCTGGCATTAGAACAGATAGAACAGCGCATCAGCGGAGACGGAGGCTTTACGCTGGCGGCCGGCAGTTAGACGCCGGCGGCGAGACGAGAGACGAGTTATAGAGAGCCTCCACGCGCGCAAGATCGTCCGACTGATCGGACTTCTTGTCTTTGCGCCAGCGCAGGATTCTGGGAAAACGCAACGCATACCCGCTCTTGTGACGGGGACTTTTTTGCACTCCGTCGAAAGCCACTTCCAAGACCACTTCCGGGTTCACCAGGATGACTCGGCCGAATTTCTCGGTGGAGGCGGCGCGCAGAATCTTTGTCAGCTCCTTGATTTCGTTGTTAGTCAGGCCGGAGTAAGCTTTGCCGATGTTGGCGAAACCACCGCTGGGTGTTCGAACCGCGAATGTGTAGTCGGAAAAATAGATGGCGCGGCGTCCATTTCCTTGTTCGGCCGCGGTGATGACAACGTCCAGAGTGCCGAAAGGCCGCTTCAGCTTCCGCCACGCCCCGGTGCGCTTGCCCGGCTCATAGAGGCTGCCCTTGCGCTTCAGCAGAAGCCCTTCGTTGCCGCGTTCGCGCGATTCGCGAAAGAGCCGGTCCACATCTTCGAGCGTTGCCGCTTTATGCTGTTGGGAAATATGCAACAAGGGCGGCGCGTTTTCAAGAATGGATTCCAGGGCCTGGCGGCGTGGTTCAAAGCTCTTATTCAGAAGCAGAGTGTCGTTATGCAGCAGCACGTCATAGCCCATGAAGATGACCGGCACTTCCTGAATGAGCGTGGCGCGCACACGCTTGCGGGCAATGCGCTGCTGAAGAATATTGAAGTTGAGCGGTCTGCCGTCGCGCCAGGCGAGAAGTTCGCCATCGACGATGCCCTTCCCTGGAATGTTTTTCCAGGCGGCGGCAATTTCGGGGAAGGCTTGCGTTAGCTCTTCCATGCCGCGCGAAAAGATGCGGACCTGTCCGTTATCGAAATGGATTTGGGAACGGATGCCATCGTACTTGTCTTCGATGAACCAATGGGCCGGGTCGGCGAGATCTTCCAGCCGCTCCAAAGGCTTGGCGAGCATGAAATCCATGGGATGAAACAGGCGGGTTTCGATGGAGGCCAGTTCGCCGCGACGAGCGGCCAGAGCCACTTGGGGCAGGTCTCCCAGGCGGTTGTTGGCTTCGCGCACGCTGGCGGCGGGGACGGCGCAGGCCAATGCCACAGCCTCTTCCACCATGCGCTCCATGAGGCCGATGCGCAGACCGCGCGTGATGATCTTGATGAAGTATTTGATGGTGAGCGGGCGGTAGCGAAGATAAATTTGCGTCAGCAGTTCGCGCTTGCGGGTGCTGGTGCGGGCCAGACTGAGCTGGGTGTAAAGCTGTTCGGCGTCGCGCAAGGCCATGGGTTCGTCGGCGCTGAGGCCGCGCAGCAGGAGGCTTGCGGTTTCGCCGGAATCGCCGGTTTCGCTGAAACAGATGCGCAGAATTTCGCGGTCCCAGCCGGTGGCCATTTGCAAGGCTTCGCGAATGATGGCGCGGCCGACGGAGAGAGATGTTTTTTCTTCCGCGGGGAAAAGCGTTTGATTGACTCCGGGCTGTGCGGCGGGACCGGCGCTGAGAAATTGCACGGCCAGAAGCAGGTCACACTCATCCAGCGGCTGAAGATAAGCGGCGAGGCGCTGGATTTTTTTGAGCTTGCTGGAGACGCGCGCGATGTCTTCGCACGCTTGGGCGAGGGCGTCCATTAGCCTTCGGCCTCGATGTTGGTGCGGTCGGACGCGCGTTGCGGCGCGGAGGCAGAGAGGCCGCGCGAACGGAGAATGTGCGCGAAGGGCTCGGTGTAACCGTGGACCACGTCGACGTGGCTTGCGCCGGAGCGTTCGACCAGTTCCAGCAGCTCGCCGAAATCGGCGTGATCGGAATAGGGGATGAGTTCTTCGGCGCCGCCGCGCAATCGGGCGTTGTCGAGCGCGGCCCAGCCGGAAACATAAGCGCGGCGAATGTTTTTGCCGCTGCTTTCCAGCACGCGGCCATGGTCGGGCACGACAACCAGCGCCTTGCCTGCAATTGCTTTGGCTTCGTAGGTTTCCCAGCCGGGGAAACGAAAGCCATGGTCTTCATAGACGGGAATGAATTTGGCGATTGCGCCGTGGACGGCGGTGCGGAAGCCGGCGTTTGCGAGAACGTGAACAATCTCCTGGCCGCGGCCCAGCGGATAGCCAGTGAAGGCGGGTGTCTGGCCTTCGTCGAAACATTCCTGGGCGAAGCGAATGATGCGCTGGGCGGCGGCTTCGCGCGTGAGCAGTTTGTAGATGGGCAAGCCGAAGGTGGATTCAATGATGAGACGGTGGCAGGCGATGACTTCGGTGGTGTCTCCGGCCAGCGGGGGGCGGAGCTTGATGTCGCCGGTGTAGACCAGCCGTTCTCCAGCGAACTCAATCAGCAATTGCGCCGCGCCCAGAATGTGGCTGGCGGGATAAGCGGTGAGCGTTGCGCCGTTCCAGGGCATGCTTTCGCCAAAATTCAGTGGGAACATTTTGGGCGCTTCCTGGTTTTCGGCCAGTGAGAGCCGCATGCGATAAAGGCGCAGCGTGGCGGGCGTGCCGATTACCTGGGCGTGACAGCCGCGCGCGTGGTCACTGTGCGCGTGGGAAAGCCAGGCGGCCGCGCAGGGCTGCGTGTTGTCCAGCCAAAGGCCGATTTCGGGCAGATGGATGCCATCTTCTGTAAATTGGACCTGCACGCTCTAAATATCGGATGCCAGCAGGCCGTGGTGGGAATCATCGTGCTTGCCGCCCATCAGGCGCGCTTCCAGCATGATGAGGATGGCGAGCACCAGAACGACGACAGAAGCGATGGAAGGAATCAGCATGACGGTGCGCATTCCGAAATATTGGGCCACGTAGCCGAGCAGCCAGGGAGTGGCCATGGCTCCGGCCATGGCGAAAGAGGTTGCGCCGCTGTAGAAACCGGCGTGATAGGAGAAGCGGTGGTCCAGGCGCTCGGCGATGAGCGGATAAATGGGCGCGTGGCCTAAGCCAATGATGATGGCGGCGAGCAGCGCCAGGAAGGTGAAACCGGTGAGAGCCATCAGCAAGTAACCAGCCATGGCGGCCGCCACGCTGAGCAGCAGCATTTTGCGGTGGCTGACGATGGGCAGAAGCACCTGGGCCGCCAGCCTGCCAATCATCAACGCCAGAAAATAAAATCCGAGCGCCCAAATGGCGGTGACGGGGTTCAAGCCCAGGGTGTGCGTCAGGAACAAGGGCAGCCAGCCGACAATGGCCCATTCGCAGGCGAACTGGAAAAAGATGAGCAGACTGAACAGCAGCGTGGCGATGGTGCGCAGATCTTTCAAAGAGTCGTGCGAAGTGTCCTCCTGGTGGTGGACCGGTTCGCCGAGCGTGGGCGGGAAGCGGTTCAGCATCAGGACGACCAGATAGGAAGCGGGCACGACCGCCAAGGCCAGGGTTTGAATCTGGATTGAGCCGCAGAAATAAGTGAAGCCAACGACGGCGGTGGCGGACAATCCGCCAGCCACGAAGAGGGCTCCGGCATGGTTGACGGCGGTGGCGGGAGCGGATTCGAAGCGCAGCTGATTGGCGTGAATGAGCGAGTAGGTCAGCGAACCGGCGGCGATTCCGGCCAGGCTCAGGACGCTGATTCGCCAGGCGGCATCAAAGGGAGGGGCCAGCCAAGCAAGGGCCAGCAAACAGACGAAGGAAAGCGCGGTGGCGGAGAGGCCAATGGTGCGGATGGGAACCCGGCCGAACAGCCGGGGAATCAGCCGCCACGAAAGAACGAAGCCGGCTCCCATGCCTAGAAAATGCAGGCCGATGGTTCCCGGCTCCACGTCTATGTGGTAATGCCAGATGATGACCAGCGAACCGAGCATGCCCAGCAAAATGCCCAGCAGGAAAAACCCGGCCATCCACGGGGACGAACCGTGCGTGCCTGATTTGCTGAATTCAAGGGAAACCTCAGTGTTTTTCGTTGACACGCCCGAACTCTTGACTTTAAAATAATGGCATCACTGAGGAAGGAGGTGGTCCAGTAACAATGAATTCTGGTAGTGACTGTAGCATACAATCCACGCGCGAGGTGGCCGACTCTTAAAGTCGCCATTCGTTACGTTCAGGTTTCGTCAGTGACGAAGCCGCTGTTCCTGCGGACCGGCAGCTTCGCGCGTACGTAGCTTCACAGCAGTAGTTAGAAGGCCTCGGGTCTCCTCTGCATAGGGAGATCCGGGGCTTTTCGCGTTCCGTGATATATTGAGGTTTACCCACCGTTTTTCGAAAGGAATCAATCTATATGAAAGCAGGGATTCATCCTGCCTACGACCCCGTGAAAGTGGTGTGCGCGTGCGGTTCGGTATTTGCCACCCGCTCCACGCACAAAGGCGATTTGCGCGTCGAAATTTGCGCCGCTTGCCACCCGTTTTTCACCGGACGCCAGAAACTGATTGACACGGAAGGCCGTGTTGACCGGTTCCAGAAGAAGTTTGCCAAGGCAAAGGAAATGCAGGCGGCGAAGAAGGCGTCTGACGATGCCAAGGCCGCCAAGAAGCTTAGCATTCAGTAAAGAGTTTGTTTTTGAGAAGCGCCACTTCTTTGCGGGAGTGGCGCTTTTTTATTTGGATTTTTTGCCGGCGGCCGCGCGAAAGTGCAGCGAATTTAATTCTCCAGATTGGCCGCTGGGGTCTTTCGGCGTTTTTCGCGAACGAAGGAGGAGAAACATGCTGCCTGCCATGGCCAAACTCAGGAGCACTGCCCCCAATATGCCTAAGCCGCTAGGGTGGGAAAACAGATACCAATCCACCAGGAGCGCTGCGCTCAAGAGAATTGAGCAGAGGTACCAGCGGGCATCCGCCAGTAACCCGTTTAGAAATGTCGCCATTAGTTGTTATACCTCATTTTTCACTATCCCAAAGATTCGAAGGCATGAGCGGATTGTGAAGCAGAAAATGGTGGCTATATCGCTTGCATCAAAAAGCCATTTCATCCGAAGTCCAGTGTCGGGGCCGCTTTCGAAGAGTCGCGAGTTGGGGGCCCCAATAATAATTCGGCGAGAAGGTCGCCGAGCTTTAAGATGGTTAAGAATGCGACCAGATTTATGGCGTCTCTGAGGATGCCTTTCAGTTGCTTCTTCTGTTCTCTCCATTGAAATGGCTTCGCTTTACTGCGGAGCCACCAAGCCTTTGCGAATCGCAAAAAGCACCAGTTCCGCAGTGCGATGAATATTCATTTTCTCCATCAGATTCGCGCGGTGAACCGAAACCGTGTTGACGCTCAGATCCAGCAGCGTCGCAATTTCCTTGTTTGATTTCCCCTGGGCAATCAACTGCAGGACTTGCTTTTCGCGCGCAGTGAGTTTCTTCAATTCGTCATCGAGTTCACCCACCACGTACTTCACGCCGGAACTCATGAAGCGCCGGCCTTGCGCCACGGTGCGGATGGCACCCACCAGATCCACGTCAATCGCGCTTTTCAGCAGATAACCCTTGGCGCCTGCGTCCAGCGCATTTCGGACATAATTATCATCGGCGTGCATGCTAAGCACCAGAACTTCGGTGCCGGGCAGATGCTTCATAATTTCCTTGGTGGCCTGCACGCCATCCAGTTCCGGCATCGAAAGGTCCATCACTACAACCCGCGGCTTGAATTCCTGTGCCATGCGAATGGCTTCCACGCCGTTGCTCGCCTCTCCGACCACTTTGAAGCCTTCCTCATCTTCCAGAATGCGCCTGAAACCGCGCCGCACCAAAGCATGATCGTCCGCGAGCAATACTGTTATCTCTTCACTCATAAGTCTTGTTAAGCTTTCTGGCCTACAGCCGCTTCCAATTCCTCTTCCGGAGCCGCCTGCCCAGGCTCGGTTTGCAGCAGGGGCATTGTTAACTCCACTGTTGTGCCGGCACCTGGAGTAGAATGCACTTCCAGGCGTCCGCCCAGCAGAGAAGCGCGCTCGCGCATGGCAATCAGTCCGAGGCCGCGGCGCGAACTTCCTCTATTGTCCGCTTTCAGGGGATCGGCATTCACGCCATCCGTCTTAAGACCGCGGCCAAAGTCCATAATCGTGACGGTCAGCTTATCCGCTCCAAACGTCAATTCCACCTCGGCGCGCTTGGCTCCGGAATGCTTGGCGGCATTGTTCAAAGCTTCCTGCACAATCCGGAAGCAATGGGTAGCCGGCTGTCCCACAATCCGTTCCGCGACACCCAGTATCTCCACGGTGGTCTGAATTCCCGTCTGCTTTTCAAAAATTCCCGCGTACCACTCAATACCCTTCACCAGACCGTAATCGTCAATCACGGACGGGTGAAGCATCTGCGACAAACTGCGCATTTTTTCAAGCGTGGCATGAGTAATTTGACGCACCTCCGTCAATTCCGTTCGCAGCGGAGAATCCGGCGGCACACCCTTTTTCTCGGCGCGCGAGAGCATGGCGCTCACCGCCGTCAGGATCTGGCCGAATTCATCGTGCAATTCGCGCGACACCGAACGCAGCACTTCTTCCTGAACCGTAATTAAACGGGCGGCCAGAATACGGCGCTGTTTCGACATAGCTTCCATTCGTTCAAACATTCGACGGTTGGAAAATATCGTGTAGGAACTGGTAATTAGAATGCCCACAATGGTGGCGGCTAGAAACCCATAAATGTCGCGCTTCACGCCCTCATAAATGGACGAGACTTTATCATCCGCCTGCTCTTCCGATTCATTGTTGCCTTGCAGCATGTCAGCCACCAGTTTGGAAAGATTGCTTTGCTGGTTGAAAAGCTGGCTTACCGTCATGTCCCGGGCCTGCGACTCCTGACCGGCTTTCGCTGTGGAAAAAACCCGGTCAGAAGTATCCCAAAATTCCTTAAAGGCTGCCACCAGGCGGGCATGCTGGTCCGACCGGTGAGCAACCGGAGACATTTTCTCCTCTCGCTCGATGGCGTCCTGAAGATCCCGGCGCAGTTTGTTGAATTCGGGAAGATAGTGTTCTACGCGCTCATTTTGATCTTTTCGGCTCATGTCGCGCAGACGCAAGCCAATGAGGTTGAGGTCTGTTTCGGCGCGAATTAGAAGCAAACTGTCGTGACGGTTCAAATCGATGGTATCCGCCTGCAGGCGGCGCAACGTCCTAAGCTGATATAGCGTATATGCGGAAAAACCAGCCACTGCCGCCAGGGTGATCAGCAAACCCACTAGCAAGCGTATGGTCGGTGACTTAATCATTTATTAGGGTAAACGGGCTTCCAGGTCCGATAGTCGGGCCTCCAATTTGCCATTTGTGCGGATATGGCTTTTCATATAGTGTCTCTTATTTAGTATGACGATTCAATGGGCTAGTTTGTTGCGGTTACAGTTGGTTTTAACAATACTTTGCTTTTCGCCTTCCATTCGCGCTGGAGCAGACAAACATCTGGACGCGAAGCAGTTACTCACCAGTTCACCCTGGACTGCGCAAGTGGAAGCGACGATGGATGACCCCGCCGATGTCCCAGAAATCTCCGAGGAAGTACCCAGAACCATCACCCAAGCGGGACAGCCGAATGTGGGAAATGGAAATACGGACATCAACACGCGATGGGACGGACAGATTGGCCGTACGCGCATGGGGCACTTGGCCACCATTCCTGTTATGGTGAGGTGGGACAGCGCGGGGGTAATCCGGCGGGCGCTGGAGGAACGGCACGATGTGAACGCCGCGGCGTTTACCGCCGCGGCTCCTGGCAACTTCATCCTGACGGTGGTCGGTTTGTTGCCCGCCAAAGCGGTAAAGAGTGCGGCCACGCTCGAAGCCAAAAGCAGCAGTGACGACGACGCGGACAGGGCGCGCACGACCGAAGAAATTCTGGAATGGTTCATGGGCAACTCGCTCATTTTCGTGAAAGGCCATCCTGCCCTACGTCCGCAAAACGTCAAGGTGGACCCAGACAGCGGCACCGTTCATCTGTTTTTTGAGCGGACTGACGCACTGATGGCAAAGAAGCCCGACCTGCAGTTCGTCACGCGCTATGGAACCATGAACGTGCAGGCGAAGTTTCGGGTGAAAGACATGCTGGTGGACGGCCGGCCCGATCTCTAAATCGGCACCGTTTAACATCAGAAGTTGCGATTCACAACTTCCCTTCTCTACCTCCTGGCCGCCGCCCCCCTGTTCGCCGAACCGGCTGTTTACTACGAACTGTCCTTTCCCAATGCCGCCCATCACGAGGCGGAAATCCAGGCCACGTTTAGCGGGTTGAGCGCCGCGCCGCTGCAAATTGTGATGAGCCGGTCCTCACCCGGCCGTTACGCGCTGCACGAATTCGCCAAGAATGTTTCGAATTTCCGGGCGGCGGACGGCACCGGGCAGCCGCTGAAAGTGGAACACCCTAGTCCCTATGGCTGGCTGGTGAGCACGCATGGCGCAACCGTCGTTTGCTCTTACACGCTTTACGGCGATCATGTGGACGGCACCTATGCCGCCATTGATCCGACGCACGCGCACTTAAACTTGCCGGCGACGCTGGTGTGGGCGCGCGGGCTGGAAAATGCGCCCGCCACGCTCCGTTTCAATGTACCGCCGGGGTCCGGATGGAAGGCGGCCACGCAATTAAAACCGAATGATGACGGATCGTTTTCCTCCGCGAATAAGGCTGAATCCAATCTGGAGTTTATGATGGACAGTTCCGTGGAACTCAGCGCCATTCCCGTGCCCGAATGGAAACTGGATGACCGGACATTTCGCCTGGCGCTGCATCAGCAGGGGTCGGAAGCCGATGAGTCGGCGTTTTTGGATATGTGCAAGACCGTCGTGGCCGAGGAGCGCGGCGTCTACGGCGAGTTTCCGAAATACGATCACGGCACCTACACCTTTCTGGTGGATTTTCTTCCCTACGCCGATGGCGACGGCATGGAACACCGCGATTCCACCGTCATTAGCGGCAAGCTGAATTTGCATGAACAATCGCATGCGGCCATCGGAATTGTTTCGCATGAGTTTTTCCATTCCTGGAACGTGAAGCGCATCCGGCCAAAGTCGCTGGAGCCGTTTGACTTTGAACGCGCGGATATGTCGGGCGAATTGTGGTTTGCGGAAGGGTTCACCAACTACTACGGCATTCTGGTTTTGCGGCGCGCTGGTCTGGAATCGCTGGATGAATTTGTTCACTCAATGGGATCAGCGGTAAACGCCGTGCTGAACGATCCGGGGAATAAGGTGTTATCCGCCGTCGGCATGAGCGAGCAGGCGCCGTTTGTGGATGCGGCGCGTTCCATTGATGCCACCAACACCGCCAATAATTTCATTTCCTACTACACCTATGGGCAAGCTTTGGCCTTCGGCATCGACCTGGCCATTCGCTCACACTATCCCGGGAAGTCGCTGGACGATTGGATGCGGGCCATGTGGCGCGAACATCCGGATGTGGACCGCCCGTATACGCTGGATGATCTGGAGCATACGCTGGCGGAAGTGACGGACCAAGAATTCGCTCATAAAATGTTTTCCGAGCATATTTCAGGTTTGAAGCCGCTGGATTATGAGCATCTGGTCACGCCGGCGGGATTAGCGCTAAGCCTGGCTCATCCCGGACAACCGTGGCTGGGATTTACAAGGCTGAACTCTTCCGATGCCGGGCTGGAATTAACCGGGCCCAGCTTGCGCGGCTCTCCGCTATACAGCGCCGGCATCGACTCTGGAGATGTCATTCAAACCTGCGGCCAGGAGGAGATGGCGGTGAAAAATCTGAGCAGCTTAATCAGTTGCATGGGGAAGCGTAAGCCAGGTGACACCATAACGTTTCATGTGAAAGGCAGAGGCGGCGCCCGCGATGTCGCCGTCACACTGACTCAGGACCCAGCGCTCAAACTGGCTTCTCTTGAGGAGGCGGGGCAGACGGTTACCCCGGAAATGATGGCGTTCCGCAAGAGCTGGCTCTCATCAAAAGGTACCTTAAAAAACCCGTAGAACCTGGGTTCAGGGCGATTCAAACTTCGACCTGCAATATCACTGGAAAGTACTAATCTCATGGAATCTCTTCCTGAAAGTTGTTACAACTAGAAATAATGGCTTCGTCGCTTTGTCAAAAATGCGGGGGCACCCTCAGACGATCCCGTCGCACTCTCGTCGAGCGGCTCCTGTACTCGGAAGCTTTCCGTTGTGAAAAATGCGGGCAACGGGTGAGGACCACATCCTTTAGTCTGCGTTATGTCAAATATGTCAAATGTCCCTGCTGTCATTCAGTGGATTTGACCATTCTGAAGCGCCGCGACGGCATAGACAGAATGCAGAAAGGCGTGGTGAACTTTCTGCAGAAACTGAGCGGAGGCAAGCTTTACCATTGCTGGTTTTGCCGTTTGCAATTTTACGATACCCGCCAGCGGTTCAACACGGGCCGGAGTCCAGGCTCGCATTTGCTGATGCCTCCAGGCGATTCTGAAAAAAAAATTGAGTTGGCTTCGTAGCCTTTCTTTTCTTTCATTGAACTGTCGATAGAATGCTAGGGTCAGATCAAGAGACCCATGCAAAGACGACAATTTCTCCAATCCTCTCTCACCGCCTCGGCCTTCGCGCTGAAGGCACAGGCGCAAACCTCAGGCGCGCGCGAGTATTATGAACTGCGCGAGTACAAGCTGGAAAACGGCCCGCAAGGCAAATTAACCCAGGACTATCTTGAACACGCTCTGCTACCGGCCTTGAACCGCATGGGCATGAAGAACATTGGCGTGTTCAATTTGTATCTGGGATCGGAGACGCCCACGTTATATCTTTTGATCCCCAGCACCTCTCTGGATGCGCTGGTAACGGCCGAATTGAAACTGGCGCAGGATGACGAATATCAGAAAGCGGGAGCGGCGTTTTTAAAAGCTCCGGCTAAAGAACCGCCTTACCAGCGCGTGGAAAGCCAGTTGCTCATTGCATTCGAAGGCCACCCCAAGCTGACAGTTCCGCCGGTCACGGCCACGCATGGTTCGCGCGTATTCCAGTTGCGCACCTATGAAAGCCCCACCAACAGCGACCACCGGCTTAAGGTGGATATGTTCCATCACGGCGAGTTTGAATACTTTCAGGAAGCCGGCTTCTGGCAGGTGTTTTATGGCGATGCGCTGGTTGGTCCGCGCCTGCCGCATCTGACTTATATGCTGGCGTTTCCCGACCTGGGTTCGATGGATGGCATGTGGGACAAATTTTCGAGCAATCCTGGCTGGAAAAAGCTTTCCTCTTCGTCCACCTACAGCTTTGAAAGCATCGTCTCCAACATCGACAGCCTGATTCTTAAGCCGACGTCTTATTCGCAGATTTAGCCATGTATCGTTTTTTCCTTCCGCTTCTGCTGGGCATTAGTACCCTCATGGCCGCCACACCGGAGTTTGTTCCGCTGTTTCCGAAAGGTGTCCCAGGAGGCAAACGCGATCTGGGACCCGAGGTGGACACAACCACGGATAAAGATAACCTGGTGGGCGGCCGCGCGGTCATCCGCACGGGCCATGTCTCGGAACCATCCATGGCTTTCTATCCGGCGCCTCCGTCGGCGAATACGGGAGCAACGGTCATCGTTTTTCCGGGAGGCGGCTATCAGATACTGGCGCTGGATCTGGAGGGCACCGAGATTGCCGAATGGCTCAATTCCATCGGCGTGAATGCGGCCGTGGTGAAGTATCGCGTGCCCACTCCGCCGAATGTTCCCAGATATCAGGAGCCTTTGGAGGATGCGCAGCGCGCCATCAGTTATGTCCGCAGCAATGCGGAAGAATGGCATCTGGATCCCAAGCGAATTGGAGTGCTTGGCTTTTCAGCGGGCGGCCACTTAGCCGCCATGGCCAGCACCAGTTTCGACAAGCGAACCTATGAAGCGCAGGATAAGGCCGACGAAGTCAGTTGCCGCCCGGACTTCGCTATTTTGATTTATCCAGGCTATCTGGCGACCGGCGACAAGCTGGATAAGCTGGCACCGGAACTGCTTGTGAAGGCCGACACCTCGCCCACGTTTCTGGTTCAAACCGAAGATGACCCGGTGCATGTGGAAAATAGCCTGGTTTATTTCAAAGCGCTGAAGAATGCCAAAGTGCCGGCGGAAATGCATTTGTTCAGCGTTGGCGGACATGGCTACGGCATGCGGCCAGATGCGGCTAAACCGGTGACGGAATGGCCGAAGCTGGCGGAAGCCTGGATGAAATCTCGCGGCATCATTCACTAGCATGAACCGCCGCCAATTTGTTTCAACGCTCGCGGCTACGGTTGCCATGGGCCGACCGGCCACTCCAGATATGAAGCGCGTGCTGGTCATGTTTAAGTGCCACCTGGATGTCGGCTTTGTCGACACGCAGGCGGCTATTATTCGCCGTTACTTCGACGAGTATTATCCGCGCGCCATCGCGCTGGCAGCCACGATGCGCGAGTCCGGGACTGACCGCTACGTCTGGACCACCGGTTCGTGGCTTCTCTATAGCTATCTTCAGAAGGCCAGCCCAGGCCAGGCAAAGAGAATGGAGCATGCCATTGAACGCGGCGATATCGCCTGGCATGCGCTGCCGTTTACCTGGCAGTCGGAACTTCTGGACCGGTCGATGATCACCGGCTGCATTGGTTTCTCCAAATCTCTGGACAAACGCTTTGGACGAACCACGACCGGCGCGAAAATGACGGATGTTCCCGGACATACGCGCGGACTGGTTGGTCCGGTGGCTGCGTCTGGAGTTACCTTTCTCGATATTGGAGTGAACTCGGCCAGCACCGCACCAGAGGTTCCCGATCTATTTGTCTGGAAAGACGCGGATGGCGCGAAGCTAAACGTGATGTACCATCGCAAGGATTACGGCGGAGTGGTGCGCGTTCCCGGTTCCGATCTGGCGATTGCTATAGAAGTGCGTGATGACAACAGCGGTCCGCACGCGCTCGATGAAGTTCATAAGATTTATGCCGACCTGCGCGCGCAGTTTCCGGCGGCTGAAGTTCGAGCTGCCAATCTGACTGAGATCGC